>Ga0209200_1000577_pt1 | contig 41087 bp, 30 predicted proteins | sample AD_UKC033_MetaG_FD_184406 | JGI IMG/M metagenome (GOLD analysis project Ga0209200, IMG submission 184406) | Active sludge microbial communities of municipal wastewater-treating anaerobic digesters from USA - AD_UKC033_MetaG (SPAdes) (version 2) | ecosystem: Engineered > Bioreactor > Anaerobic >... | reverse complement strand
TCTCTCGTTCAAGACAGAAGGTTTCCACTACATCGCGCTTCCGCCCCGCCACCGCCTCTGGCAACCGCGCCCGCGGCCCTCGGCCCCACAAAAAAACCGAAAAATCCCCACTGCTGTCTAACTTGGGCTAACACGGGTACGGGCGGCGTGTGCGAGCCCGCCGAGGCGCCCTGTCCGGATCCGGCGCGGTTGTGTGGATCGGCGCCGCACCGGACTCCTGCTGCCACGGACGTAAAGGACCCTGCAAAGAGCATCCGCTTCGTCATCCTGCTGGTGTTTCTGGCCGTGGTGGTCGTCGTACTGCAGGCCGACCGCCAGCAGCTAGCGCAGACCGGCCCAGGCCAGGGGCCCGAGGTCGCCGACACCATGACCAAGCAAGAGCGAGCGCAGGTCCAGGTTCCCCAGAAGATATTGCAGGACCTGCCGTTGCCCGGCGAGGAACCGACCGTCCTGCCGGAGTCTCACGTCGAAGTCCGCGTGGATACGTCGGATAGCAAGAACCGGCTGCAGATAATCATCACCGAAGCACACGGCTGCTTCGCCGAGACCTTCCGCCTCGCTTCCTGGACGAAGGGTCACGAGCAGCGTCGCTGGGACCATTTCGTCAACAGATGCCTGCCTGAGCGGGGTGCCCTGGTAGTGAAGAACTTCGTCGTACCAGCGGCGTTGCAGCCCGCAGGGGGAGACAGGGGCCGGACCGGAGGTGGTGAGGCCGAGGTGGTCGAGCACACCCGGGGCCGCGCGGAGAACCCCCCGAACTGGCCCCCCCGAGCAAGGACGACTAAGACCCTGCGTCTGGACTCCCCTCCCGGGGACGCAGGAACCGGGTGGGGAGGGGCGTAGAGACACTCCGTAATAAGGCAATCGCCTACACAATCCGACATGCCCAACCGGCGAAATTGCCGGGGTGAACCGTGAACGGTTGTTCCGGTCTTCCACCTCGCCGCAGAATCGACCACCAAGATTCTAGTCCTCAGAACGTCTGAGCTCTCAAAGCCTTTCTTACATTAGCCCAAGGAAGCCGCAAATCCACTTCGGCTTTAGTTTGCTGGTAACGCAGCCCGGCCCCCCGCGCTGGGTCCAGACCAGCGCGGGGGTACGCCGGTGTGGAGATGCGCTCAACCGCGTCTCAGCCTCGATGAGCCTTCCCAGTTGCAGTCTGCGGTGCCATTGTGGTAAACTCTGGTTTAGCGTTGCAGAGTGATGGTGCGAAGAGCGGCTGGTGCGCAGGCCGCGGGTTTGCCTTTGCGCCACGTGGCGCGTGGGGTTTCGGCGGCGTGGCCTGTTCGCCTGCGGACGTGCATAAGGAGACGGAGATGAGAGGCGTAGCAGCGTTGGCACTGATGGGCGTGGTGATGTTCGTTGTGGCGGTTCCGGCCGACGGAGCTCTGCCACAGGTGATCTTCTCGAACATCGCGACTTCTCCAACTTCGGACGTGCCGGGTCTGCCCAGCGGCACCAAGTTCCACACGGGCACCGGTACCCAGTTTGACCGGCCCTTCGGCAGCCCCGACGGCACGCGGTGGATCTTCGGGGGCGTGACGAACCTGGCAACCACGGAGGACGAGATCATCGTGGTGGGCGGCGGGCTCACCGGCGCCGGGGCCATGACGGTGGTGCGCGAGGGCACCGCGACGTTCTTTGACGGGACCGTCAACTGGGGGACGCTGCGAACGAACATGGGTATCAACGACGCCGGGCATTATGCCTTCAGCGCCGACACCAGCGCCGCCACCACCTCGGACGAGGTTGCGGCCCGGTGGGTGGGCGGCTTCGAGCTGATGGCGCGCGAGGGCGTGCAGGCACCCGGCCAAGGCGCGGGCATTGGGTATGGCAGTCTGACCAACGCCGTGCACATTCTCAGCAACAGTGACGTGCGTTTCCGCACGTCATCGCTGACAGGCGCCACGACGCAGCAGGTGTTGTACAGCAACTCGTCACTCGCCAACGGGACGATCGTCGCCCAAACGGACATCACGATCCCGACCGGGCAGCTCGTCGCCCCGGACCAGAGCACGGACAACCTGACTTCTGATCGGTTCCGGTCGGACGCCACGGGCGCCAACTACATCTACCACGGCGACCTGAACGGGCCCACGACGACGGACCTGGTAATGGTGTACAACGGGCAGGTGATGGCCCAGGAAGGCGTGGTCCTGCCCGGCTCGGGGTTCGCCTCCAACGTCAGCAGCCTGGCGAGTGACGCGGGCAGCCAGCAGGTTTCGCCGTACAACGGCCACTACATGTTCCGCGGGTGGAACGCGGACGGCACCGACTGGGTTGTGCGGGACGGCGCGGTGGTCGCGGTCACGGACGGTCCGATCCACGTCGGCGCCACCGAGTTCTTCGATGACGCCTCGTACACCGCCTGTTTCTTCCTCAACGCGATCAACAGTTTTGGTGACTACGTCATCGGCGGGGTCACCAACGCGGCGGACCTCAACGCCAATGCCGTGCTGGTGCTTAACGGCGCGGAAGTCGTGCTGCGGGAGAACGATCCGGTTGACCTGGATGGCAACGGTCTGGCGGATGACAACGCCTACATCAGCGTCTTCAACAACGACGACGCGTTCCTCAGTGACGACATGTACTACTACTTCAACGCCGACCTGCGGGACAGCGACGGCAATTCGATCGGCCAGGCCTACCTGGTCATGCTGGTGCCGGAGCCGGCTACGCTGGGGCTGCTCGCGCTGGGCGTGCTGCTGGTGCTGCGGCGGACGCGGTAGCGCCACCTGCAGTTGAAGGACGGGAGGACTGGCACGGCTCGCTGTGTCCGCGCGATGCAGCGAGCCGTGTTGATAGAGACGGCGACGGCTAGCGACAGGGAGGGTTTGTGATGTGTAGGCGACGTGGCCGGACGATCCGAAGTGCGGCGTGGCTCGCCGTGCTCATGGGCATCGGCATCGGGCCCTCGGCGGCACAGGCCCAGGAGGCGCGCGTGCCGGAAGGCGGCGAGTTACCACCCTACGCGCGGGTCATGCCCGTTCCGCCGGGGCCGGGACCGGTGAGCCGGTTCACCCCGGTGCGCAACGGTCTGCCGACCATCATGCTCACCGGCTACTGGCCGCCGACCAACGAGATGCTGCGTCAGTTCAGCCCCAACCCGGTACAGAATCCCGACGGCTGGGTCGGCCAGAACTGGGAGGGGCGGGGCTACAACGTCTACGCGTTCTTCCCCGAGTTCCCCGGGGGCCTGGGCAAAGGGGAGGGTGATTTCGAGGTGGACTACCAGGATACCTCCAACGACTTCTGGCCGTTGGTGGCTACCCTGGAACCGATCGCGATCGTCAGCTTCGGACGCGCGGGCGCCGACATCGACTGGGAGCTGGAAGGCGGCAACTACCGCTACACCACGACCAGCTACTCGGCGGACTACCTGACGCCCTATCGTCCCACGCCGGAACTGCCCTTCTACAATGAGCCGGTCAACACGTTCCGGGTCTCGACGCTGCCGCTGGCCCAGATCGTGGCGGCCGTGGCCGCGTGCGGCGCCAACGTCAATCCCTACTCGACGACCTACGACGAAAGCAAGTTCCTGTGCAGCTACATGGGTTACCACTCGAACTGGTATCACGAGCTGCACGCCGACCCGGAGGACCCGGCCTGGAACATCTGCGCGGGTTTCATCCACCTGGGGTCCAATCTGACGCTGCCGGACGCGATCCTGTGCAGTGAGGTGACGCTCCGCACCGTCATCGGCCACGTCGATCTGCAGCGGCCGGTGCCGGGCGATCTGGACGCCGACCGCGACGTGGACTATGACGACCTGACGGTGCTGACCGACTGTCTGGCCGGGCCGCAGGGGGCCCCGGGCGCAGGCTGCACGGGCGCCGATTTCGACGATGACGACGACGTGGACCTTGCGGACTTCGCTGCCTTCCAGAAGTGGTTCACCGGCAGCTCGTAGAAGCCGCTTCGGGTCGCGGACCCGCGCGGCTCACGCATGTCACCCAGGTCGCACGCGAGGCCCTGGGGGACCGATCCTGCGTCGGTAGCCGGTGCGGGCCTGAAGGCCGCGGACTGCCTTCACACGAGATTCGACGCGGCGTTGCTGGCACCCGCGCGGCCTTGCTCGTAGAATCGCCGCCCATCATGGCCAGCGCGCTTGAGGTCCGCAATCTGGTGAAGATTTATAACACGGGCGGGACCTGCGTCCGGGCGGTCGATGACGTGTCGCTGAGCGTGGCGCCGGGGGAGTTCGTGGTCATCCTGGGCGCCAGCGGGTCGGGCAAGAGCACGCTGCTGCATCTCGTGGCGGGGCTGGACCTGCCGACTGCGGGAACGGTCACCATCGACGGGCATGACCTGTTTCAATTCAGCGACGCTGAGCGGACGCGGTTCCGCCGGCGCCGCATCGGCGTCATCTTCCAGGCGTACAACCTGCTGCCGACGCTTTCGGCGCTGGACAACGTGGCCCTGCCGGCCCTGCTCGACGGGCAGGGCGCGCGGGCGGCCGGTGCACGCGCCGAAATGCTCCTGACCCGCGTGGGCTTACAGAACCGCCTGCGGCATCGCCCCGACGCGCTCTCCGGTGGGGAGCAGCAGCGGGTGGCCGTCGCGCGAGCGCTCATGAACGAGCCGACGTTGCTGCTCGCGGACGAGCCGACCGGGAACCTGGATACCCAGCGGGGTCAGGAAATCTGGCGGCTGCTGGCCGAGCTGGTCGAGCCTGCCGCGGGCAGCGCTCCGCCGGGCGGGGCAGGTGCGACGCCCGGTGGGAGCGGTGCGACGAAGCCTACCGCGGAGGCGCCACCCCCATCGGCGGTCGGGCAGGCCGCGGCGCGTCTGCCGGCCGTGATCGCGGTGACGCACGACGCGGCCGGGGCGGCCCACGCCCACCGCGTCCTCGTGCTCAAGGACGGTCGGTATGTCGGCGAATTCGACCCGCGCGCGGAGCAGCGCGGGCAGGATGAACACCATGCGGCACTGGTGGCAGCTCGCTACGCGGAACTGGCGGAGCGGACATAGCCGGTGGGCGCGGCGACCCTCGGGGCGCACGGTGGCCGCCGTCGTGTCGGTGGGCGTCGCGGTGGCGGCCGTTGTCGTCATCACCACGCTGCAAGAAACGGCCAATCGCGCGATCGTTGACGTCGTCGTGCATGAGTGGTTCGGCGGCAGCGCTCACCTGGCGATTCACCCACCCGGTGCGCATTGGGGCAGCCTGGAGCGGTCCCTCGCCGAAGACGTGGCCGAGCTTCCCGGCGTGGCGGCCGTGACGGCGCGGTTGCAGCGCGCCGTGTACGCCACACCGGTGCAGGCGGACGCGGCGGCGCCGGGCCCGCGCGTCGAGGAGCTGGACGCGCTGGGGATCGACCCGCGTACGGAGGGGTCCTTTCTTCACTTGCCGCAGTTGCAGGGACGCATGTTGCAGCCCGACGAGCGCGGCGTCGTCATTCTGGAACGGGCGACGGCCGCGAGCTGGAATCTCGGGCTCGGCGACACCATCCGCATGTACCTGGCCCCGGGCAGCCGCGATCTGACCATCATCGGCCTGATTGAGAACGTGCGGATCGCCATGTTCCAGCGGCCCATCGCTTACGTCGCCATCGCCGATCTGGAGGAGCTGCGTCAGCAGGCCGGCGGGGCATCGGTCATCTACGTCCTCGCCCGCGACGCGACGAGCCAGGGCATCCAGACGGTCGAGGCGCAGTTGAACCAGTTGCTGCACGAGCGGCAGCTTCCGTATCGCGTGGAATCGTCGGCCGCCCAGCAGGAGCTGCTGGAAGAAGCCCAGCGGCTGACGCGTCTGGGGCTGATGCTGGTGGCCTTCCTGGTGCTGCTCACCGCATTCTTCATCATTCTGACCACGATGAGCGCCAGCCTGGCGGAACGCAACCGCCAGTTAGGCATGCTGCGCTGCCTCGGTCTGACGCGCGGCCAGCTTACCACGCTGGTGCTGGTAGAACTGTTGCCGCTGGGCGTGGCGGGCACGATCGTGGGGGTGGCCCTGGGCATCGGCGGCGTCGCCCTGATGGGCCGGTTGCTGCGATTTACCCAGGACTTCGTCCCGCAGGTGGTGCTCAGTGAGTGGGGACTCGGGCTGGCCGTCGTCAGTGGATTGGCTACCACTCTGGTGGCGGCCTTGATCCTGGTGGCCCAGGTGGCCCGCCTGTCGCCGCTGGCGGCCGTCTTGAGAGAGGCACGCCCGGCGCGCGTGGCGTACCTTGTGGTGGCCGCGGTCGTGGGGGTGGCGGCCATTGCCGCGCAGGAGTGGATGAGTCGCCCGGTGCGGGCAAACGCATGGTTGCAGCCGGCGTATGCGTTCACGGGGCTGATGGCGGGGTACGTGGGGTACGCGCTGATCGTGCCGGCGCTCGTCATGCTGATCGGCCGGCCGGTGGCGCGGCTCGTGGCCCCGGTCTTGCGCCTGCCGCCGAAGCTGGCCAGCGACCCGAGCTATGCCGGGCAATCGCCGTGGCGGGCGGCCGGGGTGTGCTGGATGCTGCTGGTCGGCGTGTCGCTGATCGCCTACGTGGCGGTGCGTGTGGAAAGCGTGATGACCATCTGGAACTTCCCGGCCGCGTTGCCGCAGACTTTCGTCTGGGCCGAGGACTACGTGCCGGCGGAGAACATCGATGCGGTGCGCCGGCTTCCGGGGGTGACGCAGTGCACCGCCCTGGTGGACGTGGGCTGCGAACTCGAACGCGTCGGGGGCGGGCCCGCGCGGGGCAGTACGATCGTCGATCGGTTGCTGCGGAAGTTCACCCGGCCGGTGTTCGTGGCCGGGGAGGCGGACGAGCTGCTGGCGATCATGAAGGTGGACCTGGCCGAGGGCAACTGGACCGACGCCCGGGTGAAACTGGAGCGCGGCGGCTATGTGCTGATTCCCACGCAAACCGCCACGCAGCACGACCTGCACTTAGGCGATCGGGTGGAGGTTCGCATCGGGAAGCGCGAGGCGGAGTTCCAGATTGCGGGCGTAGCTCACTCGGCCGCGTTCGATCTCGCGGTCGATTTCTTCCAGGCGGGCAGCTACATGGAGCTTGCCGGTGCTTCCGCGGTGCTCGGCACCCGGGCTGACCTGCGCGAGAAGTTCGGCCTGGATGTGGCGTCCCTTTTTCTATGCAACGTGGATGTGCCGCCGACGCCCCGGCCGGCGGACTTCGAGCGTTCGCGGCTGCCCAACCCGTTCGACGCGCCGGCGGTAGCTGCGGCCGTGCTGCGCTGGGGCGACGCCGTACCGCACGAGGCGGGCGCGTTGGCGGCCTGTCGGGCCGAGCTGCAAGCCTGGGTGGCCGCGCCGGACGAGGCGGTCCTTTCGGCCGCCGCCCGCGAGCTGCTGCAGCGCTGGGTCAACGCCCTGGATTACATCCGCAAGCGGTGGACGCGTTTCAGCGCCGACGAGGACTGGTACGCTTTCAAGGAACGACTGGTGCTCTGCCGCATCGCGGCGACGATCGACCGGCCGGCGGCCGTGCTCGGCTCGCTGGAACGCCTCACCCAGTGGTTCCAACGAACGGTGCGCACCGCGGCCAACATCGCCACCTGGATTCCCTCGATTGCCCTGTTCGTGGCCATCCTGGGCATCGCCAACCTGATGCTCGTCAGCGTGCGGGCGCGGGCTCGGGCGCTGGCCATTCTGCACGCGGTGGGCGCGCTGCGCTCGCAGGTCCTGCGCCTGGTGTTGCTGGAGGCGATCACGCTGGGGCTCATCGGCGGGGCGGTGGGGCTGACCTTTGGCATTCGCCTGGCCGTCAACGTGGATGCCGTCGTCGGGCGGCTTACCGGGTATGGCGCGCGACTGGTGGTGCCTTACGCGACTCTCGGTCAGGCCGTGTTACTCACCGTCATCGTCTGCATGGTCGCGGCGCTGCCGCCCGCGCGCCTGGCGGCCCGCACCAACGTCATCGACGCGCTGCATACCACCTGAAAACGGGGACGCAGCTTGTTTTCGCAACGATCGAAAACTGGCTGCGTCCCCGTTTCTCATGCCGCCGTGACAACGGCGTTCTTGCCGCGATGCTTGGCTTCGTACAGGGCGGCATCGGCGCGGGCCGTCAGTTCCGCACAATCGGCGTTGGGGTGCGAGGACAGGGCGACCACGCCGGCGCTGAGGCTGGGGGGGCACGGTGTACGCAACACCTGGGCGTATTGGTGAAACAGCTTGGTGATGCGCTCGGTAATGAGCACGGCCTGCCGCGGCCCCGTGCCGGCCAGCAGCAGCATGAACTCGTCGCCGCCGTAGCGGACCGCGGCATCGTCGTGCCGCAGCGCCCCGCGCAGCAGCGCTCCCAGAAACCGGAGCAGCTCGTCACCCGCCGCGTGCCCGCACGCGTCGTTGTGCTGTTTGAAGTTGTCCACGTCCAGCATGACGATGGAGAAGTCGCAACCGGCGTCGCGCTGCTTGCCGACAAACTGCTCCAGCTCGCTCTCCAGGAAGCGGCGATTGCGCAGCCCCGTGAGCGGGTCGATCAGGGTCTGCTCTTTTACCCGCTGCAACTGACGCTCGAAGCCGATTTCGCAGGCCCGAAGCTGCTCGCGGCTGCGTTGTTGCACGTCGTGCAGGCGGGTCTCCGAGTTGCTTGCCCGCCCGTACAGCTCGAGCACGCGCCGCTGCAACTCGCGGGTCTCCCACCATTCACTCCCGGGCAATTCGGCCACCATTTTCGCCAGCGGCTTCTTCTGCTCCACCGCCTCGCTGAGCGCGCAGAGCGGGGCGGCCACCCGTCGCTTGAACCACGCACACAGCAGGTGCCCCGCGAACAACGCAATCGACACCATCGCCAGCGCGAACCCCGTCGTCACCCCAAGCTGGTCGTGCCACCACGGCCGTCGGGCAAGCAGCACCACCGCCCGACGCGCCGACGGACCCGAGGCGCCATCCAGCGTCACGTTCGCTCCCCAAACCGGAACCCGCTGACCGCCGACCTCCAGCACGCTCGCCACGGCCTGGTCTGCTGCAACGCACGCGGGCAGCAACGCCTGGCGGCACGCCGGCCGCTCTGGGTAAGCCGCGTCAATGTTGCCCTGCGCGTCCAGCGTCGCCACCGCCAGCACTTCACGGTGCCGCGACCGCATGGCTTCTATGGATTCCGATTCGGCCGCCGGCTGCCCCGGACGGATGACGCTGGCGTACGCCTGGGCCTGCTTCCATGCCGCGCGGCGGGCCTGGCGACGTTGCATCTCGTAGCCGCCGCCCGCAAACAGCGCCACGGCCGTCAGTGCCACGACCGCCGTCGTGCCCTGCGCGCGGAGCCAGAACGTGGGTACCAACCGAGCCGCCCCGTGCCTTGCCGCTGGGGTTTCGTCGCGTCGCTGCGCTGGGCGACCGGCGCATTCGGTCAAAGGCTTCGCTCCCGCTCAAGTAACGCCAAGGATGACTGCCCGGCACTCGCCAGGGACGCATGGCGTCGGCCCCCTCGCGGCCGACGTGGAAATTGCCAAGACTCACGAGCTTCCCAACAGCCCGACTGAACCGTGAGTCCGGCGACGGCTCCGGGGGCCGTGCGCGCAGCCCGCCTCCCGCCCCCCGGCGACGGCGCGCGGTCCCACCCACTCCCGATAACGTAGGCACCGACCACCACGGGGGATCAGTCAAGTCTACAATTCAGCGTGGCTGCGGGGCGCTGCGGCATCGCGCGCACGTCTGGCGGCGGGGCGTTCAAGCGGTCCCCTCGGTCCGCCGCACGCCGTGACCTCTGGAACGAGTGGCATGGCCAAGCGCAACGCCGCCACGCGCTGCCTCACATGTGCGACTCGGCTGTGGCCGCGACAGACCGGCGCTCGCTGATGCAGGCTGGGGCATACTGCTTCTGGATGGTTGATCGAATAGGTACGCTCTGGGACGCTCGGCGCCGCGTCGACGACACCGCGCCGTCCTATCACCAACTCTTCCTGTTGCACTACTTACGGGGAACTTGACCTGCCTGTGGCGTTGGCGCGCCCGTAGTAGCTACACTGAGCAAGCCGACGCCGGCGCAGAAGGCGATGGCGGCCGTCTCGGTGCGCAGAACCAGCGGCCCCAGGTGCACGAGCGGAACGTTCGCCTCAGCGGCCGCGCTCAGCTCCTCCTCCGTCCACCCCCCCTCCGGTCCGATCCACGCCAGCACCGCGTCCAAGTTTCCGTGGGTGCGACACCAATCCGCCAGCGACCGTGCCGTTTCGTGCTGTCCAAGCATCACCACCGTGTCGAACTCGCTGCGCCGCGACCAGGCACCGGCAAACGTCTGAGGTCGCTCGACTTGGGGCACCCACGCCCGGCCGCACTGCTTGGCGGCCTCCACCCCCCGGCGAAACCACTTCGCGCTCGCCTCCCCACGCGGCATGACGCAGCTATGCGCGGTCGTGATCGGCCAGATGCCCGCTACGCCGAGTTCCGTGCACTTCTCGATCAGGTATCCCTGGCGATGCTGCTTGGGCATGGCCACGGCCAGGGTCAGCCGGCAGGGCAGGTCGAAGGGCCGGCTCATCCGCTCCTCGATTCGAACCTCCACCCGGCGGGACCCGACCCGCTCGAACACCGCCCGCGCCTCGTGTCCTTCGCCGTCGAAAAGCACCACCGGCTCGCCCGGCCGCGCCCGCAGCACCGACGCGGCGTGGTGGACCTCCTCGACGGGGAGGCTCGGCGACCCTGCCGCCAGATCTGGGCAATACAAACGCGGGATTCTCACAGCGTCAGCATCCGGTTCGCCGAGCGGCCGCCCGGTCACCCGTACCGCCCCTGCATCCCCCGCCACGCACGTTCCGCACGACGCCTTATCCTACGCCCGCCGCGGGGTCCAACGCCACCCTTGCCGGTAGTGCTGTGAACGCGGCCCCCGCTGCCCGTCAGTGCGGACTCACGTCACGCCCCGGCGGGGACGATAATCCACCTGCGCAGCCTGTCCGGCCCTGCGAACCGCCTCCCGAGACGGTCCGGCCGGATTGTGCGCCCAACGCCGTTCGCGTGGGGCGCGGCTTGAGTTGGATCCATGAGCGACGAACCCCCCATGGTCCCGCCGGAAGGCAGCCCGCCGGATTCACCGGATGAAGTCGGGCTGGGCGCTTACAGCGAGCGCGAACTCGACGAGATGCTGTTGCAGGCCGCCTCGCTCGCCTCCGAGCTTGCCGACGAGAAGCTCCCCGTTCCGGAACCGCTCCCGGCGAAGTCGTCCGATAGCGTGCTCGACGACAACCGCGATACCGTGGCCAACGTGGACGCCGAACTCGCCCACATGGAACAACTCATGGGGCAGGCAACGTCCCAGCTTGAGGCTGCGGGCGAAACGCCGGCGGAGGCTCCTGCCCCGGGTGCCGATGCCCCCGTTGACCCTGGGGCACCACCACCGACCGAATCTACTGCGCCCTCGCCGGCACCGCCCGCCGACATGGACGAAGACGCCACGCTACAGCCGGACGAGCAACAACTACTCGAGAGCGTTGCCCAAGCTGACCAGCCCGGGGCACCTGCCGCCAGCGCGGGCGCTGGCGACGGCATCGGCATAACCGCTGAGGACCTCGCCGCCATCGGCGGTGCGGGTAGCGCCGACGCCATCCCCGATCTGGGCGACGGCTCCGAGCCAACGCCGGAGCCTGCCCCGCTGAGCCCGCCCGGCGCGGCCGCGTCTGCCGCCCCGGCCGGAACGACACCCGCCGAAAGGCCGCCGCTGCTTGACCGCCTGCTGGCTGCCTGCCTCGCGCCGGTGCTGCGCCTGCTGAACCTGCTCGACGCCCCGTTCCGCAAGGTACCCTTATGCGTCAAGCAGATTCTCGGCTACCTCGGCCTGGCCACACTCGGTACCGCCATCGTCGCACTCCTCTTCGCCCTCCTGTAATCTGAGACGCGCCCTGCCTTCAGAGTCCGAGCGGAAGCGAAGGGGTCCATCCGAGCCCGAGCAGAAGCGAGATCTTCTCTGGTTCTGCAAGGGACGTTTTCGGGTTCTCATGGACTGCCTCCCAGCGTTTGTTCACAGGGTCTTTGGGGTACTGTTGGTTACCTCCGCGGGCTCGGGCCATCCTCAAGATGGCGCAGGCAGAAGGGCGATCACCCAGCTCCCGTGCCGGACCTGATTCCGCTGGTGCAGTTCGGCGTCGTACCGGGTCCGGGTCTGCCACATCTTCCAGAGGATCTTCAGCCGGCGCTGGGCCAGGCAACGCAGCGCACTGGCGTAGCTCTTCCCTTCGGCACGCTTCTTCTCATAGTACGCCTGGGCCCAGGGGCAGACCTGCAGACTCAGTCCGGCCCACAGATGGACGGTCTGACGTAGCAGTTTGTTACAGCCCCCTCGGAACCGTGCCTTACGGACCTTGCCACTCTGGTAACTGACCGGCGCCGTCCCCACACAGCACTGCAGCCCCTCAGCAGAATCGAACCGGGCCCGGTCATCACCCAGTTCCGCGAGCAGACGCGGAGCCAGCTTGGGTCCCGTACCGGGCAGCGAGCCGAACAGGTCATGGTCCGGGTGGCGAGCGAAGAGCTCCTCGATGCGAGCCCGATACCGATCGAGCTGATCCTGCAACACCCGGAGTTGGATGGCCAGCCCGGTGGCCAGCAGGCTCTTGGCTTGAACCACCGCGGGGCTGCCGCAGAACTGGTCGGCGGTGGCGAACAGGCTCAGCCGTTGCGCATACGTCTCCGGACGGTAGAGCTTCTGCAGGTGCAGGAATTTCTCCCAGCGCCGCCTGCCGGCCTGGATCAAGGCCGCCGGCGTCGGAAAACGCTCGACAAAGGCCCAGGAGGAGCGCATCGTCCAATCCTCGAAGGCCTGCAACGCTACCGGATAGTATTCCCGCAGGGCGGCGCGGAGCTCGTTGATCAATGCCGTCCGTTGTGCGATGAGGCTGATCTCATCCCGACACAGCAAACGCAGCTCGACGGTCAGCGGATCGTCCGGGTGCAGGGCACGCCAGGCGTGCCCGTCGGTCCGGAGGGCCTCGGCCAGCCTCCACGCATCCACCCGGTCGGTCTTGGTACCGGTGGGCGCCTTACGCTCGCGGTAACGCTTGGCCGCCAGCGGGTTCACCGGATAGACCGCGAAGCCGGCCTCGACGAGGCGCTCGACTGCGGCCCCGCTGCACGTTTCGACGGCCACGGGCAAGCCCGCATAGCGTGACAAACGCTCACGCAACTGCTGCCATCCTGTTGCAGTATTGTCGATCCGGAAGTCCTCCACCACCGTCCCCTGCGCGTCCACCACGACCACGTCGTGATGGTCGCTGGCCCAGTCGAATCCCGCAAACGCCGACCGTTCGCTCCAGGTCTTCGGGCTCGTGTCCATGATCCTCGGCCTCCGTTCTTGGCGGGACCGGGACAACGCCCGACGCCCGCCACCCGTCGACCTGATACAGGAGCCTCCGTGAGGCGCTGTTCTCTCAGACGTCGGGGCAGGCACCGCCGGTGCGACCGGTGATCTTGACTGGCTTCTCGGGGAAGCAGGACAGATAGACCGTGTCGACGCCGGGGCATTCCGGTTCCGTCTCGATCGTACCGCGGAGGCCGTGGTAACACTCGCCGAAGATACCACAGGCTGCACCGAGTGACTCACAGCCGAGCGGGCTACGGCCCCTGCGGGCCGCCGCGCTCGCCTGTGACTAACTTCGGGGATGGTATCAGGGTTGGACGCGCTGGCCGCGGCGGGGCTGTCGCGGCTCGCGAGGCTCCCGGGCCACAGGCGCGTGAACCTTCGGCAGCACATCCAAGGCTCGCCCCCCAGAAGCCAGCCGCGCACGTCGGTGCTCACCGGGGGCGTCCGTTCCGTGGGATGGGTTCCGAGCGCGCGGGTCGCGCGCCGGCTCACTCCGGCGCCCCCGTGAAAGCCAGGTTGAACTCAGCGAAGTCGGCCAGGTCCACGTCCAGGTCGCCATCAAGGTCGGCCTGCGCGAACTCATCAGGACCGCAGCCCGGCGGCGGAGTGATCACGTTTGGCCCGGCCAGGCAAGCAGCGAAGACATCGAAATCCTCAACGTCGACGTCGGCATCACCGTTGAGGTCGCCCGGGATCCAGCAGGCGGGCAGCATGCCCCAGAACTCGATGTCATCGACGTTCCAGCCTGACATGCGGCTGACCATGGGATGCGTCTGATAGCACCAGCGAACCTGAACGGCCGGCTGCCCGTCGGCGACGTCGGAGATGTCGTAGGCCCACGCGTACCACTGGTTGTCGGTGTATACCCACAGCCCGTTGCACCAAAACTCGTGCCAGTTGACGCCGTCATTCGTAACTTCGACCCACGCCCGGGCCTGGATCATGGCGTCGATGTTCAGCCAGCGCTGGAAGCTCAAGCTGACGTCTGTGACCCCGGTGAAGTCCAGCGCCGGGGTAGTCACGCAACAAACGCCGCTGGGATGAAAACCGTAGTCGCCTTCGAGGTTTACACCCAGGACGTTCACGCCGGTGGCGCCGCGGTCGGGGTCAGGCCAGCCCCAATCCGTGCCACCCTGGCCGGTCGGCTGACCGAACTCCCACTCACAATCCTTGCTCCAGCCCGAGTCCTCATCGAGCGGCTCGAAGTACACCAGGCTCGGCAATCCGACCGTCAACGCGATCACGGCGACCTGGGATTCGCCACCCTCGGGTGGCGCGCCGCCGTCACGGGCCACGAAACGGAAGCCATCCGGACCCTGATAGTAGGGATCGGGATCGTACGTGAGCCAGTCTCCGTCGTCAGCGAGCGCGTGCGGCACGCCCGTAATGACACCACAGTGGGGATCGAGCAGGGTCCCGTGGACAGGCAGTGTGGTGATGACGTATGCCAGCGTTCCCGGCGGATCCGGAAGCCCATCGTCACGGGCTCTCAGGTGCACGGTGAGCGCTGTGTTCACGTCGGTTGCACGGTCGTCGTCCCAAGCCTGGGGAGGCCGTGGGCTGCACACCGCCAGCGCCATATTGACCGCCGCCAGCGCGTCGATCATGCCCCAACCGCAGTCGTTGTCTTCGCCCGGGTCGCCGAGGTCGACCGCCGTGTCGTACAGGATCTGCTTGACTTCGTTGACCGTCAGACACGGACAGGCCTCCAGCATGAGTGCTACCACGCCGTTCACGTGCGGCGAGGCCATGGAGGTACCACTGGCGTACATGTACTCGCCGCCGGGAATCGACGAGCGCACCAGGACGCCGGGCGCCGCGACCTCCGGTTTGATCGCCGGCTCGCCGCTGGGCGTGCAGTAGGTTGGTCCACGTGCCGAGAAGAAGGCGACGGGCCACCCGGGCGTGTTGGCATCCACGGCTCCTATGGCGCAGGTGTTGTAGTCGTCACGGGCGCGATCCGCCGGGCGGGCGGGACCTGCGTCGCCATCGTTTCCGGCTGAGAACAGCATCACAATCCCGGCGGCCTCGCAGGTGTCGATGAAGCTCCAGAACAGTCCATCGCACGGGTCCACGTCGGCGTTCCCCAGACCCCAGGAGTTGGAGCAGACCGCCGGAACGTCCCAGAACGTGTTCGGGTCACCATCCGGATCGACGATCCACTCCAGGCAGCGGATGCTGTTGTCGACGAACTGCCCGGTGCTGGAGGCCAGGTTGCACGCCGAGATCCACAGCGCGCCCGGGGCGACCCCGATCGGATCACCGGGCGCCCCTCCGCAGACGGTCCCCATCGTGTGCGTGCCGTGGCCGTAGAGATCTTGCGGGAAGAGAGTCCCGAACAGTGTATCATGCCACGCCCATTCCGGATGACCAGCATAGCGCGGATCGGCCACTGAAGCCCAGCGGTCAGCCAGCGCCGGGTGGTTGCCGTCCACCCCGCTGTCGATGGTTGCCACCGTTACGCCAGCGCCGGTAATGCCCATGTCCCAGACGGCCGGCGCATTGATGGCCACCAAGCCGGGCTCGGGAGTGCGCGTGGGCGGCCCGCTCTCGGCAACCTCAACCGGTGTGATAGGCTGGATCGGGTAGTTGACGTAGACGGTTTCCACGTCCGGGCGCTCCGCGAGCCGCCGCAGCTCCGCCGCCGGGGCGTCGACGCGTAAGGCGTTGACGAGCCAGAGAGCCTCGAAGCGCTCGATTCGACCGGCTTGTTGCAGTGCCGCAAGCTCGTCACGCAGTGCCGTTTGCGTGGTGCGCGCCTTGTCCAGCAGCGCGCGCACGACGGTCTCATGCCGCACCGACCGCCCGACGTCATCTGCGCGGAGTTGAGCGTCCAGGGCGCCCACGTCGATACGATCCTTGAGGAAGACCAGCGCGCTGATCACTTCGTCACCGGCGGCCTGAGACAGGACTTGCTGCAAGCCCGGATCAATAGTCCCCGCGTGCGCAGATGCACCAGCAAGGAGACCGCACGCTACGATGCCCAGCACGCGCGCCCTCTGTACCGCTTTCCACATTGTCCTCCTCCTTCCCGCGTCCGTGTGACGTGCGACGGGACGTGCAACGCCCATCCAACCACGGAGAAGGTCTGTGCAGACCTCCACACGCCTCGTCCTGCAGGCGGCCCCGCCGACGCTCCGGCGATGTGCGTGCCCGGCGGGTCGCCGGATACCAGCGCTTCCATCGTACCTGTCGGCGGCACGTGCGGGCAAGAAGGAAGCCTCACCCCGGCGTGCGGCCGACAAATCCTGACAACTCGGCGTGCCCGGGTGTCTGTCCGCCGTCACCCGCTGCGGTGTGTGTGGGACCACGGCCCTTCGATGCGCTGGTCGTCCCTGTCGTTTGCGGTGACCGCAGTGTACCTGATCCGGCGCAGCCCGCCGCCCGACGACGTCTTCCGCGTCGGTCGGGCGGTTCCTCTGGGTAACTGACCAGGACCTGGCCGTGGAACGACGATCCTCTAGCCCTAAAACAAGCGTATGTGGAGGGCCTTTTCGCCGGCCGGCGCACCGCGGCGCGCGGGCGCACGCCGGCACCGACGGCTCCCGGCGCGGGGCCTGGCAGTGAAGACTCGGTTCTCAGGTTTGCCATGCCACCTCCCGTAGGTCATCCCGGACGGCCGCCATGAACCGGGACCTCCATATCCCGGCATCGGTTATCTACTTCAACACCGCAGCGGGCGGTTCAGCGTTGCACCAGGACAGGCGGATGGGGTAAGGGCGTCCACGCCGCGCAGGGCAGCCGCTGCTCGACACTGCGTGCAGAGGCACGCCAAGCGCAGGCAACTCTTACCGGCGTCGTAGCGCCCTGCGTGCGCCGGCGGAGGACGACAGCGGCAACGCCGAGTACGACCCACCCGAGCATGGTTGGTTCAGGAACCGAGGCAAAACGGAAGCTAGCGCTCTTGGTCGTTTGTGTGCCTGAGTCGACAGCCGCCCATCCTATCGGCGTTGTACTCAGCGCACCGAGGAAGAAGCTACCCCCTCCGCCAAAGGTGTTCTGACCTATGACGCCGCCATTCAGATCGTAGAGCGACAGCGTCGTGGTTCCGGGAAAGAGAGTGCCTACGGCGCGGGCCGACGAGCTCCGCAGTGATCCAGTTGCGTGGGTGGTAGGGATACGAGTCCGCCTCCAGACTGTGCCCCAGGACACTCCCGGAAATCCCGAGCACGGGTCGCGGTGACGAAAACGTCGCCCCCTGGTCGGTGTAGTTGAACTCCGGCGTGATGAGCGCCCCCGCGTAGCTCGGGCTCCCGTCCGGAAGCGTCTCGAAGTCGATGACCTGCAAACCCTCACCGACGGCGGTCACGAAGCCCGGGTAGTCGTTCACATACCACACTACGTCGGCGCGCGCCGCCGGCGTCCGCGCCGCCCCCAGTACCACCACGCCCGCCATCGCCAGCGTCCATGCCGCGCCGCCCGCTCCGAAACCCCGCGCCGCTCCCCTTGTGACCCGCCCGTGTCCGCACATGCCGAGTGTTCCTGCAGCTCGGAACTGCACCGCGTCCGCATATGTTACACCGACACCAACCGTCCTGCCAACTCGCAAAGTGCGACTTTGCGCTGGCCCTCGACCCCGCCCCATCGTCCGGGCAGTCTCTCACCTCGCCCAGACCAACACGGACACCCGCAATGCCGTTCGCGTCGCGCTCGATTCCTGAAAAGCGAACCCGCTGCTGATTTTCGCGACGTGACCGCGTCCGGCGGGCGTGTCGATGTCGAAGTCAGCGCGATTCGCGACCCATACGTTGCCGTCGAAGTCAACGGCCGTGCAACGCTGCTCGATGGGCGCCGCGTTCTTCTATCTCTGGATCAGCAGGAAGCGTCGCAAGGAGGCCTTCCGGGTGCCCATTCGCCCCCACGCGTTGGAGTGCGAGCTGTACGTGGACGTGTGGTGCCCCGCCGCCGATGGTACCGTGCGTGACTGGGCCCCGGCGGTTCCGGCGAGTCGCAAGACACGCGTTCATCCGACGGGGCGGGAGGACGTGAGGCTATTCGGCCATGTATCGGCCGCGCTGCAAGAAACTCAACCCGCCAAGTGCACCATCAGCGCTTTCTGCGCGTGCAGCCGGTTCTCCGCCTGATCGAAGATGGCGGAGTTGGGCAGGCGCGAGGTGGCGTAGTCGATTTCGTCTCCATAGTGGGCGGGCAGGCAGTGCAGGATAACGGCCTGGCGGTCCGCCCGCTTCATTGTTTCCGCGTCAATACGGTAATCCTTGAAGATGCGCTTGCGTTCAGCGGCTTCTGCCTCCTGGCCCATGGATGCCCAGACGTCCGTGTACAGGACATCGGCGCCCCGGCAGGCGTTCAGATCGTGGGTGGTGCTGATGCGGGCACCGGTTTGGGCACCGATCTGCTCCGCCTGCTTGCACACCGCGGCCTTCGGTTCGTAGGCCGGCGGGGTAATGACAGTGAAGTTCATCCCCAGCAGGGCGGCCCCGAACATCAGCGAGTGGGCGACGTTGTTGCCGTCGCCGATGAAGCAGCCGTGCAGGCCGGCGAGCTTGCCCTTCCGGGCGCGGATCGTCTGAAAATCGGCCAGGGCCTGGCACGGATGTTCGAAGTCGCTCAAGGCATTGATGACCGGCACGGTCGCGTGCTTCGCCAGCTCCACCACGATCTCATGGCCGAAGACGCGGGCCATGATGAGATCGACGTAACGTGACAGCGTCTTGGCGATGTCCTCAGTGGTCTCGCGAGCGCCGAGCTGAATGTCGGTGGGGGCGAGGTAGATGGCGTGCCCGCCGAGTTGCGTCATGCCCGTCTCGAACGACACGCGGGTGCGCAGCGACGGTTTCTGGAAGATCATGGCCAGCGTCTTATCGCGCAGGGGCAGATCCTTGCCCCGCGGTTGCTTCTTCAACGCGTCGGCCGTGTCGAGAATGGCCGTGATCTCCTCGGCCGAGCAGTCCAACATCGAGAGAAAGTGACGAACCTTCAGGTTGACGCCCACGTTCGTTGACTCCGTAAGCCGGTAAAAACCCAAGCAGATTGTCGATTCGCTATTCCCGGGTGAAGTGGCTCGCGCCTCTCCTCCAATCGAGAATCTGCAATTGACATTCCGGCGGGCAGAGCCCGCCCTACCTCGGCGATTCAGCATTCATGCCAGTACCCTTGCCAGACGTTCCAGCGCCCAGTCGAGCTCCTCTTTGCTGATGCACAGCGGCGGGGCGAGGCGGATCACCTGCTCGTGGGTGTCCTTGCAGAGCAGGCCTTCGTGCGTCAGCCGTTCGCAATACTGTCGGGCGGTGCCGGCCGAGCGGTGCAACTCGATGCCTACCCAGAGACCGGCCCCGCGGAACTCCTTCACCTTGTCGGTCTTGATCGCCCGCAGGCGTCCGAACAGATAATCGCCGAGTTGCCGGGCGTTGTCCTGGTACTTGTGCGTCTTGAGAATCTCGATGACTTTGCGGGCGATGGCACAGGCCAGCGGGTTGCCGCCGAACGTGCTGCCGTGCTCACCGGGGCGGAAGACGCCCAGGATCGCGCGGCTGGAGACGACCGCGGAGATCGGCATGATGCCCCCGCCGAGGGCCTTGCCCAGAATGTACATGTCGGGCTTGACGCCCGTAAGCTCGCAGCAGAACGTCGTGCCGCAGCGCCCCAGGCCGGACTGAATCTCGTCGGCGATGAACAGGACCTTGCGCTCGCGGCACAGCGCCAGCGCCTCCTTCAGGAACCCCGCCGGCGGGACGATGATCCCCGCTTCGCCCTGAATGGGCTCGACGAGAAAGGCGACGGTGTGATCGTCGATGGCGCGGCGCAGAGCGTCCAGTTTGCCGTAGTCGACGATCTCGAAGCCGGGAGTGTATGGGGCGTAGTCGTTGCGGGCCACCGGGTCGGTGCTGAAGCTGATGATGGTCGTGGTGCGCCCGTGGAAGTTGTTGGCACAGGTGATGATCTTCGCCTTGCCCTCGGGCACGCGCTTGACCTGGTAGCCCCACTTGCGGGCGGTCTTGATGGCCGTCTCGACGCCCTCCGCACCGGTGTTCATGGGCAGGACCATCTCCATCCCGCACAGCTCGGCCAACTCGCGGCAACAGGGGCCGAGCTGGTCGTTGTGGAACGCGCGCGACGTCAGGGTGACGCGATCAAGCTGCGCGCGGGCGGCGGCCAGCAGTTCGGCGTGACGGTGCCCGAAGTTGACGGCGGAGTAGGCAGCCAGCATGTCCATGTAGCGCTTGCCCTCGACGTCCTCCACCCAGACGCCCTCCGCCCGCGCGACGACGATGGGGAGGGGGTGGTAGTTGTGGGCGGCCACCTGCTCGACGAGGTGGATGTGCTCAGCGCCGTTCATCTCGCAGCACTCGACGGGGATTCGCGGGGCCATACATTCCGTCCTCAAGACCCGTAGTCGGCCGGTGTTCGTTTCCGGCGGCCGCCGCGGCCGAAGCTGCAGCCGACCGGTACGCAGGCGCCTGGGTGCCCAGCCCTCTCCGCGGGCCGGCGCGCCAGGCCGCGGCAGTATATCGGGGACGGACCCGCCCGATCAATAGAGCAGCGTGATGATCAGGTTCGGCTCGGCGTGTACCTTGCCCTCGAAGATGCCGATCGTCGAGGTCACGTGCTTGATGACGACGCTGGGGTTCTCGTCGAGCCAGTCGTTGATGGAGTCGGCCATGAACGTCAGCGCCCCATCGGTGAGCTTGGCGTGGAAGATGCGGCAGCGCGTGGCACCGGCCTGGTTGGGGTCGATGGTGCGCTTGTAATCACCCTCGGACTTCGCCTTGCGGAGGCCGAGGGTCTGGGTCGAGAAGGAGTGGATCTGGGTGCCGCCGGACTTGGCGCTGCGCTCCGCGTCCTCCTCCAGGGCGATGGAATCGCTGGCCACCTGCACGCTGGACGAGGCCAGGTCGTGGGCCTGCTCGTATTCCTCGACGCAGTGGGCGCAGAGCAGCTTCCCTCCTTCATACCGAGCGATGCCGCTGTCGATGTGCTGCTTGTAGATGCTCGCGCCGCACGTTTCGCAGGTACTAGTGACTTCGTCCTTCATGCCGCTATCTCCCGAGCTGCCTAAACCGGTATTCTAGCGGCCGGCCGCGCAGAGGGTCAAGGGTGGGTGGAAGCGGCCAACGGCGGCCGCCGGGCTCGGCCCGGGACGGGGGTGGAGGCGGCCGGGGATCGAGGTAGCGTCGGCCCGATGGGGGGGGCGTCGGCACCCCTCTCCCGGCGGGAGAGGGGTAGGGGTGAGGGCTGCGGTGGCAAAGGCACCCCCTCGCGTACAAGCCTGCTCGTCCATCACGTGGGCGACGCCACGCCCGGGGGGCGACGCTAGGAGTCCGCGCCGGGGGCTGCTCCGCGCAGTTGACGGGCGATGGCGACGCCGCTGGAGGTGCCCAGTCGCGTGGCGCCTGCTTCGACCATGGCGCGGGCGGTGGCAAGGTCCCGAATACCGCCTGACGCCTTGACTCGCAGGGGGGTGGCTGCCTCCCGCAGCAGCCGCACGTGGGCGATCGTGGCACCGCCGGCCGGGTGAAAGCCCGTGGAAGTCTTGACGAAGTCCGCCCCGCCCAGCCGCGCCCACTGGCAGCCCCGCACGATCTGCTCCTCGGTCAAAGCGGCCGTTTCGAGGATGACCTTCAGGATGCCCGGCGGCTCGGGCTGCCGGACCAGTTCCGCCACGGCCGCGATCTCGTGCACGACTGCCGACTCCTCCCCGGAAATCAGGGCGCCAAGGTGCACGACCATGTCGATCTCGCGGGCGCCGTCTTTGAGGGCCTGGCGGGCCTCGGCCACCTTCGTCTGCGCCAGGTTCGCTCCCAGCGGGAAACCAACAACGGTCGCCACGACCGGCGCGGGCTCGTGCAGCCTGCCCCGACCACCCAGACGCCGGGCCGCTTGCCACACGTAGACGGGATGCACGCACACCGCGGCAAAGCCGTGTTCCACTGCCTCGTCGCACAAGGCGTCGATCTGCTCCGGCAGTGCTTCCGGCTTCAGCAGCGTGTGGTCGATCATCCGCGCGATATCACTGAGATCAGACATGAGATGCGCTCCCGAGAAGCCGATACGCGCCGAGCAACCGGGCTATGCCGTCATCCCGCATCAGGTACTGGACGCGGAGGCGTTCGGCCAGCGTGCCCAGCGACGGCAGGCGGGTGGCGGCGCGGTCCACCCACCCGAGCCCCGCGCTCATGTCGATCACGCTCAGCGTGTCCCGCCCCGCGGCGGCCGCATGGTAACGTCCCAGCCAGGCGACGGCGACCACGGACAACCACAGGGCGTTAAGACCGGCCAGAACCGGCCAGCCGTAGTAGCCGGCGCCGCACACGGTGTGTCCCTCCAGCCGGGCCAGCAGATAGCGCTCGACGAGATTCTCGACGGTGGCGGCCTCCTCAGGGCACGGCGCGACCGCTTCAATCTGCTCGAACAAGGGTGGTGCAGCCACGCCCGGCAGTCTAGGTGCGGTGCCGGTGCCCACGCGGAATTGCCGCGCGCTGCGCAACTGTTCGCGCCGCCTGCGCCAACGCCGGAGGAGGCTCTGCATCTCGGCGTGACTGACGTGCTCGGCGTGGGCGAACGCGAGCTGCCGCAGCATGCCCCGCTGACGCTCGCCCGGCGGTTGCGGCGGGATCACGCTTTCTCGCGGTACGTGCTCGAGCAAGGTTTCGACGACCTGTTCGAGGTGTCGGCCACGGATGCGCCGGAAGGGTGTTTCCTCCAGGGCCTCGGTCAGCCGGGCGGCGCCGATCACCCGTTCCGTCAAGCCTGGCTCTGGCCGCCTGATCCAACGTACGAGCTGGGCTATGAGTCTGTCCACCTCTTCCTGCGCGCCGCGGACGCGGGTGGCCAGCTCCGCGCCGTCGTCCTGGGGCGGCGGGGTGTGGGCCATCTCGTTGGCCAGGTCGCGCAGCCACTCGCGGTAGTCGCCTATGGGTCGCCCCTGCGCCTTCTGCATGCTCGGACAGTCGAAGCGCAGCGAGACCCGCCAACCAGACTGCACCGGGCGAACGGAGAACGGGTAGATGCGACAGGCAAGCGGCTTGGCGGCTTCCCCGTAGCGCACGTGAATGTCGCAGAGCCCGTCCGCCCGCAGGAAGACACAGGCGCCGTCCGGGTGCTTGTTCAGCGCCCATCCACGTCCGAGTTTGACATAGGGCGGAACCGGCATTTCCTTCGCCCAGCCCTGCTCGTCGAGGTGGGCACGTTCCCGCGGGGTGAGGTGCCCCACCAGCGTGCGACAGCAGGCGGTGCAACTGTGGCACGACCAGTGCTGACCGGGGACGGTCGGCATAAGTACGGGAAGGCTCTGCTCGCGGCCCATAACGGGCATTCTGCACGGCAGTCGCTACGAAGGCAAACTCGCGCGGACGGGTCGAGCTACGTGCCCAGGTTGCCGGTGCCTCTCGGCTGCGGGCGGCCAGGGTTGAGCCGCGCTCAAGGCGCCTCTACCATCCCTACGCGGTGACGGCAAAAGGCCGGGGAATTGTCGATTGCAGATCGTCGAGTGTCGATTGGAAGGCAGCCCGCGAGCTGCTCTCTATCGACAGTCTGCCGCAGGCAATCGACAATCCGCAATCGTCAATCGACAATCACCGAGGGGGTTCTCCAATGGATAGCGCGAGCCGCATCGAGCAGTTTCGCAAGATGACGGAGGCCGATCCGAACAACGAGCTGGGGCATTTGAGCCTGGGCAAGGCGTACCTGGAGGCGGGTCAGCCGGGGGCGGCCATCGCTCCGCTGGCGCGCGCGGTGGAGTTGGCGCCGAACCTGTCGCGTGCCTACGAACTGCTCGGGACGGCCTACCAGCGGACGGGGCAGCGTGAGCGGGCCGTCGACGTGCTGACGCAGGGGGTCGCGGTCGCCGATCGGCTGGGAGATCGCATGCCGCAGAAGGCGATGACCGCCCGGCTGCGGAACCTCGGGGCGCCGGTGCCGGCCAGTGCCGCGGGGGCCGCTGCCGTCGAGGAGGTGGTTCCCGCGGCGGGTGAGGCCGACCCGGATAGCGGGTTCCGTTGCTCCCGGTGCGGCAGTCCGCAGGGGAAGCTGGAACGTCCGCCGTTCAAAGGCGCGCTCGGGCAGCGCATCGCGGCCCAGGTGTGCGGCACGTGCTGGAAGGCGTGGGTGCCGATGGGCACCAAGGTGATCAACGAACTGCGTCTGTCGCTGGCGGTCGAGGCCGACCAGCGTACCTACGATCAATACATGGTCGATTTCCTTCAGTTGGCGGAGTAGTGGACGTTCTGGGGGCGTGCTGCCAGGGGGGCGGGCCGGCTCGGCACGGCCTGCCGGGCTGCGTTCGCACCGCGGCTAAGCCTGTGAGTTTCGGTCCGGACGGCCTGTTAAATTCGCGTTGTGTCCTGTGGGGGTTGTCCCGCGTGTCGCTGCCCTGTGCCGTGGTTTGGGTGCGTCTGGGACCGGTCCGCCCCGTTCCGGCGGGTCCGGGGCAGCAAGCGCTTCGGGCATGGGGCGGGGGGGCCTTGCAGCGCGGCCGAGCCGCTCTGCCGCAGTTTCTGCCGGGTTCGGCTCAACGTCCGCCCGCAATCTGCCGCTGTAAAAAGTTGTAGTAGATTGCGCGTGCCCGAAGCGCTATACTGGGTTAAGATCGTGTCTTCGCGCGCGGCGTCGGTGCAGGTGGGTGAAGGTCGGTCAGGCACCAACGTCGGCGGTGGCGAGATAGACGCGGGAGTCGAAAGCGTTGGCCGGGCCACAGGAATCACCGGGCGACTTCCCCGCCGTGGAGCAGGGCTCCCCCGAGTTCGATCTGCTCTTGGAAGCAGAGGGGCGTCCCGCCCGGCGCATTGCCTGCCGGCGCGTGCTGACACTGATTGGCACCCGGCCGGGCTGCAAGATCGTCCTCAAGCACGCCAACGTTGCTCCCATCCAGGTGCTGCTCGTCAACGATGGGACGCGCATCGTGGCCTCGGACCCGCTGGCCAATCCCAACACGAAGCTCAACGGGCTGCGTCTGGAACACGAGGAGGTCACCGACGGCGACGTGCTCAACGTGGAGACCTGGAACTTCCGTGCCGAGATTCGCAAGAGCGGCAGTCCGCACGGGACCCAGGTCTTCACGGGTGATCTCGACCGCACGCCGGACGCGGTTGCCCTGGAGCACGTCAGCACGGGTACGCTCTTCCGCCCCAAGCGCGCCATCTGCGTTATCGGTCGCCGCAAGGGCTGCGACCTGGCCGTTTCCGAACCCGGCATCTCGCGCGTGCACTGCGCGGTATTCACGTACCTGGGTCGGCCGGCGGTGGCCGACCTGCTGACGGAGAACGGCACCCGCGTCAACGACAAGCAGGTCAACTTCCGCCTGCTGAAGAACGGCGACGTGATCAGCGTGGGTGAAACGCGCTTCCGGATTCACTTCGTGGGGATCGCCGTGGCCGAGCCCGGTTCGGACAACGGCAAGGCCGCCAAGCCGACGGCGGCCATCGCGCCCCAGGAGATGCCCCCCGATCTCATCGACATCCAAGCCACCGAGAGCCGGGAGCGCTGGCGCATCGCCGAAGCCGCCCAGCGCGCCCGCCGGCGCGAGTGAGACGACGGGGACGCGGCCAGATAGGTCCACGAGAGGGGAAGCCCGGAGGGTGGCATGCCCAAGCCGAAGGCGCCTGTCTGCCGACAGGCAGGCCGGCATGTTGGTGCAGCAGCCACCCGTCGATGGGGAAGGCATGGCGGCCCTGCGCTTGGCCATGCCACCCTGGCCTCGGGAAGGCGGGGACGCAGCTAGTCTTGCTGGTGACACCGAAGCGGGGCTGCGGCGTGGCAGTACACCGGATGACGGAAGCGAGACCCGATAGCATCACACCCGAGTCGGCCGCGTTGTCGTCCGGCGCTGATCGGGGGTCGGTTGACCGCCTGGTCACGCGGGGCTTCTGGGATGCGCGCCACGAGCGTCACGTTGAGGAAACCAGGGACGCGCGTGAGTCCGCACCGGGACTGCCGGGCCGGCTTTGCGGACGTTGCCGAACGAGGCTCGGTGCCGAGCGCGGGGAGTCCTACCGCGAATTCCTGGCGCAGCGGGTGTTCCGCAGGTACCTGCCGAAGGCGGCCAACTGGCGGTGCCTGGAGATCGGTTGCGCCCCCGGTCGCAACCTTATCGCGTTTCACCGGCTCTTCGGATACCAACCGTTCGGCGTGGAATACAGTCCCGTGGGCGCGGCGGAGACGCGGGAGTCATTGGCGGCCGCGGGCTTCGATCCCGCCCACGTCATCGAGACGGACGTGTTCGATTCCATGTTTCAACGCGACCACGCGGGGCGCTATGAGGTGATTCTGTCGCGGGGGTTCATCGAGCATTTCACGGACCCGCGGCGAGCCGTGGCGGCGCACGTCAACCTTCTGGCCCCGGGCGGCTTCCTGGTCTGCACGATTCCGAACCTGCGGGGCTGGAGTTACCCGTTCCTGGCGTTGCTGTCGCCCGAGTTCCTCCGCTCGCACAATACCACAATCATGCGGCGGGCCCGTTATCGCGCGTTGTTCGAGGGTCTTGGCCTCGGCTGTTTGTATTGCGAGTACAGTGGCATGTTCGGCTTGTTCGGCCTCGCCCTGCGGCACGAACGCACCTGGCGGGGGGCCGTGGCGAAGGCGGCGGACCTGCTGGGCGAGGCGGCGGACCTTGCGTTGTTCACGTTGCTGCGGGGACGCTCGCTCGAAACGCCGTGGAGTCCCAACCTCATCTACATAGGACGGAAGGAACAGGCCTGAGGGTCACCTGGGCAACCCGAACCCGGCCGGGGCGGCCACCTTCGTCAATGACGCCTTCGGCGATTCCATCGGCGGCGCCACCTTCTGGTCACCCGACAAGGGCTCCTGGAGCACCTCGTCCGGCAAGCTGACGGTGACCAAGCTGACTTTGGGCTAGGCCGTGCTGCTGGCCACCCCCCAGATCGGCACCGCCAACTACGCCGTCACGGTCAACTTCGCCAGCGGCAGCAGCACCAACAAGGCCGGGCTGATCTTCAGCCACAACGGCGCGAATAGCTATTACGCCGTCGTGCTCAACCGCAGCAAGAACGAGGTAGCGCTCTATCAGGTCAGCAGCGGGAGCTGGGGCTCGGCCCTGGCTACCGCCGGGTTGACCATCAACGACAGCACCGACTACACCCTGTACGTCACCCGGCGCCAGCGGCGGGTCGAGGTCAGGTGCTCGACGGCCAGCCTCAGCTACAACTTCACGGCCGACCCGGACACCGGCAAGAGCGGGCTGTACGCCGATACGCTCAACGTCACGTTCGACGACTTCCAGGCCTTTGCCACCGACGCCCGCAACCCGCTGGTGCCGCGGATCGTCGGGACGGCTAAGGGGTCACAGGCGGAGGGGATCAACAACCAGTTGCTCGTCGAGGGCAGCGACGCCCGTGGCGGGGTGGCCGAGGTCGACCGGTTCCAGGATGATGACTACAGCGTCCTCGTCGATGTCACCATGAATAGCGGCACCTACGCTGAAATCTGGTTCCGCCGGGTCGATCCGGAGAACGGGTACATCGCCTACCTGGGCTCCGATGGCACCATCCGCCTGGATGAGATGGTCAACGGCTCCCGCAGCACGGTGGCCAGCGATACCTATACCACCGGGACCACGGTCAGCGTCCGCATCGTGGCCGACGAGGACGACCTGGACGTACCCGCCCATGACTCGCGGCGCGGGCTCCGCCCGCCGATGCTTCGCATCGAGACGCGAAGCGTCCGCCGCGTGTCATGGGTAAATGGGGGGTACCCACGAGATCGATACCAAGGATAGCACCTTCACCGAGGGCGGCGTGGCTTTGGCCGGGGATAAGCCCAAGTTCGACAACCTCAAGATCGGCCACGACAACAACACCGACGGTGACCTGGCCGACGCCGGCGACGACCTCATGATCGACGAGGGCTTCGGCTCGACCAGCGTGACATTCACCTACGACAACGCGGGGAACCTGGTTGATGATGGGCACCTGGTGTTTTACTATGATGCCTGGAACCGGCTGGTGAAGGCGGCCTCGGCCGCCGACAAGGACGTGACCATCCACCAGGCCGAGTACGACGGCACCGGGCGGGGACCATTGACACGGCACTGGCCGCACAGCGGCCTCGACGCAAAGCGTCGACGGGCTTCGCCCGCAGTGCCGAGTCAATGGCGGGTCAAGAAAACCGTCACCAACTCTGGCCAGTTTGACGGGACGGAGGTATACTACTTTGACGGCTGGAAGATCATCGAGGTCGGACCCTTGACACGGCACCAGCCGCGGAGCGGCTTCGACGCGAGGCGTCGGCGGGCAAAGCCCGCGGTGACGAGTCAAGGGCGGGCGGCCTCCGCCAACGTCAAAGAGCAGTTCGTTCATGGCACCCAATACATTGACGAGATCGTGATGATGCGGGCGAAGCACAGAGGCGACCTGTACGTGCATCAGGATGCGAACTGGAACGTCATCGCCCTGACCGACCTGGGCGGGAGCGTCGTGGAGCGTTACGTCTACGAGCCGTATGGGCAGGTGACGGTCTACCAGGAGACGGCGTACGGCGATCGGGACGCGGATGCCCCGCCCTTGACGCGGCGCTGCTCCGCGAAGCGGAGAGACGCGCAGCGTCTTGCGGGCGAAGCCCGCGGCGACGTGTCAAGGGGCGACGTGGACGCGGCCGACAAGGGCAGCGTCGGCACCACCTGCACCGGCACGGTCAGCGGCGCCTGCCGCATCCTTGACCTGGATTTTGATGGGGATTACGACAACGACGACGCGACGCTGTTTGACTCGCTCCCGCCAGGCCTCGCCCGCCACCCCGGCCGGCCGGCGAGCGGCGTAGCCTTCCCCTTCGCCCACCAGGGCCTCTACCTCGACCCGGAACTGGGAAGCTACCAGAACCGCGCGCGGCAGTATGATCCGGCGAAGCGGCGGTTCATGCAGCGGGATCCACAGACCGTGAAAGCGCGATGCGCATCTGAGGCACGCGACGGCGTAAACATATACGTATATCTTCGAAGTAATCCAGGACGTTTCCGTGATCCGACTGGGTTAGCCTGCCCTATAGGGAATACTGTAGACATTGTCACAGTCACGGGTACCTGCAAGTGCTTCTGGACGGAGTACACTCGACAGTGCATGCACTGCCCGTGTGGCCACACTTATGTCACATACGACACGGTGGTGTCCTGCGGCGATTGGCCGGGCCCGTGCACTGCGTCCCCCCCCGCGTGGGGACCGGCATGTTGTGCGGAGGGTGCGGATCCAAACTACCAGAACTGCATGGATTGCTGCCTCGAGTCAGCAGAGGGGCTGGTGGGCGACGCGCATGACATGTTCTTGAGAAACTGCTACGCGCGGTGCAGCGCGCTGTATCCGAACGGAGGCTTCGGCGGTTGATGGGACGAAGCGGGCGAGTTGGCAGAAGGCTCACCTCAATCGTGGCGGGATTGAGCACAGGCGCCCAACGTCGCTACTCCAGAGTTCTCACGATGGGTGCCGCGTGCTCATTTGTGTGCCTTGTCGCAACGGTCCTTCTCTGCGCGAGAAGCTACGAGAAGCTGGACGGGGTGACAATCTGGCTCAGCGCCACGTGGAGCATCGGGTTCAGTTCGGGGCGTGGGATGGTGTTAATGGGGATCACTGAGTCAACGCGTGTTGATGGGACTCCCCGCCGACGTATTACTCTCGAGACGTCCGAGTTGCGGGCGATACGCCGCGAGACGCTCGATACCGTCTTTCCATTGGACAACAAATTCGGGTGGGACGCGGGGAGTTTCGTGCATAGGTATGAGGGCTGGAGGCTTCGCAATGGGAGTGTCTGGTTCCCACACTGGGCGCTGGCGCTTGCCCTTGGTGTCCTTCCGGTCTGGTGGGCCCAGAGTCGTCTGCTGTGCCGGTATTACCGAAGACGCCTGGGGTTGTGTGTCATGTGTGGGTACGACTTGACTGGCAACGAGAGCGGACGGTGTCCCGAGTGCGGCGAAGCCGTGTCAGACCCCGGCGGACTACGACAACCGTCGTGAACTCTGGCTAGTTTGACGGGACTGTGCTATGCTATTTTGACGGGTGGAAGATCGTCGAGACCCGCGACGGCTCCGGCAACGTCAAGGAACAGCTCATTCATGGCACGCAGGGAACCTGTCCCGACTGCGTCGGGATCGACGAGATCGTCATGATGTGGGCCAACGACAAGGGCGATTTGTACGTGCACTCCCGGCGCGCCGGGACCAACTGGAACGTCATCGCGTTGACGGACCTGGGTGGGAGCGTCGTCGAGCGCTACGTCTACGAGCCATACGGGCAGGTCACGGTGTACCAGGAGACGGCGTACGGCGATCGGGACGGCGACGGCCTGCCCTTGACGCGTCGCAACTCCGCGCAGCGGTGGGACGCGCAGCGTCTTGCGGGCGAAGGCCGCGGCGCCGTGTCAATGGGCGACGTGGACGCGGCCGACAAGGGCACCGTCGGCACCACCTGCACCGGCACGGTCAGCGGCCCCTGCCGCATCCTCGACCTGGACCCCGCCGTTGACTCGGCAGGGGCCGCTCCGCGGCCCGCTTGCGGCGCAAGCGCGGGCAAAGCCCGCCCTGCCGTGTCAATGGTCCATGGGGATTACGACGCGAGCGACGCGACGTTGTTTGACTCGCTCCCCCAAGGCCTCGCCCGCCACCCCGGCCGGCCGAGCAGCGGCGTCGCCTTCCCCTTCGCCCACCAGGGCCTCTACCTCGACCCGGAACTCGGAAGCTACCAAAATCGAGTGCGCGAATACGCTCCTGGGATCAGGCGCTTTCTCCAGCGAGATCCACGTCGCAAAGGAGCCGAAACGGACCAGTATTTCTACGCGTCCCTGAGTCCAAGCGCGCGCGTTGACCCAATGGGATTGCAGGGTACCATACTCGACTGGTGCGGGAACGTGTGCGATAGCCTCCCACTGCCCGACGGTACGATGGGCACCGTCGATGATCTTCGCTACTTCGCCGTTTCTGTGTGCTGCTGGGAGTACACGGACCAGTACTGCCCTCCTGGGTCTGGCCCCCTCTGTGGTCTGCGCTGTCGCGGTCAAATATGCACCGGTACCAGATTCGCCAATGAGCACCCGCAGGTGCAGCAATGCATGCTTGAGCACGAAGCTGTGCACCTTTCGGACATGGGGTGCGATTGGCACAGCTACGAGTGCAACTATTATGGGTGCGAGGAGGCCGATGACTTCCATTGGGGAAACTCGGAGTGCAGAGCGTACAAGCGTTTGTTCAATTGCTTGCGCAACACCGAGCACCACAACACGTGTAAGCGTGCTCGCTGTTTCATTGATAGGCTGTGCGGTCCCGCGCCGGACTACGCTCCCGGGGACGTCCCCGATATCTTTGTCGAGATGGCCATCGCCGACTGTAGGGCGGATGCATCGGGATGGTTCTTCTATCCTGGGTGCGAGCAGTCCGAACCTTTTCCCGAGTAACCTTGCAGGAGGCCCCTGGCAAGCGGGCGGATACCCACACGTGACCGCCCGACGCGATATTAGGACGGGAAGTGCCGCCGCGTGACCCTCGCCCATGACCGCCAGGGAGCAATGCCCGTGGTGTGTTGGGCTCCGGCACGACCAAACTCCCGCGCATTGTGCGGTGTGCTGTGTCCGAGCGCCCTGTCCTAGGAGTAACACTGACGCGCCTCCAATGATGGACAACCTCACGCTGTTAGTCCTCGGTTTCCTGATGCTCTCAGCTGGCATCGCTTTGACCGCACACGGCATCCGCGGGCAGCGTCGCGGGCGCGAGCCGCGCTGTCCTGGTTGTGAGTATAATCTGACGGGACTCCAACCCGAGCGTTGTCCGGAGTGTGGAATCCGCGTCGATGCCGGTGACATAGTGTACGGTCTGCGTCAGCGGCACATGGGGGCAATCACCGCTGGGGTAGGGCTAGTGGTTTTCGGTGCTGCTAGCTCTGGGATAGGTGTCTTCCAGGCGCTCCGTCAGGTTGACTGGTATCGTTGGCGCACTACTGCAACACTCTCGCAGTGGGCGGTGACGGGGGATCGCAAGGCGCTTTTCGAATTGCTGCGGCGCGTGGAGGGAAATGGCATTCCAACGCGCGAGTTGCGTCAGTTAGGCGACCTAGCGTTGCACGTACAGGGAACCGAACCGGCGCCGCCCTATGCGAACGACTGGTACGATCTCGCAGGTCTTCTCGCGGTGCAAGGTGCCTTCACGGGGGAACAGCAGACGATGTTCTACCGGCAAGTCGCGGGCGTGTCCTTCGCGCTGCGCCGGACGATTCGAGAGGGCGATCCCGTCGTAGCGCAGATTGCCGTTGTGGATCGAGGTTCACGTCATTTGCCGCTGCGCTTGTGGATCGGGCCGAGCGAGGAGTTTTGTATTGATGGAAAGCCGGAGTGCACGCGCGGTGCTTGTAATGTCGGTGTACTAGCAGGAACGCAGACGGTACGGAATGTGCACTGGGAGATCTGTCGTGGATTCGCCGTATCCCCGGGTGCTCATCGGATCGAGTATGAAGCGACTTTTAATCTATTCGACGAAAGCAGCGGCACTGCGGGTCGGGAGGCAGTGTGGGTGGGAGATGTACGCGTCGGCGCCGCGCTTCAAGTGGTGGCTCAAAGGGGTGACGATCCCATTTGCGTGCGGCGCGATGTGGGGCTGGATGAAGCCGTGGCGAACATGATCGAAGTGTCTGAGGTTGTGCGATTCCGCAGCGGTGGGTCGGCGCGCTCCCGGATCACGCTACGGTTGAAGAAGCCCGCGCCGACCAACCTCCTGGCGGAGGCATTCCTGACACTTGACGGGGAGAGCTTGAGTGTGGGCGTTGTCAATTGGATGGAGGGTGGGTGTTCTGACCAAGCTGTCTACTCACCTTGGATTAGGGAGGACCAGCAGGAACCGGTTGGGGCACACGCGGCCATCGTCTTGAGAGGTGCGCGCCACTTAGCAGCGGCGACCCTTGCCTGTTATGAGGTGTGGGGCGGCGAGGTGCGTCTATCGCTACCGGAGGCGATCGAAGCGAAGGACGACCACGGAAGAAGGCGACGGGGGAATCCGGTCACCTTTCAACCGTAGTGAATGGTCATCAGCACAGCGGGCGCGTACATTGGCTATGTCACCCGGCGGCAGCGGCGGGTGGAGGCGCGGTGCTCGACGGCCAGCCTCAGCTACAACTTCACGGCCGACGCAGACACCGGCAAGAGCGGGCTTTACTCGGACACCACCTACGTCACCTTCGACGACTTCAAGGCCTATGCCACCGACGCCCGCAACCCGCTAGTGCCGCGGATCGTCGGGACGGCCAAGGGTTCCGCGGCCCAGGCGATGGACCCGCAGTTGCTGGTCGAGGGCAGCGACGCCCGCGGCGGGGTGGCCGAGGTGGACCGGTTCCAGGATGATGACTACACCGTCCTGGTCGAGGTGAGCATGAACAGCGGCACCTACGCTGAAATCTGGTTCCGCCGGGTCGATCCGGAGAACGGGTACATCGCCTACCTGGGCTCCGATGGCACCATCCGCCTGGATGAGATGGTCAACGGCTCCCGCAGCACGGTGGCCAGCGATACCTATACCACCGGGACCACGGTCAGCGTCCGCATCGTGGCCGACAAAGACGACCTGGACGTGCCCGCCCATGACTCGCGGCGCGGGCTCTGCCCGCCGATGCTTCGCATCGAGACGCGAAGCGTCCGCCGCGTGTCATGGGTAAATCGGGGGTAGCCAGCGGATCGACACTACCGACAGCGCCTTCGCTGCCGGCGGGGTACGACGGTTCCTGCGTGCTTCTCACACCCCAACCCTCACCCCTACCCCTCTCCCTGAAAGGGCGAGGGGTTTGTGTGCGGGCGCTCTGGCCGGGGATAAGCCGAACTTCGATCCTGGACACGTCACGGTGGACAATGCCCACCGGCCGGTGCCCGGCCGCGCACTGCGTGCGTCGTGACGCGTCCAGGACAGGCAACCTCCAAGCCCGGCCCCCGCGTTAATGTTACCGGCGACCCCTGTCCTTGACGGGCGACGGCCACAACGTGGCACGGGCGAAGCCCGGTCGGCGCAGCCGGCGTCGCACATGCCTCACGAGGGCCATCGGCGTCGCGTGCGGCGCGCCCAGCTTCTCGATGGAAAGGCACCCCGAAGATTGGGCGGAGCGCTCCGCGCAACGGGCTCGAAACCGGCGCAAAAGGTGTTATACTTAAGACCGATAACCACGGCTGGCGCGGTCAGAACAAGGGTCTTGGTTGAAGGCAATCTGCCTCATAACCCGGAGGTCGCAGGTTCGAGTCCTGGATCGCCCAGTGGTCTTAACTGACGCCGACGCCGCAAGTTGCCGTCCCCTGCCCTCCTTGGGCAGTGCGGCTCGGAAGGTATGGCCCTCGTCCTCTTCGTCACTCCCACCATGCAAACAGCAACCTCCTGTTTGAACCTCCGTGGGTCCACGGCCCGACTACTCAGCGCCTGTGAACCCAATCTGGAAGGTGGCGAAGTCAGCCAAGTCCACGTCCAAGTCATCGTCCAGGTCGGCACGGATGAAATGAGTCGGCGGGCAGCCTGGCGGTGGAGCCCACACGCCAGGGCCGGCCCAGACGCCGGCGAAAAGTGCGAAGTCGGCGAGGTCCGCGTCGGCATCTCGGTCGAGGTCTCCTGGCACGCCGCCGTCGACGCCGACCGGCATGGGCCACCTCAAGATCGTGCTGTCAGGCTGGCACCCGGCAAAGACGACATTCAGTTCCGTAGCGCACATCTGGTAGATGGCTTGCATACCGCCGTATGGACCGTAATACGGGTTCCCGAGCGAGACCCAGGTCGCGCCGTTGTCCTCCGACAGGAACAGTTGCATGTACCGTTCCGTGCTGGTGCCCTCCACGCAGCAGGCAGACGCCAGCAAGCTGTTTTGCACCTTGATCACATCGCGCCAGTAGGTCGTCGTAGGACGCTGTAGATTGACTTCCGCGACCGGCGTCCACGACAGACCCTGGTCGAGGCTCCGGTAAAGGCGGATGGGCGTGTTGGGCGTGGTACGAACGTCCCCGCACAGATAGACTCCATTCCCGGCATCGCCCAGGGGTTGGAACAGGGACGCCCCGGGAACGGTGACGGAGACCCAACTGGCGCCTTGATCGGTCGAGCGGTACATCCGGTCGGTCAGGCACGAGGGCCACAGCAGGAGGTGGTCGCTGGTCATGATCATCTGCCGGGCCCACGCCGACGCACCCTGCCCGGGCTGAGCGCCGGGCACCTGCCAAGTTGCGCCGTTGTCAGAGGACAGGATGACCTTGTTGGTGGTATCAAAGCTCTTGATGTTCACGAGCCAGCGGTTCTCTCCCAGATAGACCGGGCTGAACACGGCCCGGGCGTTCGCGCTGCCCACCAGGGTGTTGATCTGGGCGGCCGACAACGCCACCGTCCACGTGCGCCCGGCGTCCATGCTCTTCATCAAGCAGGCGCTGCCCGTATCGCCCGTGCCTGAGAAGACGGTCGCGCCGTTCTGCCCGAAGAAGTAGGTGTGAGCGCCGGTCGAGTTCGGACACCCCACCACGCTCCACGTGGCACCGTAGTCCTCGCTGAGCAGAAAGCGATTGCCCGCCTGCGAGGAGCGCTTGCCGGCTATGATTCGTCCATTGCCGAGATAGTGAATGGCGCTGAAGGCGTCTGAGGCCTGTGCCCCCTGATAGACGGCCCGCGCACCCAACAAGGTCTCATCCCGTCCCGTGTTCTGGGCTTGCGCCTCCACGGGCAGCAGCATGAACCAAGCAACGCCTGCGAAACACCCAGGCAAAAGGGCAGACCGCCAGCTTCCATAGCACGGCAGAACCTTCACGTTGCTGCTCCCGGTAACCACCTTCGCGGACAGACCCCCGTGGGCAGGCACTCCCCCAACGCTCCTGCCTGCACGACCAGGACCTCATGATAGCGTTTTGGTCCACCTGATTCCATCCTCGTCGTGAACAACCCAGCGCCTTGGGGCGGCATTCCGGCCCCTGGCGGTCCGATTCGCCTGCAGCGGGCTCACCACTTGGCTCATCGTCACGGGGATGCGCACGCACTCGGGAGTCCGCGCGTGCTAGACGTGACCTTTGGAGCGGCACACACCACCGAGCCTGTTCCCGGCCGGGCGGGCGACAGAACAAAGGCCCGGCAGTTCTTACGACTCTGGGGGAGATTCCTGCGATAGGACAGGTTGGCCACCAGGGCGATCAGCGGCTTGCGCCGGTGCCACAGGTTGCCCCAGACGCGGCGAAGGGTGTTTTTGAGCGAGTAGAACGTCTGGTCGCAGGTCTCCATTTCCTGAGCGATTCCGGCGGTGGAGAAGTGCCGGTAGCGGGCTACGGGGAACGTCAGTGTGTAGTGCTTCCAATCGTCGGGGAACCTGTCGGCCGCGATCCGCCCCTGAGCCCCAAGCTCGTCCCACAGCCGCGTGCCGGGCAGGGGTGTGAGGAACAGGGTGTTGAGAATGTCGACGCCGTAGTGCTTCGCCGTTTCCGCAATCCGTTCCCCGATGCCGGGCTTGTCCGTATCCAACCCCATGATGAACGAGCCGGCCACGAGGATCCGGTGTCGCTGGATGCGGCGGACCGGCGCGGCGAAGTCACGGCCTCGGACAAGGTTGAACTTCTTGCCGACTTCCGCGAGGCCCGCGGCCGTCGGTGATTCGAAACCGACGAAGACACCCGCGCAGCCGGCCTGCGCGGCCAGCGCCAGCAACTCGTTGTCATCCGCGATGTTGATCGTCACCTGCGCGATCCACTGCTTGCGCAGGTCGGCCTTGATCATGGCGCGGAACAGCTCCTTCGTTCGGGCGATGTGCTCACGGCTCGTGCCGATCAGGTTATCATCCACGACGAGTACGAGCTTCTCCGGGATGGCGGCGAACTCGCGCACCACGTCGGCAACGGGCCGCTGACGGTAGCGATAGCCGTTAAACGACGTCACGCTGCAGAAGCTGCAATTGAGCGGACAGCCTCGCGTGGTCTGAATCGAGCCGAACGCGTAATCGCCGGCGAGCAGATCGTGCCGCGCGGGCGGTACGTGATCCATCTCCACCTGGGCCCCCTCGTAACGCGGCCGCAAGGCGCCCTGCCGGACATCCTCCAGCACCTGGGCCCAGATGGGCTCAGCCTCTCCGGTTACCACCGCGTCCACGCGGGGCTGGGCCTCTGCGGCGCACATCGTGGCATGGATGCCGCCCATCACGACCGGCACGCCGCGGTCACGGAAGGCTGCCGCGATCTGGTAAGCGCGGTTCGCCTGGGACGTAAATGCAGTCACGCCCACCAGGTCCGCGCGCGGCAGCTTCGCGTAGTCAGGCGTACGCACATTCTCGTCAAAAACCGTGATGTCCCAGTCCGGTGGCGTCAGCGCCGCCAGGGTCAGCAATCCCAGCGGTTTCCAGACGCGATAGCGGTTCCACCGGCTGCCATTGAGGTCGGTGAGCCCGACCAACGCGTTACGTGGGTTGATCAAGTATAGACGAATAACCGTTGTCCTTTCGGAGTTTGCGGCCGGGGGCCGGGTTGGCGAGCAAGTTCCAGGACATCTGCCTCTTGCCCTTGCTGGCGCGCTGCCTGCAACGGCGAGCCCGCGCAGGCCGGTGCGGTCTCGGCGCACCGTCCGCTGCTGGCCCTGTTGCGGTGAGAGTCTCTCGTTGGTCTGCTGGTCATGTTCATACCACGGCGGCAACTGCTCTCCTCATGTTGTCCAGCGGCATCGGCGAGGACGCGGTCGGCGATGCGGTGTGGGAGGGAACATGCTCAATCGCCCAGTTCATCTCCTCGCCGTTGGCGGCGTCGATCATAGGGATGCGGGCCACGGTCACGCCGTTGTGGACTTCGATCGGACCGTGGTGAAGCCGCCAGGCCCAGGCGAGCACCCTGGGAATGGTCAGCAAGAGCCCGAACTGCCCGATGAGCTGGTACATAGCGCGTTTGGGGGAAACGGAGTCCTTGCGAATGCGCAACAGCGCGCGGACCGTATTCACGGGGTTGTAGAAGGCAACGCAGGCGCGGAGCAGGTTCAGTTGCTGCTGCCAGGGGTGGGGGTGCTGTGAAGCCACGACATGATTGCCATCCTGAAACGCATCCGGCACGGGCCTCCCGCCCACTTGCCGATACACCGCACCGGAAGCCAGCGCCCGCTCCAGGTTGCGGCTGCCGATGGCCGGCCCGAGGTACGTGCACTGGTAGCTCACCGCGCCATGGTCGAACAGGTAACGGGCCTGGTTCAGAAGGCCGGCGAGGTCGCTCGGCGCCGAACGCAGCGGCTGGGCGTCGCTGTGAATCATCATCGCGTGCGGCTGAATGCCGAGCCTGTGCAGCAACGTGAAGAGTTGCCTGGTGCGCGCCGCGCTCTGTCCTTTCTGGACGAGGCCGCCGCTGAGATCCTCAATCCCGAACCAGAGCCCGCGCAACCCGGCCTTGCGGCACTTCGGCAGCACGTCCTGGTTCTGGAAAACATCGGCTTGCGTCGCCTCGGTGTAGAACTTGATCCGCTGGCCGAGCGGCACACCGCGAGTGGTGGTTCGGCCGAGTTCCGCCATCAACGCCACAACCGAATCGCGATTGTTGAAGAAGTTGTCATCAGTCCCGAAAAACGTGCGGATGCCGAAGTTCTCGTGAATATGCTTGATTTCGGCCGCGAAGCGCTGCGGGCTCTTGTGCCGCCAGGTTCGCTGGTTCACCGCCGGAATCGGGCAGTACGGGCAGTGGAACCGACAGCCTTGCGTGGCGATCACCGACGCGATGCGGGAGAGTCGCCCGACCCGCTGCGGCGTACAGGGACGCGCGGCCAGCGTCCGGCGACGGTGGGGTGGCTCGAGCAGGCGATACCCGGCGTCCGGCATGGGCAATTCGTCGAGGTCACGCAGGAGCCGTTGCACGCCGGTGTTGACGGCAACGGGCGCAGAGGCGTGCCCATTCGGGGACAGATAGACCAGCCCCGGAATGCTGTTGAGTCTTCCCGTCAGCCGTGCTTGCTCGAACGCGTCGCGCGCCGTCCGGTGGGCTGGACCATCGGCCAGGATGGTGTGCAGCAGGTCCAGGAGCACGAAGGCCTCGCCGGTCACCACGCAGTCGGCCCCAACGCCCGGTTCCGGACCGAGCTCGAAGAAGTCAGTCGGCTCATAGATGGCCTTGGGCCCGCCCGCCAGAATCAGGGGGCGGGCATCACCCATCCGATGCGCGTCACGCACCAGCTCGAACGCAGGCTTCGCGTGTACCTGCATGGAGGAGACCAACAGGATGTCGAGTGGCTTGCCGTTCAATCGCATCCGGCTGGGCAGGACATTCGGCGACCACTGCTGCAGCACGATGCGCAGGTTGGCGAAGCCCGCCTCGTACAGCACGTCTCCCAGCAAACGCACCGAGCACGGCGCCATGCGCTTGTCCGCATACCAAAAAGGCAGCATGCGCGTGCGGAAGTCGAACGCATAAACGATTCCGATGGCTAGTTCGTGCGCGCGTGTGAACTGACGTAGCGCCAGGACGCGCTTCCTCAACTCGCCGTCTCGCAGGTAAACGTCATCACGGGCCCGGCGGGGCAGTTCCATCACTCAGTCCTCGGGTCGTGCGTTGCGGCGCAGCCGGAGCCGCGACCGTCGGTCACCCTTTCGCGTGTCCAGCGTCATGTTCGTCATCGCGTCCGATACCGTCTCATCCAGAAGCAGCACCTTGCGGCCCTCGTGGCTGAAGGCCGTGTCACCGGCACACTCATGGTCGAGGCGCAGCGTCCAGCCGCCCTCCCGGCGTGTGACTCTCAGGGCCATGTCGTCAGCAGCCCCCTTGCGGGCCAGCCGACGAGACAACCGCTCGAGTGCGGGTGTCGTTATGGTCAGCATACGTCACCATCCTTTCGTCCTACACGGTCGGCAGCGGCACGGCGCCGCCGCCAAACGCCCGGCGCTGGCACCGGCCGCGCCAAGTCTTCCCGACCCTCCGGAAAGCGTCATGTTCCGAACTCTCCTCTCCCCGCCAGCCGATCGTTGCTCCAGACGTCCGTTCCCACGTTGTCCGCAAGCAAATACACCTGGACGACGGTTCCGCTCGGGAAAGCCTTCACCAGCGTCCCCGAGTTCGGCTCGACCTCCGCCGTCGCCTCGACCCGGAAAACGGGTACATCGCCTACCTGGGCTCCGATGGCACCATCCGGCTGGACGAGATGGTCAACGGCTCGCGGTGTCGTATCCCAGTTGGGATACAGTTCCTTCACCTTCCGGTAAATGCTCATCATGTCACAATTCTGCGATGCCCCGCCTCTGGCAGGGGGCGTGAGTCCGAACGGGTCGCTATCCCGCAACGGGTTGCCAAGCACGTACTGGTAAAGGTCGGGCCCGTCGACGTACCCCAGCGGATCCCGCTGCATAAACTGCTTCAGGGTCGGATGATACGTGCGGGCGCGGTAATGCATCAAGAGGGATTCGGGGGCGAGTTCGCGGGTGGTGTAGCCGTAGGGGTTGGCGGTGGGGGACCACTCGCGGCCGGCCACCACCACGCTGGTGCCCGGGGCGTTGTAGGCGGCCGTGAACGCCGACTGGTCCAAGGCGTCTACGTCCCCATCATAGTCCGCGTCGCAGTTGCGGTTGTAATTCCCGTCGCCGACCTCGGAGGGGTAGGCCGCGTTGAAGGCGGTCTGGTCCGTGGCGTCCACGTCGCCATCCGCGTCCAGGTCCCCGTACGCAGTGTGCCGCCACGCCAGCAGCCGGCCATAGGGCGTCGGGTGGCCCGCCTCTTCAGAGGTGGGGGCGCGATGAAGGTCACGCGCTGACTCTACGCTTGCCGGTCCCAGTCGGGTGGTGGACGAGCGCACTCTGGAGGTCACGCGCGCACGTCAAGGCGACGCGTTCATCAGTCCCCCAGGTCCGAAGGAAGATTTCGCGCCAGGCTTTAACAGGTTGCATTTAAGTTCAAGTGGCTGCCATACTTACATCTCCAACGCCTGTTCAAGAACATGGAGGTGCAGTATGGACAGCCACGTATGGCGGGTAGTGTACG
>Ga0209200_1000572_pt1 | contig 41313 bp, 36 predicted proteins | sample AD_UKC033_MetaG_FD_184406 | JGI IMG/M metagenome (GOLD analysis project Ga0209200, IMG submission 184406) | Active sludge microbial communities of municipal wastewater-treating anaerobic digesters from USA - AD_UKC033_MetaG (SPAdes) (version 2) | ecosystem: Engineered > Bioreactor > Anaerobic >... | reverse complement strand
TTTTCATTTGCTATTACACCGGGAAAGGCTTTGGTGATGTTTCTCATTTCTAGGATCGGAAGATCGGCCAACTAATATCACTCCAAAGAAAGAAATCGAGGGGCCTGGCGGCCCCCCAAAACTATCACTGAATCTTTCCGACTACATTGTTTACGAACCAGTCCATGCTAAGAAGCTCTGCGTCAGTTGGTTTTTCGCCTTCAGCATACCTTAGAGCTCCTGACTGATCGTAGACTGGACCGTCAAACGGGTGGAACAGACCCTGAACTATTGCTTCCCTCATGGTCATCACGAGTTTTGTCAAACCATCTGGGACAAGATCGGATACGAAGATGTCGACAACACCTTCTTTGATCCCTCCCCAGTACTGTTCATTTGTCCAGGTTCCGTCCATGACATTTCTGACTACATATTCATAAAATGGACCCCAGTCCCAAACGGGGGCTGCAAGGAAAGCATTTGGCGCGAAGGCACTCATGTCACTGTTGTATCCTATTGAAAAGACGCCTCTATCTTCTGCTGCCTGCTGGGCAGCCGGTGAATCCTGGTGCTGTGTTATCAAGTCTGCACCAATATCCAGAAGAGATTCCGCTGCCTCTTTCTCTCTTGCCGGATCAAACCAGGTGTTGGACCAGACTACATGGACCTTTGCCTCGGGGTTAACGTACTGGACACCCATTGCAAAGGCGTTAATTCCACGTATTACCTCAGGTATTGGATAGGCGGCGACGTAACCAATAATGTTGGTTTTCGTCATTGCTCCTGCGATCAGACCGCTAAGGAATCTCGGCTCATACATTCTTCCAAAATAGGTCCCGAGATTATCTGTGGTCATGTAACCTGAACAATGCATAAACGTTGAATCCGGGAAGGCCTGTGATACCTTTACCATACTGTCCATGTAGCCGAAGCTGGTCCCGAAGATGAGGTCGTATCCTCTTTGGGCATAACCTCTAAATACAACTTCTGCCTCAGCTCCTTCAGGTACGCTCTCAATGAAATCAGTAACGATTTGATCGCCGAAGACTCTTTCCAGGTGTAGTCTACCCTCGTTATGCATTGTGCTCCAGCCACCATCGCCCACAGGTGCAACATAAACGAAGGCTACTTTTAGTGGTGCTGCCAGAAGAGCTGCAGCAATCAGAATCATTGAGAAAAACAGGAAGATCTTCCTCACTGTCATTACCCCCTTTGTAGTGGAATAGGTTATCCTGACGTAGAAATTATACATTTATGAGCTTGCCAATCCAAATTTAAAGAGACGACCAAACTAGAAAACGACTGGGTGTATAAACTCATTAGAACAGCTTTTGGCAACATTTGAGCCATCCTTCTTATTAAGTTAATTTTAGAGTTCGCTGCATAGTGGTAAAATATGATGAAAGAAGTGTTGATATTGATACAGCTTAAGGAGGGTAACTATGATTACAGCTAGAATGGAAAAAGAAATCAATAACCAGATAAAGGCGGAATTCGAATCTGCATTTATCTATATGAGCATGGCTGCCTGGTCTCACAAGAATGGATACTTTGGGGCCGAGAACTTCATGTGGAAGCAGGCAAAAGAGGAAGAAGAGCACGCGATGAAGTTTATACAGTATCTTAAAGACGTCGATGCAACTGCGGAGATCCCGGGTATTGAAAAACCAAACGGAACATACGAGTCTTTGCTGGACGTTTTTGAAAAGGGGTTGGAGCATGAGAAGTACATTACTTCCAGGATCCACAACCTTGTGAAAATCTCTGAAGAAGAGGGGGATTACGCAACGAACGACTTCATCCAGTGGTATGTTACCGAGCAAGTCGAAGAGGAAAGGAATTTCAGAGATGTTGTGAAAAGACTGAAGATGGTTGGAAATCAAGCCAACGGGATCTTCATGATTGATTCTCAACTTGGCGAAAGATAATCTTGCGCGGGATGACCTGTCATCCCGCTTTCCTTTCTGTCGAGATTCTTGTTCTCGGACCTGAGAGGGTGATTTAGATGAGAAAGCTTCTTGCTTTGATACTTACCGTTTCCGTTCTGACAATGGCTATGGCTTCTCATTTTCACCTCACGATTCTCCACACCTCCTTTGCTCCCGCTAATACTGCTCCCTTCGATTATTCCTCTGGGAAGAGTGAAGACGTTTTTCTGGCAAGACTGGCTGCTTTTGTCAATCAGATGAGACTTTTCAATCCAAACACGTTGTTTATAGATACTGGAAATTTGATTCGGGGAACGCCTCTCTCTTACTATTCGGCTAAAATAGATTACTGCAATTTGAATCCATTCGTTGAGACGATGAACGCTATCGGTCTCAACGCATCACTCATCGGGAGTGAAGAGTTCATTTATGGACCGGGTTTCCTCGAAGAAGCTATTTCTGCTTCTGAGTTTCCTCTTCTCTCGGCAAATATCGTCTTTAAATCTTCAGGAGAACCGGTTTTCTCGCCCTTTGAAGTCGTCGAGATAGAAGACGATGGCGAGAAGCTAAGAGTTGGCATCGTTGGTCTTGTGACGGAAGTTATTCCGCCCTGGCAAGAGGCCGAGTTTTTTGCCGGTCTATCCTTCGTTGATTCTGTCGATGCGGCTGGTGATTATCTCGGCAAGCTTAGAGAAGAGGTAGACGTTTTGGTTCTGGCATATCGTGGGAGTAATGAAGAAGCCCATGAGATTATGAAGGCTCTTAGGGAAATAGATGTATTTTTGAAAGGCCCACAACTTACAACTAAATCGGCAATCGTTGATGGAGTTGTGATCTCTGGGCCTGGATATATAGACGAATCCGTGAGTAAGATCGATATCTATCTAGAAAAGACGGGTGAAGGCTGGAAGATTTATGACAGATCGGTTGATGAGATTTCGATGTCTGGTTTCCTTCCTGACGAATCCGTTGTCGAGATCTTTAGAGGTTATAATGATCAAATCCAGAAGCTTCTGGATACAAGAGTTGGTTTTGCAGTCGGTGATTTCTATGTTGAAGATGCTCTTGAAGCGAGACTTCGAGACAACCCTCTTGCCGAGTTCATTAACAGAGTCCAGATGGAAGTAACGGGAGCCAAGATTTCATGTACCTCGATTTTCGATCATGCGACAACCGGTTGGAAAACCGGACCGATAACCATTGGCGAGATCTACGAGGTTTATCCTGTTCCAAGCACGCTCAGAGTTCTTGAGCTAACCGGCGGAGACATCAAAGAAGCCCTTGAATTCAATGCAGAACGCTTCGTTACCGATAATGGATTGCTTACTTTGGACCATTGGTCTGTTGATGATTATTCGAATTACGATATGTGGGAGGGAATTGAATACATAATCGCCATAGACAGGCCGGTCGGCGAAAGAGTCCTCAGTGTCTGGCATAATGGTAAACCGCTTGATATGGCAGAGACTTATGAAGTCTCTATGAGCAGTTTTCGTGCGGGAGGCGGCGGTTACAGCATGTTCGAGAATAAGCCGGTTGTAAGGGATGTGAAGCTTCAGATCTTTGAGATAATTACGGATTTCGTTCAGGAGAGATTTGCCATTAGTCCCCAGGTTGACAACAACTGGTCGGTAGGAACAGGGTTCATTCACACGGTTGGATGGAACGAAACATTGAGATCAATTTCAGAGATGTATGACATCGAGGATTCTGAAATCATGAAATATAATCCCGATCTAGTAGGAGTTAAAAGCATTCCCGCAGGTTCGGAACTGATAGTTTACAGACCCTTTTTTCAAGACAAGTAAAATACCGGTAACTTCGACCCCTAATTCTGATATTTACTAACACAACTGTTTATCCACGATCTCTATTCGACATCTTTGAGAAACCTACGAACGGCCTCGATGTATTCCTTGGCTTTCTCAAGATGGTGTTCGTGAGATGCCCCTTCGAAGATCTTCATAGTTGCATTTGGAAATTTACTGCTGTAGTACCTGGTCGTTTCCGGTGTCGCTTCATCGAATTCACCGCAAGTCAATAGGACGGGTACGGTAATGTTTTCGAGATGAGGTGTACAGTCGAAGTCTTTCAAAACGCCTGTTACTGTGAATTCGCTTGGTCCGTACATATAGTTGTAGACCTCTTCCCCCATGCCGGCGACTGCTTCGTTCATACATTGAGGCCATGGCTCCATTCGACATACATATTTCCCATAGAACTCTGAAATTGCCGACTGATAACTCTCTCCATTGAAGTTACCGATTGATTCGGCTCTTTTGATAGCGGATTGTGAATGATCAGACAAGGTCTCAACCAGTTTTCTAGTATCGCTTTCAAATCTCTTGATACTCATTGCCGGTCCCGACAGAACAAGACTTTCGGCGAAACTGGGGTATTTAACGGAATATTCGCAGGCGAGAATAGTTCCCCAGGACTGGCCGAGAAGATTAATTGTCGAAAACCCTAACTCTTTTCTCAGACACTCGATTTCTTCCACGAAGCGATCAACTCTCCAGAGCGACCTATCTGATGGACGCTCTGATCTACCGCAACCCAGTTGGTCGTAGAAGACAACGGGCCTCTCATCTGAAAGCGCACTTATCGTCTCAAGGTAGTTGTGTGGAACACCAGGACCCCCATGAATCGTAATAATAGGTTTCATCTTACCGAATCTACCTTGCACTTCATACCAGATTCGTCCACCGGGAACGGTTACATATCCTTCCAATCTGTCTCCCCCCAAAGAGAAAAGTCTTTCATGAGAGTGAGAACAATCAACCGCTACAATAACTGCTTTCAACAATTGAAAGAACCGAAAAACCTTTCGTCCTCACTATTGAAAACAAAAGGGCACTCGGAATGTTTCTTTAATATGAGTCTTTCAAGAAAAGAATATCATAAATGAAGAGCTCATAATCACCTGTTGAGAAAGATTCTTCAAGAGCTTGCCAAAGTAGAGGAGCAAGACTCAGCTGCATTTCCGATTTTAAGTAAGCGGGTATGACTTTGTATATTGCTTTCCTAACCAAGGACTTACGAAAGATGAGGTACGATGTGGAGCACTTGGTATCTTCATCTAAAAGCCTTTTCAGCTACCCATAATGGCTTTCAGCTGAAAATGTCATTAAAGAGAGGTTTTAAGTCACGAAAGAGTCTGTCAAAGCTTCTTCTACGTGAAGTACTCTCATCCCCAGAGTGTGCTTTGAAATGCTTCTTTTTAGTGGCTTGAAACTGATTTAACTCTTTTGTCTAGCTACATGAGATATAGCAAGGGTACTAAATTGGACTGGCTATCTTTGTACTATACTTTCAGCTTATATCTCGAGTTTGCAACTGAACTAGACAAGAAATCGGGCTAGTGTTGTCACATTCTCTCACGTAAAATTGGAAAATTCTCTTCAAGCAAGCAGGAGTTCACAAAGACGTTATTTGCAGGCGCAAGGGAAATAGTTTATACTATACCCGGGAGGGGTAATATGAATGAATTGACCGCACTAGCAACCGGAACTCTAGGTGTGTCACCAATGATAAGTCCAATCGTTACAACAAGCGTCACTTACGGGAGTGCCTTTCTGGGAGGTTTACTTTCTTTCTTCTCGCCTTGCATACTTCCTCTGATTCCAGTTTTCTTCGGTGTACTTATGGGTGGGGCGGCCGATGCAAAAGCTCGGTTTATCAGGGGAGTGTTCTTCACTCTTGGGATGTCGATCTTTTTCTTCATACTTGGTATAGGAGCGACCGGACTCGGAACCTTCATCAGGCAGAATGAAGTGCTGATGAACATAATATCTGGAGGTCTCTTCGTCCTGTTTGCTTTCCTGTATCTCTTTGAGATAGGCATGAAGGGAGTAAACTTGAACGTCTGGAAATTTGGCGGTTCTGCTGTAAGCGGCTTCATACTTGGAGCAGTTCTTGGTCTCGTTTGGGTGCCTTGCGCCGGTCCGATCCTTGGTTCGATTCTGGTTCTTGCAGCCAATCAATCGGCAGTTGCCGAGGGCGGGCTTATGCTTCTTGTCTATTCGTTGGGTTTGAGTATACCCTTCCTGACGCTAAGCGGATTGGTGGCAAAGCTAACTTCAAAGCTCTCTTTTGGGGGAGAAAGCAAATGGAGAAAAGTGATCAGAGTATCTGTCTTCGTTGTTCTCCTAGCAGCCGGATTGTTGACAATGACAGGAAACCTTAACTTACTACAGTTTGCAACGGGAGGTTGATTTATGAAGAAAGTTGTTTTTCTACTAGTTTTACTTCTACCAGGAATAATATTCTCGTATGTTGGAATGCTAGATGATTTCGACACAGCGCTTAAGCTAGCCAAGATAGAAGATAAGGAAGCTATCGTAATGTTCTCGGATACCAGCTGCGTCTACTGTGTGAAGTTTGTGAAGGAAACTCTCGCAGATGAAACCGTACAGGATCTTTTGAAAGCAGGTTTCGTTTTCTCCCAGATATACAAAAGCAATCCGGGGAAGGCCTCTTATGTTGTCGGAGAGGAATGGAAAGAGATGTCATACGGTGAGCTCTATGCTTATTTTCAGATCAGGGGCACACCTACATTTTGGTTCTTCACAAGCGAAAACGCATTATTGACTAACCTGCCAGGTTACGTTCCCGCGAAGGACTTCACGACTATACTTCGGTTCCTTGGCGAGAGAGCGTACGAGACAGCAACCTTTGAAGATTATCGAAGTAAAGAGTCTACTTTCATGGGAGAACCGAAGATCGTGCGTGTAAGTGAAGAGGATTATAACTATGTTCTCCAGAACGACCCGATTGCCAGGGAATACAAGGATCAAGAGGTCGACAAATTCACGGTCTGGTTGACCAAAGATGAGTCGACTGCCGAATACCTGCTGGAAGAGGGAGTCTTCAGAGTCATTCTATTGAACTGAAAAAATCGAGGGCAATTGACAGAAACTCGTCGTAAGCCTTTCTGTCGAGAAGGCACATTTTTATAAGCCTCAGAGAAGAAGACTTGTTTTGCGAAAAGTGATCCATCACTGACTTTAGGAATTGCTCTGCGCAAATAGACACCGGAACACCAAAAATACCAGTTGAGATCGCCGGAGTGGCAAGCGTAACAGCAGTCATTTCGGCGGCTTTTTTTAGGACGTTTGCAAATGAACAGTAAAGCTTGGATTCAAGATCTAGTTCTCCGTACTGAGGACCAAAAACGTGGATTATCTTCTTCGCGAGCAGATTTCCAGCGCTCGTTACCGCGACTTCGGAGGTCTTCAGAGGGCCGTTCTTCCTAACGTAGGCATCGCTTTCGAGCTGAATCTCTTTTCCTCCAGCCCTGACTAACGCTCCAGCAACACCCCCTCCATGCCTCAAATAACTATTCGCGGCATTGACGATTACGTCTACCTCCTGTTCCGTTATATCGGATATTTCGAGCTGAATGACTCTACCTTCTCTAAGAATGAAACTCTTCATTCTTCCTCCGGATAGTTCTTCATGCCCTTCCATAACGACCTGAGCCTTTCAAAAAGGAATTTCTCTTTCCCACTGTTTCCTGGAACATAGAATACTTCCTCCTTTATCGGTTCCGGCAGATAATACTCACGGGAAAACCCTCCGGAGTTGTGCGGATAATTGTAGCCTTTACCATAGCCCAACTCTTTCATCATCTTAGTAACTGGATTTCTTAGTTTTAGAGGGATTTCTAGATTCGGGGTATTCTTTACCTTTTCTTGTGCCTTCACCATGGCCGAATAGGTTCTGTTGCTTTTGGTTGCGACTGAAAGATAGATTGCCGCTTCAGATAGGTTCAGAATGCATTCAGGCAAGCCGACATTATTCACTGCCTGAAAGGCCGCGTTTGCTATCACCAGGGCCATGGGATCGGAGAGGCCAATATCTTCTGAGGAGAAGATCACCATTCTTCTGGCGATGAACTTAGGATCCTCACCGCCCTCTAGCATCCTTAACATGTAGTACAGAGCCGCATCGGGATCGCTTCCCCTAAGGCTCTTGATGAATGCAGAGACGATGTCATAATGCTCTTCGCCTTTCTTCGTGTAGCGCCCCGAGGGCAATACAGATAATTCATTCATGACTTCAAGGTCGAGAACGGGTTTGTCTAGAGCAGCGGCACTCTCGACAAGGGTATCTAGAAGATTGAGGGCAATTCTTGCATCTCCTCCACTACTTTGCGCGATTACTTCAATTACCTCCCCATCAACAGTAACTCCGGACTCCTTGAGGATAAGATCCTTTTCCAATGCCTTATTTAGAAGCGCCGAAATGTCTGAGTCCTTCAAACCCTTAAGAATTACCAGCCTACAGCGAGATAGAAGGGCGGGATTGACTTCGAAGCTAGGATTTTCTGTAGTCGCTCCAATGAGGATAATAATTCCCTTTTCAGTTACGGGAAGAAAGACATCCTGCTGGCTCTTGTTAAGTCGATGAATCTCGTCAACAAAAAGCACCAGTTGTTGCCCAACTCTCTTCAGTCTCTCCCCATGGGCAAAATGCTTCTTAAGATCTGCCGTTCCCTGTAAGCTTGCGCTGAAAAACTCGAAATGGTAGTCATTTCCCAGCTTCGATCTAATGATTTCGCCTATCGTTGTTTTTCCCGTGCCGGGAGGCCCATACAGGATCATTGAAAAGAGCTTGCCGCTGTCGACTGCTCCGCGGATTATTCCCTTTTTTCCCGTCAAGTGCTCCTGACCTACAATGTCGTCGAACTCTTTCGGCCTCAGTCTCTCACTGAGAGGAGTCCAGTCCGCTTCTGAAATACTCAATTGTCTCCTTAATCCCCCTTTCAAGCTGAGTAGAAGGTTCCCATCCAAGCAAGGATCTCGCCCTTTCTATGTTGAGAATTGATTTCTTAACGTCACCCGGCCGTGGTTCCTTGTGCACGGCTTCTCTTGAATAACCGGCGATCGGCTTCATTATGTCAAACAACTCGTTTACCGATGTCCCAATTCCGGTTCCGATGTTTATCACAGTGTTTTCACATTTCTCTATCGCCAGAAGATTCGCCCTAGCGACGTCGCCAACGTATACATAATCCCTTACGCATTCCCCGTCCCCGAAGATTACGACCTCTTGATTATGGAGCATTCTCTCGGAAAAGATCGCTACAACTCCGGCCTCTCCGTACGGATCCTGACGGGGGCCATATACATTTGCGTATCTCAAAACAGTGTATTTGATGCCAAGCTCACTCGAAAAGAATCTGAGATAGTTCTCCGTTGCGTACTTTGCAATTCCATACGGTGACAAGGGTTTCGGCAGTTCCTCTTCATCTGTAGGGATCCTTTTCACATCGTCACCGTAAATCGCTCCACCAGTTGAAGAGAAGATCACTTTTTTCAAGCCGTATTTTGCAGCGATTTTCAGAAGCCTCAAAGAACCGATAATATTCACCATCGCATCTTCTTCAGGCTCTCTCACAGATCTAGAGACGCTTATTTGAGCTGCAAGATGAAAGAGAACTGTAGGCCTGTGAAGCATGAATACCCTTTCCATCATCTCCTGATCGGTGATGTCCTGCTCGTAAAACAGCGCCCTGGGATCAAGATTCTCTATCTTACCGCTCGAAAGATTGTCCACTACGACTGGTGTTTTTCCTGATGAAATCAGGTGATCAACGACATGCGAGCCAATGAATCCCGCTCCTCCAGTAACCAGGTAATTTTCAGCCATTCTATCCTCCTAAATGTCAATATTTCTGCCAGAGAGCAATTGATCATACATCTTTCTAACATTTTGAATGTCCTCCCAGGTAAGGCTTTTTGGTGATCCGGGAGCCCTCGATGCATTTCTGAGAAGATAACTAGGGTGAAACATAGCAAAGACCTTGATTCCGCCGATCCAGTCGAAAATCCGTCCCCTGACCTTTGTTATCTGAATTCCCTCTTCATTCACAAAATATGAAAGTGCCGTGGCTCCGAGCGCAACGATAAGCTTTGGCCTTATTATCGCTAGTTGAGAGAGCATGTATGGCGAACAGGCTCTCTGTTCCTCCGCAGTCGGAACTCTGTTCTTAGGAGGTCTGCACTTTACGATATTTGTTATGAAAATATCTTCTCTCGAAAGTTTCACTGACTCCAGAATCTTTGTAAGCAACTCACCGGCCCTGCCGACAAAGGGCCTGCCTGAAGCATCTTCATCGGCCCCGGGACCTTCACCCACAAAAACAACGGGAGTTTCAATTGAACCTTCACCGGGAACTGTGTTGGTTCTCGATGAGCTCAAAGGACAAAGACTACAGTCACTTATCTTTGAATTGAGTTCAAGAAGAAGCTCTTTCCTCTTTACATAGTCAGTCAACAGTTTTCACCTCAGAATCTGAACCTGAAGAACGGAGCGCCCTTGTAAAGGCCAATCACAAAGTATCTATCCTTCAGTTCCTTTATGTAGTATTTTAGTGCGATACTTTCGACTGTGTCCTGAATAGTTGTGACATCACTGCCAAAGCTTAATCTCAAGATAAGCTCCAGTGCCATACAGTGGAGATCAAAATACATCGGAGAGACCTTGGCTATCGACTCGTCCCACATTGAGATGTCTCCCGCATATGTCCCGATTTCGACAAAGCTTCTCTTTCCGCTCCCGTCAATTCCCAGTGAGAGTCTGTTCAGGACGCCTGGGGTATCTGAAATGGAACCCATAGGAAAGTAAAGCTCATTAATGTGCATTGTGAAGTACAGATCCTCGCTCTTTCTAAGCTCCATCGACAGTCCGAATTCATCAAACTTGGCGTTGGTCCCACCCAACAGTGGCTTGTTCCCGAGCTTCACGTTTGATATTCCAAAGGAATAGGCGGTATCGCCGGTCTCCGATGCCGTTGAAGTTGCAATGAAATACTCTCCTACAGATAGTGAGGAAACTGACAGCCTGGTTGACTGCCACAACAGGAATTGTGCCTGCGTTTCAGACTTTGTGAAGTACTTCTCCGGATACTTGTATTTCGAGTCGAACTCAGAAAAACCCGTAGTGAAGTCAATCGAAGCGTTTTTCCATGAAACATCGCCTATCGAGAGATCGTTGACCTCTATTTTTAGTCGATCATAGATCTTTCTCGAACCGAACAGATAGGGATATCTGAACTTGACGCCGAGTTCGGCAAAGTCCTTTACTCTAATCGAGGAGCCAAAAACAAGATCTTTGAGCATCCTTTCATCGTCCGCCACGCTTGGTGAGGCGTCGAAAGTCCAGTCGAGAGTGAATTCAAAGCTGGTCTCAGTTGCGACTTTGATTGTCAACCTCTCCTTGTTGACAAAGTCGTCAAGCTTGTCGCCGGTCTGCCAGTAAACCTTGCTTTTCGTACTGTGAGAAAAGACCTCGGAATCAAATGTGACCGAGTATGATGTCTCGGATGCCTGTGAAGTGACAGGCATAAAAACAGTCTCGGTCTTTTGACCTAGAGTCACTTCCCATAACGCGAATTCAGCCTCAGTAGTAAGAATTCCCTTGCCAAGCCAGTTCATCTCTGTTGGACTTGCCACTAGTTCTTCGTAATCCAATTCCAGGGCATAGTCAGCCTTGAATATCTCCGTATCGATACCGGTCAACAGTTTTCCCGGATGATCGAGCCTCCATTCCCTGTTTATGAAATCATAGGTAAGAACGGGGTTGTACTGAAGGCCGACATAGTACCAATCGAAAGGTCTAAAGGTAACCTCGTTCTTGAGAGTGACGGGAATTTCGTTTTTGGTTAGTTCCCAACCCTCTTCCGAGTCATATATGAAACCAGCTTCATAAGCTGGTTCTAGGATTACATCCACCGAAAGCAATCCCCATTCGCCTTTATAAAGCTCAATATCCTTGTACACACGAAGCTTCTTTCCTTCAATCTTAAATGACTTGTCGTATCTAGATTCAAAATAGAACTTAAGTTCCACCGAGACAAAGCCGTCATAAAGAATGTCGAAGGGATCTATCCAGAAAAGTTTATCTTTGTTCTTCTCATGGAGCGAATCGAAATCCAGTGCATATCTGCCGTTTACCTTCAGTTTCCCGTCATCCGAGGCATATGTCAAGTAGTTTCTTCCAATTCCTTTGTTGTCAGAGGGCATTATGATATTGAGTTCAGTAGTTGAAGCATCGAATGTGCTCTTGATATCACCGCCAATCTTCAGGTTGCCAGCGGTGAAAAGGTATTTGTTCACCTCCAGCACGAAATCCTCCATGTTCGAGGGGTCGAATAGTTCCGTTACCGTTGCCGCATTTGAGGCCAAGGTGAAGTTCAGTGAATCTACCGAAGCGTCGGCACCAAAAAGGGAGCTTTCCGTCTTCAAAACCGAGGCCTTGGTCCTCAAAGAGTACAGCACCTTATTATTCACATATCTCTGACCGAAAAGGCCGTTTACATTGAACTCCGATGTGCTTAACTTGAAGAAACCTGCATCAATACTGCCATCGGATGGTACGGTAAGGTTTTGAAGATTCACCATCCAAAGGTTCTCATCATCGTATCTTGCGAAGGCTCCAATTACGTCTAGTTCAAGCTCCCAGTCCTGAGGCGAGAGAAGCTGAACATATGCCAACTGCATCTCCGTCGCATTCATTGATTCCTTGACTGCAAACGGATCGAGCTGAGTTACTTTGTTCTTTGAGATGGTTTCACCAAGATTTATTCCACTGAATGGAGTTTGAAGTTCCTTTAACGAAGGACCGCTAAGATAAAGGGCTCCTCCCTGAATCCTCAGCCAGTCGAAAGCGGGTTTTAGCAAAACGTACGCCCCGTAACTCGTTTCCTTCTGCTGTCCGAACTGCCCGAACAGTTCCAAATCTCCCAAGGGTGTGTATAAGACGGACTTCGCAGTGAAGGCGTCTTCGGTGGAAATCCAGTCCCTGTACCAGGTTCCCTGTAGGAGTAACCAGTCCAGTTCTAAATACCGTAAAGTTATTCTTGTCTTGGCTTCGGTAATGCCGCTAAGGTCAACGTCGAAAGGCCTTCGTTCTGGGTCGTCGAGAGGAAAGTAATAAGCTGGAAGATAGAATACAGGAACATTGCCGATATACATAAGCATGTTCTGCACCGACATTCCCTTTCCAGGTGTAACTACCGCGGAGGAGACTCTGAAGCGGTAATGGGGGTGGGTCTTGTCACATGTAGTTACATATCCTTCTCCAATATTGAAGGTAGGAGATGCTTCCATAGTCGACTGCACATAGTCACCGAAGACATAAAACGGTACCTTCGAACCGGTTTTTGAAGTATCGCCTCTGGCGGCCGGAACCTCAAGTTCCGTTCTAGAGTAAACCTGCATACTTTCGACGCGCTCATTTGTCAAGTCTAGAATCAGTCTGTCCGAGAGAATAGTGGTCTCATCACTGAGCATCTTCACGTTTCCCCAGAAGGAGATCGATTCCGGAGTGGAATCCACATTTAGTATCGAAGCATTGGAGGCTTCAATCGTAGCGTTCATGGTCTCGCTGAAATACTCTACCTTGACTCCACCACCAAGTAGTATCTCCCTGCCACTCTTGGTTCCGGCAATTGTACCTCCGACGATCTTCACATTAGATCCTTCAAGGAGACCGGGAACGAGAAGAAGAAGAACAATTGCCGATACTTTCATTATTCTTGTAAACAGCTCCGACAATCTATAACTGGCTTTAGTATCGATGAGGGAGTATATTATCACACCAAGTATAGAAAAGGTAATATTCGGTATCCATGGTGCCAGGGATGGGTTTATAAGGTTCTCCTTTCCCATTCCACTCAACCAGGCTCCCGATCCCTGATAGATGACGACCAGAAGAAAGGTGAGTATGACAGACCATGACTTAGACTGAAGATTGAACATCAACGAAACAGGAACGCCAAGAAGAACAATGACGAGAGGAGCGATGGACATCGAGTACTTCTCTTGCAGAGCGACCTCGAGCGAGGAGGTATTGATCCCCGTATTCTTGAAGGCTTCGATATCATCCCTCAGTTCTTTACTTGTCTTTTCCTTTGGAGATTTGAAGCTGGCCAGATAACGTTCGATATCTTCATCTATTTCGAACTCGGCAGTGCCAAACTGCATCTCAACGCCAAGAAAGCCCGATTCGTCTGTCTGATAGATATTGGCTTTGCTCAAAATCCATTTGTTCGAAGAGATTACCGCGCTTTCCGCTGTTGTAAGCGTAACTTGACCCCTCGAAACTTCATATATGGAGACGTTCTTGAGCTCCTTCGTCTCCTGATCGATTCTCCTCACGTAGATCATTCTTCCCTGGCTATCCTGCATAAATACGTTTTCTTTGAGAGTAACTTCCGGTTGCTTGTAGACGAATCTCGCCATCGCCTCATTTGCCTTTGTCGAAGCTGCCGGTACGAGATAGTCGTTCAAGAGATAAGCAAAGCCACTGAAAATAATACCTATGAGAAGAAAGGGTATAACCAACCTCTTCAAGGATATGCCGTGGGTTTGAAGGGCAATCAGTTCGTTGTCTGAGCGCATTCTTGAAAGTACCCAGAATATCGCAAGGAGTATTCCCACTGGAATTCCCAGGACAATAAACTCGGGAAGATTGTAATAAATGAGTAGAAAGAGTTTATCGATTCCAACCTTGTATCTTATGATCATATCTGAGAGATAGTAAAGCAACTCCAAACTTACGAAGATTATGAACCCCGCGAGACCAACAAATATCGAACCCAACGCTTGAGCTCCTATATATTTTATAAGAGTCTTCAAGAAGAATCACCCCTCTTCGTTCTGGGTTTCAAAATCCACAGGCTTGAAATCGTCGTTAACACATCTATAGTGTCTTCCAGTTTCTATGTAAACTGCAGCTTCCATCAATTCCGTTGAAAGATCGGCAATCTCTTCCAGTGCACAGAAGATCATCATAAGGTCAAACGCCCTACCAACAACCGAAGGCGATTGCTCGCAATAACGAATCAGATCAGACTTCACCTCTTCTTGCATTCGATCAATAGCGTCATCGCTCTTACAGAGCCTCTCTGCTTCAGACAGAGATGGTTCAACGAGATTGTCTATTGCTCCCTTAGTCATAATCGAGACAGATTCAAACATAGACTTCATCTTGTCGTAGTATCCGATAGGCGGTCTCTTCGAAAGTGAAAGACTTGTCTCGCAAATGAAGACACACTTATCACCTATTCTCTCCAGGGCACTGACGATATTCATTGAGAGCGTCAAAAGCCTCAGCTCTTTGCCAGTTGGAGTCAATATACCCGTTAGACCAATTATCATTGCCTGCAGCTCCACCTGATGGTAATCTATCACAGAATCGGAATATATCACATCTCTCGCCTGGTGTTCATTTCGCTCTAGTACTGCGACCATTGTCTTGTTGAAGATGCTCTGGACATACCTGGCCATTCTCAAGATCTCGATTCTCAAATTACCTATTCTTTCAAGGCCTACTTTAGATATCATCCTTAAGCCGACCTCCAAAAGCGAGCCTTCTCTTGAGCAAAGCGACGAAATCGAAGCTTCCTTCCCTGAGAAGAGTCACCTTTCTATCTGAGAGTGAAACTTCAATGGTTTCCCCGGTCCTCAGTTCAGAGACGAGCTCCCCATCCACATAGGCTTCTAGAGGAAAGCCCTTGTCTTGTTTCACTTCCATTCTCACTTTTCTAGAGGCTCCTATGACTATCGATCCAACGAAGGGATTATGGGGGCATATTGGCGTTATCTGGAAGCAATTGGCCTCGGGATCAACAAGTGCGCCGCCCGCCGCCATCGTATAAGCAGTGGAGCCCGTATTTGTGGCAAAGATTATGCCATCGCCTACGACTTGGTAGCTGCTTTGCCCTGATATTTCTACTGACAAGGAGACAGTCCTGCTTGGTGTTGAACGCTCGACGACGCAATCGTTGAGAGCATATCTTACGGTTCCATCAAGGCTTATCTCCATTACATTCCTATCGACACCATCGAGTTTTCCCTCCTGCAAAAGGTCGAGGGCCGTATGCAGCATGCTGAGTTCAAAGGCAGCTAGGAATCCGACACTACCAACTCTGAAGCTCATGATGGGAAGATTGTTGAGAACAGCCATCTGTACTGCCTCGAGGACCGTTCCGTCTCCCCCAAACGTAAGGATGACATCCTGCTCCGGAACGGAACAGGAAGCACGATCTTCGCAGAAGGAAGTATCGATCTTATGTAATTCTATCTCTCTTGAAAGCCAGTCAAGCATCTCGGCGGAGATTCTGGTTCTGTTGTAGAACACTGCAGCCTTCATAACTCTCACCCCGCGATAAATGAAGGAAAACTTTCTCCTAAGCAAACTCTGAAAATGCTCTTATAAAACAAAAGATTATCCAGCAAAAATGGCCTTGTCGACTTACAGGTTCCGGTATAGATGGGCCTGTCCGAAGAAACAGCCATCCTATTCCTCTACCTCTTCTCTATGATCAGCGTAGTTCCAGAGCGGAGTATTTCTTCCCTCAAGGGGGAGGCCGAGGTGCCTGTATGCCTTTTCCGTAACCATCCTTCCCCGACTTGTCCTTACGAGGAATCCACTCTGAAGTAAGAATGGTTCATATACTTCGCTTATTGTTTCCGGCTCAATTCCTAGCGAAGCGGCAATGGCCTTTACACCTGCAGGTCCGCCGTTATAGCTTTCAATGAGAATCGATAAGAGTTTTTTGTCCATTGAATCGAGTCCTTCCGAATCTATTGAAAGCAGAGTCATTGCCGATTCAACGGTCTCCATGGTGATTTCGCTTTCACCTTCAACGGTGACGATGTCTCTTACTCTCCTTAACAGCCTATTTGCGATTCTTGGGGTACCTCGCGACCTTCTTGCGAGCAGAAGGGCTGCATCGTCCCGAATCGAAGTCCCCAAAAGGGTGGCAGAGCGTAGAATAATCTGCTTTAGATCCCTGTCCGGATAGAACTCCATTTCGAGTATCATACCGAACCTATTTCGAAGAGGAGCCCCTATGAAACCGCTTCTCGTAGTTGCACCAACTAGAGTGAAGGGATTCAGATCGAGACGTATAGATCTCGCGCTTGGTCCCTTACCAATCATTATGTCAAGCTGAAAATCCTCCATAGCCGAATACAGTATCTCTTCAACGCTTCTGTTCAGTCTGTGAATTTCATCTATGAAAAGCACATCGTCTCGCTCCAGGCCGGTTAGAATTGCGGCCAGATCTCCTTGCTTCTCTATGACAGGTCCTGAAGTAACGTATATCTCAGATCCCAGCTCGTTAGCGATTATATGGGCAAGAGTAGTCTTTCCCAGTCCCGGGGGGCCGGCCAGCAGTGTGTGGTCAAGGGCTTCACGCCGTACCTTTGCAGCCTCAATCGCCACTCGAAGCCTTTGCCTTATCTGGTTCTGACCAATATACTCCTGTAGAGTCTTAGGCCTAAGACTCTTGATTGAATTATCCTCTTGTACCTCGCCGGGCGTAAGGAAGCGTTCTTCTCGCATATAACCTCCTAAGGATGAATCCTGTAGAGCGTTCTTGCAAAGGGTATCGCTTCTCTGATGTGTTCAAGACCTGCAATCCATGCAACAATTCTTTCGATTCCCATACCGAAGCCGCTGTGTGGAACCGTACCATAGTCTCGCAGGTCGAGATACCAGTCGTATGATTCGACATCGAGACCATACTCCTGTATTCTTTCGACAAGCAAGTCGCGGTCGTGAATTCTCTCAGAAGCCCCGATTATCTCTCCATAGCCTTCTGGGGCCAGCATGTCATCACATAGGACTACTTCCGGTCTCTCGGGATCGGGCTGCATGTAGAAGGCTTTCATCATTCTTGGGTACCGTTCGACAACAACCGGTTTTTCGAACTCATTTGCAATTGCCGTTTCTTCATCGCCTCCGATGTCGTCTCCCCATTTGATATCGAACCCCTTCTTTACCAGAAGCTTTATTGCCTCGTCATAGGTTATTCTAGGGAATGGAGTCTCGATCTTCTCTAGTCTCGACGTATCTCGTCCAACAGAGCGAAGATACTCTCCGGCTCTTTCGAGAGTTTTCTTAACGACATAGGTGACGAGATCCTCCTGAAGCTTGATATTATCGTCGTGCCCGTAATACGCGACTTCTGCTTCGTTCATCCAGAACTCTATGAGATGTCTTCTTGTCTTTGATTTTTCTGCTCTGAAAGTTGGTCCAAGATTATAGACCTTTCCAAGAGCCATAGCGGCCGCTTCAAGGTAAAGCTGTCCCGTCTGCGCTAGATATGCCTTTCCATAATCGAAGTAGTCTATTTCGAATGTATTTCCGGCGCTTTCTCCAATTGACCCGGTGAATATCGGGGTGTCTACCAGGACAAAGCCCCGATCATTGTAAAACTCTCTGACGGCACGTATTATCTCATGACGAATCTTAAGAACATGGGTCTGCCGCTGAGTCCTCAGCCAAAGATGCCTGTTGTCCATAAGAAAATCAATCGAGTGGTCAGGCTTGTTAATTGGAAAGTCCTTTTCGGGGATCTGAACTATCTGAACATCTTCTACCAGTACTTCGACACCGCCGGGAGCTCTTTCCTCGGCCTTTACAAGACCGGTGACTATAAGGCTTGACTCCATTTTCAAGGAGGCCGCAACCTGAAAGACGCTCTCGGGCACGCTTGACTTCTCTACGATTGCCTGAACGAATCCGGAACCATCCCTCAAGAAGAGGAACTGGATCTTCCCACTCGATCTTTTTCTTCTCAGCCAACCCCTGATCTGTACGTGTTCATTTATGTGTTTACCTAGTGAAGAAATCTCTGCGACTTTCATAAGCACCTCCAGCAACAACTCGTCAGCTTCAATTATAGCAAAAACCCGGGGTTAAACCCCGGGTCAATCATTACGAAAGCTATTCTACTATATTATTCCTGAATCAATAAGAACCCATATGGATATTCCTAGAGCAGCAAGCGAACTTACTGTAGAGAGAATCAGCCAGGGTGAAGTCTTTTTCTGAAGTGCTTCAACATCCTGTTTTGTGGCGGCGTCAACAGTGGCCTTGTTGATCTCGGCTACTCTTTCCGAGAGATTCACAATAACAGGCTGAGTCTCAAGGTCGCTAATTTTGAGGTATCTTTCAAGATTGACTACCGTTGTGTTTAGCCTCGATTCTAGTGAATCCGCTCTGGTCTTCAGTGCCTTGATCTCACTTTCGTTCTTTCCTAGCTGTGTGTTAACCGTATCCATTCCAAGAGAGATTCTGGAAAGACTCGCGTCGACGGTCACGTTAAGCATATCCATATTCTCATTAATCCTTGCCTCGAGATCACCGATGCTAGCCTGTGTTGCAGCAAAGTTCTTCGACTGCTGATCGGTAAGAGCGTTGAACTTGGAATTCAGAGCGTTAAGGTCGCTCCTGAGAGTGGATACAGTGCTAACCGAAGACTTTAGAGAAGCGAGTTCATTTTCATGGATAGTAACGATTTCGTTTATCGCATTGATGCTTCTTTGGAGATTTCCAATATCGCTCTTGATAATTCCGGTTTCAGAAGCGAAGTCGTCTCTCAGGGTTTGGAGATCCTTATACAACACTTCGCTGGAGTTTTTAACCTGCGCAAGCTCGTCGATCCCAGCATAAAGATTCAAGTTTGCCTTAAGGTCGGTCTTGGTCACGTAGTTCTGGAGATCTCCGATTTTTGCGTAATCCGAAGAAATCGCGTTCACTCTTGCCGAAAGATAATCAAGCTTATCAATCGCCTCGGTAGGAAGCTTCACATTAGCAATCTGATCTTCAAGAGAAGAGATCTTGTTCTGGAGATCTCTCACGCTCAGGACATCGCCAGAAAGTGTCGTCATTGATTCCTTGATCGATGCAATTTCGATTGCATTTGCAGATGCCCTGTTGATTATTGTGCTGAGTTTGGCATCATAGTCACTTAACGATGAAGACAATGACCTTACAGTTGAATCAAGAGTCGAAATAGCCCTTTCGTTTGAAGAAATACTGCTCTGTATCATACTTACGTTGCCACTGAGTGTGTCAACTCTTCTAACGGCATCGTTGACCTTTGATTCCATAACCGTGAGATCAGACATGCTGTTCTGTACATTCTGTACATCAAGAGCAAGCATGTCCAGCTTTTTGGTGGTCAAGGAAAGATCTTCAACGAATTTCATGATCTGCTGTCTGAGTGATTCGACAGTGCTCTGAGATACACTCCCGTTTGTAGAGATTCCCAGAGAGCTAATTCTGTTTTCGAGAGCGGTTATTCTCAGCTGTAGATCCATGGTGTCGATAAGTCTTCCGGTGGAATCCGTCAAAGCCAGTTCCAAAGCTTCAAGTCTTGACATAACCGTACCATCTACCGCTCCGTTCTGGGGGACGGTACCCTGCCTGGCGAAGTTCAGTTCAACGTAATCGAGCGTCTTCTTTAACATGACAGCCGTCTGATACCTTGTCAGAGCATCGTTTCCATTGAAATAAGTTTTGCCGTCGGCCTGCACAATCCCGGTTAGAATACCGAGGTCAGAAAGCTTCATCACGGCATCGTAAGCCCAGTGATTTGAACTAACATCAACGTAATTGACCGCAGCGAATGCTGAAGTAAATGCCAGACCGAGAATAAGCAGTGAGGCAAGTAAAACTTTCATTTTCAATTTCTACACCTCCCCGAAGGAAATATTCTAAATGATTCTACCACAAATCTAGATTCCATCCTAGAAACTGGCATGGTAATATTATCTCTGTGGGAGGTGTTGGAGTTGAAGAAAAGAACGCACACCTGTGGGGAATTGAGGGCTTCCGACACGGGGAAAGTAGTTACATTGAACGGCTGGGTCGATCGTATAAGAGACCTCGGCGGAATCAAGTTTGTTCAGGTGAGAGATAGATATGGCTTCACACAGGTGGTCTTTGATCCTCAAGATAATGAGCTTTACAACATGGCGTTGAAGTTGGGGAACGAGTTTTGCATTTCCGTAACTGGCTCCGTTAGGAAAAGACCCGATGATGCAATCAATCTTAGGCTTCCCACTGGGGAGATAGAGATTGTGGCCTCGGAGATGGGAATACTTTCAGATGCCGAAGTGCCGCCGATTTACATAAATATCGATGAAGAGTCGGCCGAAGAGATGCATCTTCGTTATAGATACCTTGATCTAAGACGGCCAAAGATGCAAAGAAACATTCTTACCCGACATAGATTCGTTCAGGCCGTTAGAGAGTACCTTAACAATAACGGCTTTGTAGATGTGGAAACACCGATCCTGGGAAAATCCACCCCAGAAGGGGCAAGAGATTTCCTCGTGCCCTCTCGTCTAAAGGCAGGCAAGTTCTATGCTCTTCCACAATCTCCTCAGATATTCAAACAGCTGCTCATGGTTTCCGGTTTCGATAGATACTATCAGATTGCCAAATGCTTCAGAGACGAGGACTTCAGGGCCGACAGGCAGCCGGAGTTCACGCAGATCGACTTGGAGATGTCCTTTGCAGATGAGGAAGATGTCTTCTCGATGACCGAAGGCTTGATGAAATATGCGTTTGAGAAGGCAGCTTCCGCCGATATCAGTACACCGTTCAGGAGATTCACGTATCAGGAGGTCGTTGAGTTCTACGGCAGCGACAAACCCGATACTAGATATGGAATGAAGATTCACGATATTACTTCGATCTTCGAAAAAACGGCTTTCAAAGTTATCTCTGATTCTATAGACAAGGGCGAGAAAGTCAAGGGCTTTATCGTAGAAGGCAAGGCCGATAGATTTTCAAGAAAAAAGCTCGACGAATACACCGCATTTGCAAAAGAGAACGGTCTTGGAGGTTTGATGTGGCTGAAAGTTGAGGGTGACGGTCTGAAGTCATCTATACTTAAGCACTGTCCAGAAGAGCTCTCGTCATTGGTCTCTCTTTTCGCTGCGAATGAAAACGACCTGATTCTATTCAGCCTAGGAGAGGGGCTTTCGCTTTCAAAGGCTTTAGGACAGATGAGGAACAAGATTATTAAAGAGGAAGAGTTTTCGGTAGAGGGATTTGAGTTTCTTTGGGTAACGGATTTTCCCATGTTTTCCTACAACGAAGAAGAGCAAAGGATAGAGGCCGAGCATCATCCCTTTACTATGCCGGATCTGGAAGATCTTGAGAAATATGGAGAAAGTGATCCTTTGAAAGTTAGATCGAAAGCCTATGATCTAGTTCTCAACGGTTACGAAATAGCAAGCGGTTCAGTCAGGATTCACAGGAGAGATATTCAAAGCAGGGTATTTGATCTAATTGGGCTTTCACGGGAAGAGGCGACGGAGAAATTCGGCTATCTGCTAGAAGCCTTCAAATACGGTCCACCTCCTCACGCAGGAATTGCTCCCGGTCTAGATAGAATCATCGCAATCATCGTTGGCGCTCAGTCTATAAGGGAAGTAATAGCATTTCCGAAGGTCGCCAGCGGCGCAGATCTGATGACCTCCGCACCTTCCGAGGTTTCGCAGAAGCAACTTGATTTGCTTAAACTACAGCTGAAAGATACGGAGAACTGAAGTTGAGGATCGCCATCGACGGGCCGGCGGCATCGGGAAAATCTACTGTTGCAAGGCTGGTTGCTGAGAAACTGGATTTTGTTTATATTGACACGGGTGCAATGTACAGAGCACTCGCTCTGAAGGCCAAGAAAGCCGGAATTTCCTTTTCCAACGCCGATGAAATGGCTGAACTGATGAGCCATACGTATTTCTCGCTTTCGGATTCCGGTATCATCCTAGACGGAAGCCCTCTTGGTGACGAGATAAGAACCAGAGAGGTTTCGCTCCTTTCCTCAGATATCGCAAAGTATTCTTATGTAAGAGATTTTTTGACTGAGCAGCAGAGGACGCTTTCAAAGCAGGGAAACGTTGTTATGGAAGGGCGAGACATCGGTACTGTTGTTATTCCCGAAGCTGAGCTTAAAATATTTCTTACTGCATCTGCCGGCGAAAGAGCCAGAAGGAGAGTTAAGCAGCTGAAATCCAGTGGGGTAGAAGCTACTTATGACGAAATTCTCGCAGAGATAGAAAGAAGGGATCTTAACGACTCGACGAGATCCGTTGCCCCACTAAAGGCGGCCTCGGACGCCATAATTCTGGACACTACAGGTATGAGTATTGAAGAAGTTGTTTCAAGAATCGTATCACTGGCGGAGAAGCGACAGAGAGTCCACCTTGCAAGGTCAGTAGGCTTCTGCTACGGAGTCGACAGGGCTGTCAGTGAGGCTGTGAAACTGCTTAAGTCGGGAAAGAAGGTATATGCAACAGGAGAAATCGTTCATAACGAGAAAGTGATGGACGATCTCAAGCGGCTGGGTCTAGAAGTAATAGATGACTGCATTTTATCTGGAAGACATGAAGGTGTCGCAATAATCAGGGCTCATGGAATCGACCCTGCTTCGGAAGAGAAATTACGGCGTGTTTTCGATGAAGTAATAGATCTGACCTGCCCTATAGTGTACAATGTATTTAGCCTGGCTGTAGATCTTCAGCGGCAAGGCAGTTTTATTGTGGTATATGGAAAGAAGAACCATGCCGAAGTAACTGCTCTTTCAGGTAGACTGAATAGGTATCTCATAGTCGAACCCGGAGAGAACTACGAGAAAGTTCTAAAAAAACTAGAAGGACTTGACCAAATTGCAATTGTCTCTCAAACGACAATGAGCAGTCTGGATTTTGAGAACTTCTCAGGGTTCGTGAAATCGCATCTTGGAGAACGTGTCGCTGTTTATAATACGATTTGCAAGGTTACAATACAGCGTGAATCTGAAGCCGAACGTCTGGCAAAGATTTCCGATACGGTAATTGTGATAGGTGGAAAAAACAGCTCAAACACAAAGAAACTGGTAAAAATAGTCCAAAGACTCGGTAAGAGGGCACTACATGTAACAGACCTGACTGATCTTCCTCAAGGCGATATGGGGAAGGTTGCCATAATTAGCGGCACATCAACTCCGTACGAGCAAATCCAGAAGATACTGGATTACATAGACAATAAGAGGGAGGTAACCAACAATGGAAGAGAAAATGAATCGGCAAGATGAAAACCTGAGCATGGAGGAGATATTTGAACAGATGGATGTTTCCTCAGCAAGGAAGGGAAGTAGAAAGGATGCAGAGGTTTTCTCCATTCAGCCAGACGGCTTGATGGTGATCATGGACGGAAAGCTAGACGGGTTCGTACCCGCGGATCAGCTGGTAAATGAACTGGAAGAGTACAACGTTGGAGATAAGATAGAAGTCATGGTCATTAAGACTAACGAAGAAGAGGGAAGAAGTACTGTCTCCGAGAAGAGGGTCCATGCTAGACAGGCAGTAAGCAAGGTTGAGAAGGCCTACAGAGAAGGAAAAGCGATTGACGGAAAGATCGTTTCAGAAACAAAGGCAGGATACAACGTCAGATTAGTTAAGACGGTCCCGGCCTTCCTACCCGGATCCGAGTCGGGTATCAGAAAGGGAGATCCCGCCCCGGAGGGAACGTTGAAATTCAAGGTAATAAGGTTCAAGAGACAGAGGAACGGCATAAACGTTGTTGTTTCTCTAAGGGCATTCCAGGAAGAAGCTATCAAGGCTTACTTCGAGACGATCGAAGTCGGTCAGGAGCTTGAAGGAACGGTTGAATCTATCAAGAACTTCGGCGCCTTTGTCAAGCTCAACGACAACGTGACCGCTCTTATTCCAGCATCAGAGATGAGTTGGGATCCCAGTGTAAGAATCAGCGATCTTCTCAAACCTGGGCAGACAGTCAGGACCAAAGTAATCGGGGTCGATGAAGCTGAGAAGAAAATCTCCCTTTCTCTCAAGCAGATGACTGAAGACCCCTGGTCCACACTGAAAGACAGATATGAGTTTGACTCTACAGTAGTGGGAACCGTTAAGAATATCACTCCATTCGGATTCTTTGTTTCGCTCGAACCCGGAGTAGAGGGTTTGGTTCACATCTCAGAAGTCTTCTGGGGAAACATCAAGAAGGATCTCAAGAGCGTTGTGGAAGTGGGAGACGAAGTCAAAGTAACCATCAAGGAAATCAATGAGGAAAAGAGAACTCTCTCTCTTTCTTACAGAGAAGCTATGGGAGATCCGTGGCAGAACATAGGCGACAAGTACAAGGAAGGTGACATCCTCAAGGCGAAGACCGCAAAGGTACTTCCTACCGGCGTCATTCTCGAGCTTGAAGAGTATGTTTCAGGATTTGTGCCGGTTTCCGAAGTCTCCTGGAACTTTGTCGACAGAATCGAAGATGTTGTGAAAGAAGGAGACGAGATAGAAGTCAAGATCCTTTCAATAGACTCCGTAAACAGAAGAATGAGACTGAGTATAAAACAGGCCTATTCCGACCCCTGGGAAAAGGTTTCGGCAGAACTATCGGTCGGTGACCACGTGACTGGAACTGTCACAAGGCTCACGAAGTCCGGCGCGATAGTCTTGATTGACTCTTACGGAGTTGAAGCCTTCCTTCCTGTCTCTCAGGTTTCTCTAGAAAGGACAGAGAATATCGAAGATTCTGTACAGGTTGGTAGACACGACCAGTTCAAAATAATCAGGCTTGTCTACGATCCCGACAACGACACAAGAAACATGGTAGTTTCCATAAGACAGCTTATAAAGGACAAAGAGGCTGCCGAGACTGATAAGGCCCTCAAGGATCTGAACGGAAATGGATCGGTTAACTCCAACAGTTTGGGAGAAATGATAAAGAACCAGCTCGAGGAAGAAGGAGAAAGCCTCTAGTGGCTACCGTCCTGATAATTGGACGACCAAATGTTGGAAAGTCAACTCTCTTCAATAGACTTGTTGGTGGTAGAAGGGCCATAGTTGATGATCTTCCCGGTGTGACGCGTGATTTCACAGTGGGTAGAGTCAACTGGCAGCAGCGAACATTTCAGCTTGTCGATACCTGTGGCCTTTTCGAAAATCCCGAGAATATAGTTGAAGAAAAGATGAAAGAGGTCACCCTCGAACTACTGAGCGAGGGTGACCTTATTCTGTTCGTCGTTGATGGAAGATTTGGCCTCACTAGTGCGGATCAAGTGCTGGCGGACTACTTGAGAAAGCAGAGAATTGAAGTAATCTTCGTTGCAAATAAGGTGGAGAATCCAGAGTCTTTCTATTCAAATATGGGAAACGAGATCTTTTCACTTGGTTTCGGAGATCCGATCAAGATTTCTGCCGCTCACGGCCTCAATATCGATTTACTTCTCGACGAGATTTTTGAGAGGTTGGAAACATTGGGCCACTCTGTCCATTTAGAAAGCAATGACGAATCTGAGCTCAAGATTGCGATTGTTGGGAAACCCAACGCTGGAAAATCCTCGATCTTCAACTGGATTGTCGGAAGCCCAAGAAGTCTAGTTACTGAAGTATCCGGCACAACTCGTGATACTGTTGACGAAACGGTAGAGGTTGATGGCATTCCAATCACATTTATAGACACCGCAGGAATTAGGAAGAAGTCCAAAGTAAAAGTTATGAACGTAGAGTACTACAGTGTCATGAGGGCTATTGATGCACTCGAGAGATCGGATATCATAGTGATGGTGATCGATTCGGCGGACGGGGTTGGAAATCAGGATCAGCGAATCGCTGGCCTGGCAGAAAAGAATGGGAAGGCGACAATTGCGGTTTTCAACAAGTGTGATCTTGTAGATGAAAGAAGAAGAAAGGCACTACTAAGAACCTTCAAGCAGGATCTCTATTTCATAGATTACAGCCCGGTGATCTTTACCTCTACACTGACCGGCGAAGGAATGGACGAGCTAATCGACAGCATAAAGCTGGTAAGCAAGAAGATCGACCTGAGATTGCCGACTGGACTTCTTAACACCATTCTTCAAAGATACTCTGAAGGGACCCCTGCCCCAGGTAAGGGAAAAAAACGGGGCAAGATTTATTACGGATCGCAGATCGCCAGTAGACCCCCAATAATCATGCTAAATGTGAACGATCCTTCACTTTTCAGCGAACCTTATCTGCGAGGTATAAGGAATACGATTCGTTTGAATTTCGATCCATTCGAAGGGACTCCGATCTTCTTGAAACTCAGGAGGAAGAGATGAGGTATCTTCTATTTGCCTTGGTCGGATATGTCATGGGCTCTATTCCATTCAGTTTCATTGTTCCACTTGTCAAAGGTGTGAACATCACAAAGGTTGGAAGCGGAAACGTAGGTGGAACCAATGTACTAAGGAGCATGGGCGGGTATGCCGGGGCCGTCGCAATGATTCTCGATGGAGTGAAGGCTTTTCTTCCCGTACTGATAGCTCGGGCGGTCTTTGGAGTCTCTCTGCCAGAAGGAATGATGATAGGTTTCTTCGCAGCAGTTGGTCACAGCTACTCGATATTTCTGAAGTTTAGAGGCGGTAAGGCTGTGGCCTGTACCGTGGGAACGCTTTCCGGAACCCTTCCGTGGTACGTGGCAGTCTTTTTTGGCATCTGGATTCCCATTGTTCTCGTTACCCAATACGTTTCTCTCGGATCACTCTTGGCTCTGGCTATCCTCTCCGGAATACTCTTTCTCACAGAGGGGTATGCGGTTGGCCTATGGATGCTAGCCTTCTTCGGACTCTCACTTTTCAGACACAGAAAAAACGTTGTGGCCCTCTTTAGAGGTGAGGAAAGAAAAACCGATCTCATCGCTGCCTTCAAGCGGAAACGCAACGAAATAAAAAATCGTTAGGCAGTTTCCTGGATGCATCTGTGAAAAGCTGCTCGTGATCGCCAGTCGCGCTAAGTGCGACCAGTCCTTGCTTCGTAAAGGCCAGTTCCGACTTCGTAGTAAAAATCCGCAAGGCGATTGCTGTGGATTGCAGATCGCTGCTGAAAAACCGTTTTCGTCCATCCCAGAGAATGACCCGCCCTTTGGAAGAGCATTAAGGGCGGTTCTTCGTTTGTCGAAGAGAGCTTATCCTTGGTTCCAGAGCGAGGATTTGTTTTTCGTTCTTGAATAAGGTCAAAAAACCATGACCTAGATGCTGAAACAAGTTCAGCTGACGGATTTAGACGCTTTCGGAACAAGCATTCGTTGCCATTCCAAGGAGCCTGCCCTGAAGCTTGCCCCAATATGCTCCTGTTTGGGGTCTCTGTTCAGGCAAACTGCACGGGATCTCATGTCTTCAAGCCTCTTACCTCTGCCCTCTCACATCTTTTTTCCATGAACCTGGACGCGTAGCGTCGGAACGAAGAACCGGTCCTCTTGTCGGAGGACCGTTGACGGACAACATAGCCTTCACAGCGTTCAGCGGGTTTTGGTTCTTAAGCGTACAGCAGTTCTTTGGGCGAGATCCCGTACAGGAGCACTACGGGATGACAGAAGAGGAGTTCGTCGGGGGAGACTCTACGGGATGCCAGTATTACTCCCTTCACGTCATCCTGACAATGGTCCTGGTCAGGATCCCTGTCCACCGCGAAAAAGGGACTCCATTTTTCACGAAAGAGCGAGAACAGGAGAGAGAAGAAGAGAGGAAGAGAGAGAAAAAGAGATTGAAAACACGCGAGAAGTCTCCCCTTCTCGTGAGCGAAGCGAACTCTCGAACATACGCTTTCTCGGCTCTTGTAAGCGTTCAGCGATCAGCGAAAAGCGGGTCTTTGATGGGAGATCCCGTACAGGAGCACTACGGGATGACAGAAGAGGAGTTCGTCGGGGTAGACTCTACGGGATGTCACTATTACTCCCTTCACGTCATCCTGACAATGCTCCTGGTCAGGATCCCTGTCCCTCGCGAAAAAGGGACTCCATTTTTCACGAAAGAGCGAGAACAGGAGAGAGAAGAAGAGAGGAAGAGAGAGAAAAAGAGATTGAAAACATGCGAGAAGTCTCCCCTTCTCGTGAGCGAAGCGAACTCTCGAACATACGCTTTCTCGGCTCTTGTAAGCGTTCAGCGATCAGCGAAAAGCGGGTCTTTGAAAAGCGGGTCTTTGATGGGAGATCCCGTATAGGAGCACTACGGGATGACAGAAGAGGAGTTCGTCGGGGCAGACTCTACGGGATGTCAGTATTACTCCCTTCACGTCATCCTGACAATGGTCCTGGTCAGGATCCCTGTCCACCGCGAAAAAGGGACTCCATTTTTCACGAAAGAGCGAGAACAGGAGAGAGAAGAAGAGAGGAAGAGAGAGAAAAAGAGATTGAAAACACGCGAGAAGTCTCGCCTTCTCGTGAGCGAAGCGAACTCTCGACAATGGATTTTCTCCGTTTTCTCTTTGGAGAAACTAGATGCTGAAATACGACGGGACGTGCCGGTTTCACGAAGGCTACCAAGGGGCCGAAGCAATTTAGGTATGACGGCATTTGACTTCTTTTTATTCTTTGGTTTGCAACTTGGAACAAACAACATGTAACTGCTCTTTCGAAGGAGGGGTTCACAATCTTAGACGGGCAACTTATCCCCTCGAACCAATCTTGATTCTCAACATGTGCCTCTGAAGTTTGGCCTCGTTTCGGGCGCGTTCGCGCCTTGACTTGCTTACCTGGAGCAACTCCTCTGCCCTTTTCAGTCGCTGCTTCGCACGCTCAACACTGATTTCTTCCGGAGTTTCCGCAGCATCTGTCACAATTGTAAGTCCTTCTCTTTCCTGAAGGACATAGCCACCGTGAACGGCAAACTGAAGAGTGTTAGAGCCGGACCGTACTTTCATTACATCAACGGTCAGTTCCATCAATGCAGGGGCCCTTTCGGGCAGATAACCTATCTCACCTTCTGTCGACCGGAACGAGATAAAATCTGCATCGCCCTCCCATTCTATTCCGTAGGGAGTTATAATTCTGATTTTTAAGGCCACTTCACTCATCCTTCGTAAGATTCTTTGCCTTTTCTTTTGCCTCGTCGATAGTCCCAACCATCATGAATGCCTGTTCAGGCAGGGAATCGTGTTTGCCTTCTAGAATCTCTTTGAAGCCCCTGATTGTTTCGGAGATGGGAACGTATTTACCCTCCATGTTACTAAATTTTTCAGCAACAAAGAATGGCTGGGTCAGGAATCTCTGGATCTTTCTCGCTCTTTGGACAGTAAGCTGGTCTTCCTCGGAGAGTTCTTCCATTCCTAGAATCGCTATAATGTCTTGAAGGTCCTTATATCTCTGAAGAACCTCCTGGACCCTTCTTGCGACCTGATAATGTTCTTGACCTACAACGACTGGATCGAGATTTTTTGAGGTGGAGTCGAGCGGATCGACGGCTGGATAAAGCCCCTGTTCGGCTATCGAACGAGAAAGGTTTACCGTGGCGTCGAGATGACTGAATGTAGTGGCTGGCGCCGGATCCGTGAAATCATCGGCCGGAACGTAAATTGCCTGAACCGAAGTGATAGAACCCGATCTTGTCGAGGTAATTCTCTCCTGAAGGTTTCCCATTTCTGTCGCGAGTGTCGGCTGGTAACCGACGGCGGACGGCATTCTTCCGAGAAGTGCCGAGACTTCAGAACCGGCCTGAACGAATCGGAAAATATTGTCTATGAATACAAGTACGTCCTTCTTCTGTACATCTCTGAAATACTCTGCCATCGTTATGGCGGAGAGACCTACCCTGAATCTCGCTCCGGGTGGTTCATTCATCTGCCCGAAGACAAGAGCGGTGTTCTCGATAACGCCGGCCTCCTGCATATCCAGCCACAAGTCGTTTCCCTCTCTCGTTCTCTCACCGACTCCCGCAAAGACCGATAGACCCTTCTGCTCGATCGCGAAGTTTCTTATGAGTTCCATGACGAGGACGGTTTTTCCGACTCCCGCTCCTCCCGAGAAGCCAATCTTCCCACCTTTGCTGAAGGGTGCGAGAAGATCGATGACCTTTATTCCCGTTTCAAGTATCTCGACTTCAGTCTGCTGATCGGTGACCGACGGAGCCGCTCTGTGTATTTCCCAGTGATCGGAAAACTTCACCTCACCCTTCTCATCTATCGGTTCACCGAGTAGATTGAACATTCTACCAAGAATCTCTTCTCCCACAGGAACCGTCACCTGGCTTCCCGTATCAATGACTTCCTGCCCCCTTACCAATCCATCGGTGCTGTCCATTGCTATCGCCCTTACGCTGTTGTCACCTATCAACTGGGCAACTTCAAGGACTATCTCTTTATTTAAGAATTTGTTCTTCACTTTCAGAGCATTAAGAATGTCGGGTAGCATTGCTCCCTCGAACGATATGTCCACGACAGGTCCGGTTATTGCAATGACCTTGCCAATGTTCTGTTTATTTTTGTCGGGCACACTCACACCTCCAAAATCAATTAACCGTTTAGTGCTTCAGCGCCGTTAACGACCTCAATTATCTCTTGAGTAATATTCGACTGACGCAGTTTATTTCTGACCAGTGTCAACTGCTGAATCATGTTCTTAGCGTTTTCCGTCGCGTTCTTCATTGCATTTTGTCTTGAAAATAGTTCTCCGACCTTTGTTTCATACATGCCAAGAAGAACTTTTGCAACCAGCCAGGAATTCAGGACGTCCTTGAACAATACATCGATCTCTGGCTCAAAGTCAAAGAAATCGTTGTCGGGCCTGCTGAATTCATCAAGGGGAAGAAGCTTCACAGCTTTCGGTATTTGCGCCAGAGGGTTCTTGAAACTGCTGTAGACCATCCTTAGACCCCCAGCGTGCTCGCTCTCCATAATGTCAAGAGCATCATCGACTATTATGGCCGCTTCGTCCAGATCGGGAGTGTCGTAGAAATGGCTGAAAGAACTGATAGGTATGTCACCCTTCTTGAAAAAGCTTTCGGCCTTGATGCCTACCGTCACAATGTGCCTGATATCTGAGTTAGTTATCTCCCGTTCGGCGGCTTTCATTATTTCGGCGTTGAAAGCGCCCGCAAGGCCCATATCCGAACTGATTACCAGAAGAATCTCTCCTTCGCCCTCAATCTTCGGGTGGCTTGTATCACCAAAGTAAGCTCTGATTAAGGCTCTCTCCATAGCCCTTTCGTAGAGCCTCACAAATTTCAGTCCCTTTTGAATCTTGTTGATCTTTGCCCGCGCGACCATCTCCATGGCGCGGGTAATCTGCATCGTCGAGTTTGTTGACTCGATGCGTTTCTTTATCGCACGCAGTTTACCCTTGCTCACGCTCAATCATCCTCGCTCTGCAAAGAGTTTCAAGGTTTCCTCGATAGCCTTCTTCAAAAGCTTCTCCGTCTCTTCTTCGATGACCTTCTTCTCTCTTATGGAAGCCAAAACATTCGAATAGGAAGCTCGCAAGGTTTTCAAAAGAGTAGTCTCGAATGTCGATACCCTGGAAGTATCAAGGTCGTCAAGGTAACCTTTCGTGCCGGCATAGAGAACGACTACTTGCTCTTCTACCGGCATCGGCACGTACTGGTCTTGCTTGAGAAGCTCGGTTAGCTTTTCTCCCCTCGTCAACTGGTCTCTGGTTGCCTTGTCGAGTTCCGTAGCGAACTGTGCAAAGGAAAGCAAGTCTCTATACTGGGCCAGCTCAATTCTCAAACTGCCGGCAATCTTCTTCATGGCTTTGATCTGCGCAGCGCCCCCTACCCTTGAAACCGACAATCCAACGTTTATTGCGGGCCTGTTACCGGCATAGAAGAGGTTGGGATCCAGGTAGATCTGCCCATCCGTAATTGATATGACGTTTGTCGGTATGTATGCGGAAACGTCATTTGCCTGTGTCTCAATTATCGGCAGGGCAGTCAAAGAGCCACCGCCGAAATTCTCGTTGAGTCTGGCGGCTCTCTCAAGCAATCTTGAATGCAGGTAAAAGACATCTCCGGGATAGGCTTCTCTTCCAGGCGGCCTTCTGAGAAGTAGAGATAGTTCTCTGTAAGCAGATGCGTGTTTTGAAAGATCGTCATAGATCACGAGCGAATCCTGTCCTTCGAACATGAAGTGTTCGCCCATCGCAGCTCCTGCATAGGGTGCCAGATAAGAAAGCGCGGCAGTGTCTGAAGCTGAAGCGAAGACTATCGTTGTATATTCCATTGCCCCAAACTGATTAAGCTTGTCGATAATCCTTGCAAGGGCTGCCGTTTTCTGGCCGATAGCAACATATATGCACTTAACGTTCTGACCTTTCTGATTGATAATCGTATCGATAGCTATTGCTGTCTTACCTGTCTGTCTGTCTCCAATAATTAGCTCTCTCTGGCCACGGCCAATTGGGATCGTAGCATCTATCGCCTTTATTCCCGTCTGAAGAGGGGTGTCTACTGGCTTTCTCATGACGACACCTGTTGCCTTTACGTCGACAGGCCTGAAGCTCTTCGTATCGATCTGTCCCTTTCCATCCAGTGGAATTCCCAGGGGATTAACCACTCTACCGAGAAGCTCGGGTCCCGTAGGGACTTCCATAATTCTGGCCGTTCTTCGAACCAGGTCTCCTTCTTTTATCTCTTTGTATCCCCCAAGAATAACGATACCAACGTTATCCTCTTCAAGGTTCAGTGCAAGACCGTAGACACCGTTATCGAACTTGACAAGTTCGTTTGCCATAACCCCTTTCAGACCATAGGCTCTCGCTATGCCGTCGCCGATCTGAATTACCTTTCCGGCTTCAAAATAATCAAACTCTATGTCAGTCTTCTCTAGCTGATTCTGTATTACTTTCGTGATCTCAGATGGACTGATCTTCACTCAATCACCTCCCGAGGGCCCGAGCGCAGCTCCTGGCTCACTCTTTTTAAACGACCACTGAGACTAGTGTCGATTACCTCATCACTGAATCTAATTACGTATCCCGCAATCAACGAAGGATCCACAGTTACTTTCAACAAACCCTGCATCCCTGTTTTTTCTCTTACCTTCTCCAGTATGGCCTCTTCCTCTTCTGAAGTAAGTTCAACTGCAGAATCGACCTCAACATTTATCATTCTGCCTTCAACTAGGAGCCTTGCGGAAAAAGCGTTCTCGATGTCGGGAAGGAGCTCAAGCCTCTTCATCGAAACCAGAAGCGCTGCCAATCTTTCGATCTGCTTCAGAGGTCTTTGGACAAAACTCAGGAGTATTCCCGTCTTTTTTTCACCCTGAACTGTGGGATCGAAAAGAAACTTCGAGAGCTCCTCGTTCGAGATGCTCTGAGAGAGTTGCTGAAGTTGAGAAAGAGCTGTCTCTCGGTTTTCTGAAGGCAGACTATCGAAAAGAGCGTTAGCATACTTCGAAGCCAGCGAAAGAATTCTCTTCACTCCTTATCCCCCATGCTCTCAAGAATTCTCCTGGCGTACTGTTTTCTCGCAGCCTCGTCCATATCCTTCTGGAGAAATTTCCCCACCATGGCAACTGCAGCAGTTACTATCGCACCCTTAATTTCACCGGCGGCCTCTTCTCGCTCCCGTTGAATCTGCAGTTCTGCAGCCTTGTACATCCTCTGTATTTCCTGCTGCGCTCCTTCTCTGGCCTGTCTCACGATTTCCTCTGCCTGTCTCTCGGCCTGTGAGATTATCTCATTGGAGGATGATCGCGCCTCTTGAATCTTCGCCTCGTATTCTCTCTTGAGGTCGTTTGCTTCAGTTCTCAGCTTTTCGGCCTCGGCAATTTCACCGCTGATTTTCTCTTTTCGCTGCTTCATGATATCGAAGAACTTGTCGAAAAGAAGCTTCTTCAGAACGAAAAAGAGCAGCAAAAAGTTCAGTATCGACAATATGGCTGTCAAATTCAGTTCAATCAAGTTATCACCCCTCCTCTAGTCAGGGGAAGATTTCACACTACCAGGAGAATCATAAACGCAATAACGAGCGAATAAATGCCGGTAGTCTCTGCAATCGCGTCTGCGAGAATCATTCTTGTTGTCAGGGTTCCTATCATTTCAGGTTGTCGCGCCATTGCTTCCATCGCACTCGCACCGACTCTACCTTCACCGATTCCCGGTCCGATAGCCCCAATACCCATCGCAAGTCCAGCGCCAATAAACTTTCCCATCATCATCAAGCCTTCACCAATATCCACAGTAAAACCTCCTTACTCTATTAATGAGCTAATATATGCAATTGCGAGTATCGTAAATATCAACGCCTGTATCGCCCCGAAGAAAAGCCCGAATATTCCCCACAGAGCTGCCGGCAAAACAAAGTATTTGACAAGGTAACCAAGAATCAGTACTAGAATTGCCCCTCCCATTATGTTCCCGAAGAGCCTGAGCGCATGAGAAATCGGTTTTGCGATTTCACCGATTATGTTTATCGGAAACATCCACCAAATGGGTTCGAAGAAACTTTTGACCCAGCTCTTCAGACCCTTGACTCTTATTGCGTACACATGACTCATGACGAACACGAATAAAGCGAGCATGAGATTCATGTTGAGGTCCGATGTAGGAGCATACCACGTATCGGCGAGGATCGTGAATGTGACCCCTCCGTTTTCCGTAGGGAAGGCATTTATTCCAGGGAAACTGCCGATAATATTCGAGACCAGAATGAAAAGGAAAAGTGAGGCCGCAATATCGAAGATCGGCCTGACGTATTCCTTTCTAGTCACTGAATCCTTCACAAGATCGTAAACGTATTCGAGGAGAGACTCGAGAAGACTCTGTTTCTTACCCGGGATAATCTTGAAGACCTTCACTCTTGTTACCATAAATATTATCAGACCCATTACTACCCAGGTCATGATTATCGTTAAGGGGTTTACCCTGCTGAGAGGACCTTCTCCAAAGGGAAGCTGATAGATCCATCGCTGACCAACGCCCTCAAGCTGGAACTTGTAGTCTGTGACAACCATATATATGAGAACGGCGATATATCCTCCAGAAATAACTCCGAGGAATATCTTGTCGGATTTAGTGAGATTAAGATTCACAGAGCCACCTCCCAAAGGCTATTGCTGCGATTTTAAGATTCATGATTCCGAGAAAACTTCCTAAGAAGAACCCGGGTGAAACTGTAGATGCAGTTGCAAAACAAATGCCATAGAAGGCGTATCTTACGAGGAAACCGGTCGGGGCTCTCTTTTTCTCGGTTATCATGATATGTGCATCGTAATTTATCAGCAGCAGAGCTAGCAAGGAAAATGCAGTTCCGTAAAAGACACCCAGTTCAGAACCGGGAAGCGGTATAAAGGCAAGGATACCGCTTTCAACTATTGCCAGGGCTGCCAGTATTGTCGCTGTTTTTATCATCATTGTCCTTGTCTCTATCATATCGTTCTGCCTCTTTCAATAGATATCTTATTCCATTATATATGCCCGAGAAGGCTCCGAAAAGTAGGAAAAAAGAAATCCATACCTTACCCATTCCGAGGAACCTATACAGTAGGTATCCTATACCCCCCGAAACCACTATGTTCGCGATCACAATAACTGCAAACTGATAAAGCGTTGACAGCGCCGTCCAGTTTATTTTGTTTTTCTCATTCAAAGGGGTGACGTCTCCCTTTCAGCACCAGTAATCACCTACAGAGATTTCAATATCCAGGGGAACGCTCAGTTCTACAACCTCAGACATTCCCTCCTTAAGAATCTCTTTCAGCTTTTCAATCTCCTTCTCTGGAGCTTCATAGACCATTTCATCGTGTACCTGGAGAATAGCAAAGCTTTCCATTTCTTTTTCTTTCAGCAGGTTATAGATCTTTATCATGGCCATCTTCATTATGTCAGCAGCCGTTCCCTGAATGGGCGTATTGATAGCTATTCTCTCGCCTTCCTGGATTACGTTTCTATTCTTAGTCTTAAACTGAGGGATCTCCCGCTTTCTGCCAAACATCGTCCTCACAAAGCACTTTTCTTTGGCCTCAGAAATTGTGTCCCTAATGAAGGCCCTTACCTCAGGAAAGGCTTTGAAATAATTCGAAATCATCTCTTCGGCAACATTTGTGGGAATCCTTAGTCTGCTTGCCAGTCCGTAGGAAGAGATTCCGTATATTATAGAGAAGTTTATCATCTTCCCTATTCTTCTCTGCTCTTCACTTACTTCGCTTTCTTCAATTCCGTAAAGATTTGATGCCGTTAAACTGTGTACATCTTTGTCGTTTTTAAAAGCGTCAAGAAGCTGCTTGTCCTGGCTTAGGTGTGCGAGAATCCTAAGTTCGATCTGGGAGTAATCTGCGCTCACAATCTTCCAGCCCTTCTTCTGAGGAATGACGCATTTCCTGATTTCTTTTCCCTCTTCGTCCCTAATGGGTAGATTCTGCATATTTGGGTTGCTGCTTGACAGTCTTCCCGTCCCCGTTCCCGTCTGGTGATAGCTGGTGTGAATTCTTCCTGTCACTTTGTTGACGAGTTCGGGAAGCGAGTCCAGGTAAGTCGATTTCAGCTTCTGGTACTTCCTATAATCGAGGAGCTTCTGCACCGCAGGATGTTCATCTGCGATTTCTTCCAAAGCGTCGGCGCTCGTCGAGTAGGAGCCACCCTTCGTTTTTTTTGAAGGTGTGAGGCCTAGTCTTTCAAAGAGCACCTTCCCGACCTGTGAAGGAGAGTTGGGATTGAACTGCTCTCCCGTAAGGTCAAACAACTCCTCGAGGATTTTATCGAGAATCTTTCCGTACTTCTCTGAAAGGTTTTTGAGCGAAGGAACGTCGAAGTAAACACCATTTAGTTCGAGGTCGGCAAGCACCGGAATTAGTGCCAGTTCGACCTTTCTAAATATCTCTTCAAGTTCCTGTTCATATATCTTTTTTCTAAGAACCGAAGAAAGCCTGAGCGAAATATCCGCGTCCTCCACCGAATAGCGGGCAGCCTCTTCCAGAGGTACCTTGGTGAAATCATCGCCCAGTTGATTTTTCTTCATTAGATCCTCGAATTTTATCGTTTTGTACCCGAGGAATTTCATCGCTAGCTCATCGAGATTGAACCTCTTTGCATCTGGAGAAAGGAGATATGCAGCCAGCATCGTGTCAAAGTCGGGAACAACTGGATGGATACCGTTGACTGCTAAGACAGAATAATCGAATTTCAAATTCTGCCCGATTATCTTAGTCGACCTATCTTCAAGAAGCTTCTTAAGATTTTTCAGGACATAGTCTCGGTCTGCCTGCCACCCGTCAGACTCGTGTGCAATCGGAATGTAGTAACCGGACCCCTCATCGATGGAAATCGAGACTCCTACGATCTTCGCGCAATGAGGATCGAGAGAGGAAGTCTCGAGATCTATTGCGAATATTGGGTTGGAAACCAGTTTCTCGAAAAGCCTCTCGAGTTCATTTTCGCTCTTGACTAGTCTGTATCCATCTATCTCTGCAAAAGAATCATCGGCCTTATCGGTTAGGTTGAATTCATTCATCATAGATGAGAATTCGAGTTTTAGGAAGATCTTTCGCAAATCGTTCTTTCTGAAACCCTCATACTTTATGTCGTCGAGCTCTATGTTCAGATCCTCATTGTCAAGTAGCTTTACAAGCTCCATCGAAAGTTCAAGCGAGCTTCTGCCGTCTATCAACTTCTTTCTCAGTCCAGGGCTGAGTTTCCTGATGTTTGCATAGATTCCTTCGATGTCACCGTATTCTTTGAGAAGCTTCTGGGCGGTCTTTATTCCGATTCCTGGAACACCGGGTATGTTATCCGACGGATCACCTGCGAGAGAAAGAAGAGCATGGAGCCTTTCCGGTTCCAGTTCATACCTGGACAAAACCTTCTCTCTGTCGTATACATCGAGATCGGTAAGACCCGTAACGAAACGCAAAATGTGAACCTTATCGTCCACCAGTTGAAGAAGATCCTTGTCGCCGGTTACTATAAGCACTTCGTCAACTTTATCACGGTACTTCTTCGCAGCCGTTGCGACGATATCGTCGGCTTCGATACCGGCTATTGAAAGAAACTTGATGCCGAAGGCCTCGACAAGTTCCGGTACGTCCTTAAGTTGTGCGACAAGGGCATCTGGCATAGCTTCCCGAGTTGCCTTGTATGATTCGTAAGCCACATGACGCTTCGTCAATTCTTTGCGGTCAAAAGCGAAGATAGCATAGTCGCCATTCTTCATTCTCTCTCGAGTGAATTTCGACAACATCCTCGCCGTTCCAAAGAGAGCGTTTGTTGGTTCACCCTTGGAATTAGTGAGTGTTACATCTATCCCGTAGTAACCACGGTAGAAGATTGCAGTTCCATCAAAGAGAAACAGTTTTCCGGGCATTACTCTGCCTCCAGTTCGTCGAGTAGCTCAACAGCCCTCCTGAAGTGAGGAATAACTATCGACCCCCCAACTATCAGTGCTATGTTGAGCGCTTCCATGATCTCTTCTCTACTGGACCCCGTTGCCTTGCATTGAATTATGTGATAAGCGATGCAATCATCACACCTGAGAACTGCCGAAGCCACAAGACCCATCAACTCTTTAGTTTTCGAATCCAGCGCCCCATCCTCGTAAACAGCGCCGTCCAGCGAGAAGAAACGCTTCGTATCTATGTTACCAGTTTCAAGGATTCTATTGTTCATCCTTTCTCGAAAACTTCTGAAATCTTCAAGTCTTCCCATTTTTCCTCCTAAAGTGAGATAGAGAATAGTCTCAATGCGTTGTTCAAGAGGCTTTCCGAACAGCTGATCGGCGAAATGTTTTTCTGATTCGCAATTTCTTCGATGACATAGCCGACGTAATAGGGCTCGTTCCGTTTACCTCTGAAAGGAACTGGCGGAAGATAAGGACAGTCGGTTTCGCAAACGAGTCTGTCAAGAGAGACTTCCCTTACGACCTCCCTGAGCTCTTCATTCTTCTTATATGTCAATGGTCCGCCGATTCCGAGGAAGAATCCCAGCTCCACGAACATTCTCGCATATTCTAAATCAGCGGAAAAGGCGTGAATTACTCCCTTGAAGTGCCCGGATTTTTTGAGTATCTCGTAAGCTTCGGAGTAGGCCTCCCGAACGTGCACCACGACAGGAAGATCCAGCCTGGCCGCCAGTTCAAGCTGTTCTTTGAAGGCTCTTACCTGGTCTTCAACAGGAGAAAGATTCCTGAAGAAATCCAGTCCTATCTCGCCAACAGCAACGGCTTTATCACTCAAAAGCAAAGATTCTAATTTGAGAAGACCCTGTTTATCTAGCCCGCCGCTGTCATGAGGATGAACTCCGGCCGTGAAGAAAGCATTTCGCAGGCCTTTCACGGTTCTGAAGGCCCTTTCGGAGTCCTCCACATTTGTCCCGATCTCAACAAGAAGAGATATGGTGTTGTCTTCAATTTGCCTGATTATTCTCTCTCTATCTGAATCAAACTGGGGAAAGGAGATGTGTGCGTGAGTGTCGACAAGCTTCAGTGAGGAGAAATCAGGCGTTGGCTCTGACATGAAAGATATCACCGTCCTTCACGATCTCCTCCTTGCCTACGATCTTCACCATGCCTTTTGCCTTTGCCTCCTGCATGTTCCTTACCGTCATGAACTCATCGTATGGTATCACTTCTGCCCTGATGAAACTCCTCTCCAGATCCGTGTGTATCTTCCCCGCAGCAGCCTTGGCCGGAGTATTTTTCTTTATTGTCCATGCCCTAACTTCATCCTCGCCGACGGTCAAGAAGGAAATCAGGCCCATGTGTTCATAGACCACTCTCGACAATCTCTCAATGCCACTTTCGGAGATTCCAAGCTCTTCCATGAAAATCCCCCTGTCCTCCTCGGATAGTTCCATGAGTTCGGACTCTATTTTTCCTGAAAGTTCAATGTGCGCGAAGTTTCTTTCACTTATCCTTTGAAGAAGGGTCTCACGCTCTGGATAATCATTTGCAGAAAACTGATCTTCATCCAGATTTATGGCTACGATTATCGGCTTCGCCGTGAAGAGGGCAAGCGAACCAAGTAGTTTCAAATCATCCTCAGCAAGTTCAAGTTGCGATGCGAAACTGTTCTCGTCGAAGCCCTTCTCGATGAGGTGGAGAAGCTCAGTCTCCCTTTCTTCGTCGGCAGATAGCTTTCGTTTCTTCTTCGCTTCTTCAAGTTTTAAGAGTCTGCCCTCTACTACTTCCATGTCTCTTACGAGAAGCTCGGTCTCAATCGTCTCCAATTGCTTGACGGGAGTGTAGGCTCCAGTGGGCCAAGGAACTGATGTGTCTTTGAAGGCTCGGACAACGGCCATAACGGCCTCTGAATTCTGAATAAACTGGAGAATGCGATTCTTCTCCTTCTGGTTTGCCGCAAGATCGTAGCCGGGAATATCGGTGAATGACACTGTTGCATATACTGTCTTTTTTGGATTGAAGATTTTCGAAAGTTCATCTACTCTTCTGTCGTGTACTTTCGCAACGGCCGTATGAGCCTCGTTCTTGTGACTGGAATGGGGTTCGACACCAGTTAGGAGGGTGAACAGCGTGCTTTTCCCGCTCAACGGTAGACCAAAGATGCCTATCTCCATAACAACGCCTCCTTTTGACACATCTATATTATCAGAATAGCGACTGCAATGGAAAGCCAGATTCAAGACAAGCGAGGGAAGGTGAGGGTTCTATAAAGTCCCTTCATCCATGAAATAGATTCACTGCAGAACGCCGTAGTGCAATTAGAACACTGCTGAAACGTAGCTTGGAATTGAAAAAGGGGCTACACCGTGTGACCGCTGATCCTCTTCAGGGCGGCTCTGTCCAGAATCCTTATCTGTCTTCCGTCCTGCTTGATTAACCCCTGCGCAACAAACTCAGAGAAAACTCTTGACAAAGAGGGTCTGGCCACTCCAAGAGCGTCAGCAAGCTCTTCCTTCGTAGTCTTCA
>Ga0209200_1000563_pt1 | contig 41700 bp, 33 predicted proteins | sample AD_UKC033_MetaG_FD_184406 | JGI IMG/M metagenome (GOLD analysis project Ga0209200, IMG submission 184406) | Active sludge microbial communities of municipal wastewater-treating anaerobic digesters from USA - AD_UKC033_MetaG (SPAdes) (version 2) | ecosystem: Engineered > Bioreactor > Anaerobic >... | reverse complement strand
GTTAGATCATATTTGGCGCTGAATTTGGGGGAAATTGTGCCTTTTTTTGGCGGGCGGGCGGTCTGGCTCGGTCGGAGACCGGCCAGAGCGGGGCGGGCGGGCGGTCTGGCTCGGTCGGAGACCGGCCAGAGCGGGGCGGGTGGGCGGTCTGGCTCGGTCGGAGACCGGCCAGAGCGGGGTGATGGCGCGATGACCGGCCAGGGCGGCGCGGGTGGTGGGGTGGGGGGTGCTGCTATGCGCTGGTGGCCAGCTCGCACACCAGGTCGCTGTCTGACAGCACCGCGATCGGCCGCTTGCCCTCCGCCTCCTGGCGCACCACCACGACCCGATGGATGTGGCGACCCAACAGCAGGACGGCGGCCTCGGACAGGCGCGTGTCGGGGGAAACTGTGACCACCTCGCGGGTCATGAATTCCTCCACCGACGCCGCGCGCCAGTCCAGCGACTCCACGTAGGCGCGCAGCAGATCGCTGCGAGAGATGATGCCGGTCAGATAGCCGTTGGCGTCGGTCACCACCAGGGCGCTGATGTCCTCGTCCGCCATGCGGCCGGCGATGGCTTCCAGACGATCAGAGCCTGAACAACTGACGATGCCCAGCCGCTTGGCCTGCAATACAGTGCGTGATTTCATGGCATGCCTCCTGGTTTGTCCGGCCTCTCCCCAGACGGGGGGCCTGGCGACGATCATGCGCCTCAATCCAACGCGGTGACGCGCTGGCTGAGGGCGGTGGATATGTCCTGGCCATAGCTGAGCAGGTGGGTGGGAATGCCGCTGATCAGCAGCTCGGCCAGAGTCTCGCGGTAGGGGGGGCCATCGCCGAAGCTGTTGGCCGCCAGCAGCACGGCCAGGTTATGCACGCCGCGCCGCCGGATATCGCGCAGCGCGGCCACCCAGGTGCGGTCGGTGGCCGGCGAGATGGCCAACAGAGTCGCGTGGCGCGGCAGATGCTCCATCTCCGAGGTCAACACGCGGCTGAAGGGAATGCGCCCGGTGGCGTTGACCACGGCCAATGTCTCCAGAATCTTGGTGAGCTGCCGCTCGCCGCGGTCGGCCTGGATCAGCTCGCGGTGTGCGCCGTGGGCGATGAAGCCCACCGAGCGGTCCGTCAGCAGGAAATGGCGCGCCAGGCTGGCCGCCGCGGTCACGGCGTATTCCATCGAGCTCTGCGGCAACTGCAAGGCCAGCCGTTCCGGACGCAGCGCGGTCGAGCTCAGATCGGGTACCGGCGGCGTCCACGAGGCCGACCCGGTATGCACCGTCTGATCGAGATCCAGCACGATCCACACGTCGGCCGTGGGATCCAGCTCGAACTCCTTGACCATCAAGCGCCCGGTGCGGGCGGTGGTGCGCCAGTGGATGCGGTTGAAGCTGTCGCCCGGCACATAATCCCTCACCGAGGAGACGTTGGTGGTGACATAGTGGGTGCGCCGACGCATGGCGTCGCCCCCCGGCAGCATGCCTGTGGGAGGCACAAAGCCGGGCAGCTCCAGCGTGGCGGGATAGACGATCAGGGTTGAGGTGGCCGGCAGGCGGCGTTGGCGGGGAAAAAGGCCCAGCGGATCGCTGCTGGTCAGGGTGATCGGCCCCAGGCGATAGCGGCCGCGGCGCACGCAATAGGTGCGCGCCAGCCAACGGCGGCGGCGGTGCGGCCCGATGGAGCTGAGCACCCGGCTGGCGTCGTGCTGCGGCAGGTCGGAGAAGTCGCGCACCTCCAGCCACAGCTTGGGCAGGCGGCCGCTGTTGATCACCTCGAACTGCTCCTCGGCCACGCGGCCAACCTGGGAGCGCCGCGAGCGGGTGTAGCGTCCAATGCGCACCCAGCGCAGGTTGAACCAGGACCAGAGAAAGGAGATGACCACCAGCCCGGTCATCAGGTAGGCCACAGACCAGGCGATGCCGCTGTTGCGCTCGGCGCTGAAGAGCGCAAAGGCCAGCGAGAGAAGCCAGAGCAGAATGAACCACCACGAGCGGCGCATGGAGCGTTAACCTCGGCAGACTGCCACGGCTGAGCAAGTTCAGGCCTCCGGGGCCGGCCCGGCTTTCGCCCGACCGCTGAACTTGTTCAGGCCGGCGCGGGGTTCAGCGGCCGCGCACCCGCGTGCCCGGCACCGGCGTCGAATCGAGAATCTCGCCCAGCACCGCGCGCGGGTCAACGTTCTTGATGCGGGCCGAGGGGCTGACGATCAGGCGATGGGCCAGCGTCGGCTCGGCCATCACCTTCACGTCGTCGGGGATCACATAATCGCGGCTTTGCACCGCTGCATGGGCCCGGCTGGTCTTGTAGAGCGCCAGCGAGCCGCGCGGGCTGACGCCCAGGTAGATGTCGGCGTGTTTGCGCGTGGCGTTGGCCAGGGTGACGATGTACTCCTTGATCAGGTCATCTACGTAGACCTCGGTCACTGCCTGCTGAGCCGCCACCAGCTCGGCCGCGCTGATCACCTGGTCCAGTTGGTCGATGGGGTGTTGCTGGCGTTGCGAGTCGAGAATGCGCATCTCGTCGTTGGGCTGCGGGTAGCCCAGGGTGATGCGCATCATGAAGCGATCCAACTGCGCCTCTGGCAGCGGGAAGGTGCCTTCGTACTCGATGGGGTTCTGGGTGGCCAGCACCAGGAAGGGCTTTTCCATCGGATAGGTCACGCCGTCCACGGTCACCTGGTGCTCCTCCATGGCCTCCAGCAGCGCCGATTGGGTCTTGGGGGTCGCGCGGTTGATCTCGTCGGTCAGGACGATCTGAGTCATGATCGGCCCCGGCCGGAACTCGAACTCCATAGTCTTCTGGTTGAAGACCGAGACGCCGGTGACATCCGAGGGCAACATGTCGGGGGTGAACTGGATGCGGCGAAAGTCGCAGCCGATGGAGCGGGAGATCGCGCGCGCCAGCATGGTCTTGCCCACGCCGGGCACATCCTCGATCAACAGATGCCCCTCGCAGAGCAGGGCCAGCAGCGTGATCTGCACCTCGCGGCGCTTGCCGATGATCACCTTCTCCACATTGTCGCAGATACGGTCGGCGACCTCTTTCACGATGGCAACGTCAGGCATGAAGGGAATGACCTCCGAAAACAGACTGGACTCCGAAGCCTCCCCGATTATACCCTGACTGTTGCTGAACCAACAAGTGACGCCGGTTCCTCTTCAGGCTGGGAATCACCCAAGTCCTGTTGAGCTTTGCCGCTGCCGCGCCCGCTATGCTATAATCGGGCCATGGCTGAACGTATTCTTGTGGTGGAAGATGACCCGCGCATGGCCGACCTGCTGCGACGCGGGCTGATCTTCGAGGGCTACCAGGTGGATCAGGTCGGCGACGGCGAGCATGCCCTGCAGGCCGCGCGCCAGGAACTGCCCGATCTGGTGGTGCTGGACCTGATGCTGCCCGGCGAGCTGGATGGGTTGGAGGTCTGTCGCCGGCTGCGCGCGGCCAGCGACGTGCCGATCCTGGTGCTCACCGCGCGCGGTACCCTGGGCGACAAGGTGGCTGGCCTGGACAGCGGCGCCGATGATTACCTGGTCAAGTCCGACTTTCACTTCGAAGAGCTGGTGGCGCGCATCCGCGCCCTGCTGCGGCGCCGGCAGCCGCCCGCGCGCCAGGAGCTGCTGCGTTTCGAGGATCTCTCCCTCTCCCCGGCCAGCCGGGAGGCCACGCGCGGCCAGCGCCGCCTGGAACTCACCGCCAAGGAGTTCGACGTGCTGGAGCTCTTCCTGCGCAACCCTCGCCAGGTGCTGACGCGCGATGTGATCTATGACCGCATCTGGAACTACGATTTCGGCGGCGAGAGCAACATCATCGAGGTCTACGTTCGCTATCTGCGCGCCAAGCTGGAGGCGGAGGGCGAGCCGCGCCTGCTGCACACCGTGCGCGGGGTGGGCTACGTCCTGCGTGAACCCTGAGCCTCACCCCCCTCTGGCGCTACCTCGACGCTTTGGCCGGTCTCCGACCGAGCCAGGCTGGAGTGGTTGCTGAGCCTCACCCCCCTCTGGCGCTACCTTGACGCTTTGGCCGGTCTCCGACCGAGCCAGGCTGGAGTGGTTGCTGAGCCTCACCCCCCTTTCATATTAGAATCACCTCAGCTTAAGCTACCCATCGTATCATGGCGCTATGCGCCAGCACCGCCCCTCCCACCCTTCCCCCATGACCCTGCGTTTTCGCCTGACCTTCTGGTACACCCTCTTGCTGGCTGTGGTGCTGCTCATCTTCGCCCTGGGTTTTCAGGCCGTGGTGGCGCGCGCCCTCTATGGCGAGGTGGACGACATGATCCAGAGCCAGGCGGAGCGGGTGGTGGCGGTCTTCGAGGCCAACATCGACCCCATGCGCAGCCGCCTGCCCATTCCGGCCATCGTCTTCGCCTCGCAGGTCTTCGCCCAGGCCAGCACGCTCCAGGGCACAGTCATCGACAAGTCGCCGGGCATGGGGGATCAGATGATGCCGGTGCCGGAGGAGATGCGAACGCGCAACCTGGCCGGCGAGTCCGGCTTCTACACCTGGGAGGGAGACGGCGTCACGCTGCGGGTGTTCAGCACCCCCGTGCACTCCCCTGAGGGCCAGGTGGTGGCCACGGTGCAGGTGGCCCGCTCGCTGGACACCATCGACTCGATGCTGAAAATCGCACGGCTGGCGCTGCTGGTGGGGGGCAGCATCGCCGTGGCGCTGGCGGCCATCGGCGGCGCGCTCATCTCCCGCGCCGCGCTGCGGCCGCTGAACCAGATCGCCGACACCACCAGCCGCATCGTCCGGGCCGAAGACCTGGACCAACGCATCGAGGGGGTCTATCCCGACGACGAGGTGGGGCAACTGGCCAGCACCTTCAACGAGATGATGGGGCGGCTGCAAGACCTGTTCAACACCCAACAGCGGCTGGTGGCTGACGTGTCGCACGAACTGCGCACCCCGCTGGCCACCATCCAGGGCAACGTCGATCTGCTCCAGCGCGGCGCGGCAAAAGATCCCGCCATGCTGAGCGAAGGACTGGAAGCCATCGGCCACGAGGTGGCGCGCATGACCCGGCTGGTGCGCGATCTCCTGCTGCTGGCCGAGACCGATGCCGGGGTCAGGCTCACGCTCAAGCCGGTGGAGCTGGACACGCTGTTGCTGGAGGTCTACCGCGAGGCGCTGCTGATGGCCGATGGGCGGGTCAAGGTGCGGCTGGGCCACGAAGACCAGGCCCAGGTGCAGGGCGACCCCGACCGGCTGAAGCAGCTTCTGCTCAACCTGGTCAGCAACGCCATCGCCTACACCCCGCCTGGCGGTCTGGTGACGCTGAGCCTGCACCGCCGGCCCGACGGCTGGGTGCGGGTGAACGTGGCCGACACGGGCGTGGGGATCGCGTCGGAGGATCTGCCGCACATCTTCGACCGCTTCTGGCGGGTCGATCGGGCGCGCGGCCGGGCGGCCGGCAGCAGCGGGCTGGGGCTGAGCATCGCCCAGTCGATCGCCGAGGCGCACGGGGGCAGCATCTCGGTGGAGAGCAAGCCGGGCCAGGGATCGACCTTCGAGGTGCTCTTGCCACTTTGACAGCCGGCGTGGTCTGGGTATAATCCTTTCTGTCAGCCGTGCATTGTGGCTGGCAAACCAGGGATGACGTGAGCCCGTCTCGCATCCACCCGCTGCATATAAGCGAGGCAAGTCCGGAAACTAGCGCCTTAGAAGCATTCACGTCTGAACCGGTAGTTTCGAGCGGCCTCACTGCGCGTGCAGTGGGGCATTTGTTTTGTCAGGCAACCGCAGGACTCTGTCGGTCCTAATTCAAGTCAGGAGGTACGATCCACCAATGGCAAATGTCGAGCTCAGGTCTGGCGAATCGCAGGAACAACTGCTCAAGCGCTTCCGCAAGGAAGTGACCAAGAGCCGGGTTCTCTCCACCGCGCGCAAGAAGCGCTGGTTCACCCCGCCCAGCGAGGTGCGCCGCATCAAGAAGCAGAAGGCTGTGCGCAAGGCCCGCCAGGCGCAGCGCAAGCGCGACAGAATGGCGGAATGATGCCGCATTCCGGCACAGGCTTTCCGCAACCCTTCCCCCCCGCTCATTTACCACGTTTGGAAAGGAGGTGATGGCGAAATGGCTGAGTCCAAGGACGATAAGCTGATTCTCGAAGGCAAGATCACCGAAGCGCTGCCCAACACCACGTTTCGGGTTGAGTTGGAGAATGGGCATCAAGTCCTGGCCTATTTATCCGGCAAGATGCGCAAGCACTACATTCGCGTCTTGCTGGGCGACGCCGTGCGCGTCGAACTGTCGCCCTACGACCTCACGCGTGGACGAATTGTCTACCGCCACAGGGCGCCCCAGGGCGACCGGGTTTAGCTTTCCAGGCGTGTTTCCATAGCGGACAGGCCCGGGCGCAGCCCCGGTCTGTCCAGCGCGGCAGCACTTATCCCCGAATCGACAACGCCCGGCGTACACGCCGGGCGTTGTCGATTCCTGCGCCGGCCGGCTACATCCCGGTGGGCAGGTCGATGAACACCGTCTCCAGCCCGAATTTGCCGTTGAGGTGGCGGCCCAGCGCCTTCAATCCCACCGTCTCGCTGGCGTAGTGGCCGGCAAAAAGCACATTCAGCCCCAGCTCCTGCGCCGCGTAGTAGTGGGCGTGCGAGGTCTCGCCGGTGATAAAGGTGTCCGCGCCCAGGGCCGCGGCCTCGCGCGCATGGTCGATGCCGCTGCCCGAGATGATGGCCACCCGCCGCACCTGGGTCGGGCCGTGGGCCAGCAGCCGGGGCTCGCTGCCCAGCCGCGCCTTGAGCATCGAGGCCAACTCCTCCAGCGTCGCGCCGTCCGGCGCCTGGGCAATCACCCCGATGTCGGTGCCCTTGACGTTGCAGAACCAGCTTTCCACTGCCAGCTCCAGCAGGCGCGCCAGCTCCACGTTGTTGCCCACCTCCGGGTGGGCGTCCAGCGCCAAATGTGCGGCGTAGAGGTTGAGGTTGGCGTTCAGCAGACGTTGCACCTTGCGGCCGAAGGGGCCGCGGATCAGCTCCTGGCTGCCCCAGAAGAGGCCGTGGTGCACGATCTGCATCTGCGCGCCCACCTTGATGGCCGCGTCGACGCAGGGCAGGCCCGCATCCACGGTGAAGACGATGCGCGTCACCTCGCCCCCCCCTTCAACTTGCAGCCCCTGCGGGCCATAGTCGGGGATCGCGTCGATGCGCAGATAACGATCGAGATAGCGGACCAGTTCATCGCGGCGCATGGTTTCCTCTCCTACATCGACAGTGTGGTCAATCGCCGCCCGGCGCACCGGCAGCGACAGGCAGATCCAGGCTTGGATCGATCACCGCGGCCGGGTCGGCCTCGGAGGCGGCGCGCGCGCTGGCTGGCTGGGCCAGCCAGCGTTGGATGCGCAGGGTCACGCCGAACACCAGCAGAATGACCCCCGCGATGCCGATCAGCATCTGCGGAATGCCGATCAGGTCGGCCAGCGCCGCGATGGCCAGCATGGGGGGGATGCCGACCAGGTTGTTGAGCATGAACTGCACGGAAAAGACGCGGCCGCGCAGCCGATCGGGGGTGTGTTCCTGGAGCAGGGTTTGCGAGACGATGTTGACCGTGGCCATGGCCAGCCCCAGCGCCAGGCTCATGGCGATGGTGGCCAGGATCAGCGCGGCGCTGGCCACGGGCAGGGTCATCACCGAGGCGTCGAAGACGAACTGCTGGTTGGTGACCTGGAAGCGCCAGGCCAACACGCCAAAGAGGGCGAAGCCCAGAGCCATGGCCGCCAGGCCGCCGTGCACCAGGCGCTGTTTGGGCACGCGGTTGCCCCAGCGCCCCAGGATGACCGCGGCCAGCAGCATGCCCACGCCGGCCGGCGCGAAGACCACGATGGCATCTTCCGGCGCCAGGTGCAGCACGCGCGTCGAGATGCCAGGCGCCAGCATGGCCAGCGTCATCACCAGGCTGGCGATCAGGGTCAGGTGGGTCATGCTGACCAACACCGGCCGCTCGGAGATGACGAAGGAAGCGCCCTCGCGCAGGTCGCTCTTGGCCTGCTGCCAGCCTCCCTGGGGGTGGGCATGGTTGCGTTGCGGCTCATCGCGCGGCAGCCGGCCCACCAGCAGCGCCGCCACCCCATAGAGACAGGCGATCACCACAAAAGCTGCCTCCACGCCGATCAGCTTGACCACCAATGGCCCCACGATGATCAGCCCGATCACCTGCGACAGCGCCAGGGTCAAGCTGAACAACGAGTTGGCCGTCATCAGGTGGGTGCGGCCCACCAGCAGCGGAATGGCCGCGGCCTCAGCCGGGTTGAAGAACTGCCCCACGGTGGACATCAAAAAGGTGAGGGTGTAGAGCGTCAGCAACACCCAGCCGTTGCTGTGGTCGGGCGCCAATCCCAGCACCAGCAGATAGCTCAGCACGATCACCCCGCGCAGCAGGTTGGACGCGACCAGCACGGTCTTCTTGGGCCAGCGGTCGATGACCACGCCGCTGACCGGCGCGAAGATCACCCCAGGCAGGGTGAAGGCCAGGATCGTCAGCCCCAGGTGCATGCTCGATCCGGTGATGCGCTCGATCAACACGATCAGCACGAAGTTGATGGTGTTCTGCGAGGTCTGCGCCAACCACTGCGCCGCCCACAGCCGGCGGAAGGGGCGGTTCAGCAGCACTGGCCAGAAACCTTGCGAGGTGTTGACGATAGCCATAAGCTGTAGCGGTTTTTGGACCGACACGAAAACCGTCGGTCAATAAACTCCCCGGGCCACGCGCACCCGGGGGGCAGCGAGAAGCGATCAGCTCGTGGGCGGCTGGCTGGCCAACGTTACAGCCGCGCTGGCCGGCTCGCCTCGATGCACGAAGGTCTTGACGCGCTTTTCGAACTCGCGTCGGGTGAGCAGCACACGGCGCTGGCAGGTGGTGCAGTGCAGGCCGATATCCGCACCCAGCCGCACCACCGTCCATTCGTAGCCGCCGCAGGGGTGGGGCTTGCGCAGCCGCACCACGTCGCCAAGACGGATCTCCAGACTCATGGCGACTATTGTACCACGCACGCGTTTTTATGGCAACAAATGCGCCATAGCCTTGACCCAGCAATTCCCAATATGGCGATTGCCAAACTGGAGTCGAGGCTTCAGCCGGGTTTGCACGCGCAACTCGCATCGTCCGGACCCGGCTGAAGCCTCGACTCCGCCCAAATTGACCCGGCTGAAGCCTCGACTCCGCCCAAATTGACCCGGCTGAAGCCTCGACTCCGCCCAAATTGACCCGGCTGAAGCCTCGACTCCGCCCAAATTGACCCGGCTGAAGCCTCGACTCCGCCCGTATTGACCCGGCTGAAGCCTCGACTCCGCCCAAATTGACCCGGCTGAAGCCTCGACTCCGCCCATATTTGGAGTTGCTGGCCTTGGCCGGGCTGAGTTTGCCAGCCCCGCGGGCTGTGCTATAATGCCGCGGTTTTGTGCCCGGGCCTGCTGCGAGGCAGCCCAAGCCTTGGGATGGCGCCGCCCGCCCTCTGCCTCAGGCCAGCAGGCCGGCAGGCCGAGAAGCGTGGCGTTTTGCGTGGTCCGTGATCAACATGACGCTGCGACCGCGCTTGGCAGCGCCTCCCACGCCTGGGCACAACGCCATGACCAATTCGATGAGGACAATCTGTGACAGCCAATACTTCGAACATTTCCCAGCCATCCCAGCGCCGCCGACTGATCCTGATCGCGGCGGCCGGTGGGGTGGCCCTGCTGATCCTGCTGGTTCTGCTCTACTTTCTGCCTGTATCGGTCAGGGGCCAGGTCAACGACGCTGAAAGCGGCCAGCCGCTGGCTGACGCGACCATCACCCTCAGCACGGGGGAACAACTGCGCAGCGACGCGGCCGGAAGCTTTGTCGCCCGGGCCTCCCGCTTCCGGGCTTTGAGCGCTGCGGTGGACCACGGCGCGTTCCAGCCCTGGCAGGGCGAGGCCAGCTTTGGCATCCTGCCGCTGGCGCCGGCCGCGCTGACCGCCTCCTTGCAGCCGACGGTGCTGCAAGGCCAGGTGCTCAACGCGCTGGATGGGCAGCCGGTGGCGGGCGCCGCCGTCGCCGCGGGCGACCAGACCGCCGTCGCCGACGCTGAGGGCCGTTTCGAGCTGCGCCGCCTGCCGCGCGCGGGCGCGCAGGTGACGCTGGCGGCCGAGGGCTTCATCCCCTTCGAGCTGCCCCTCTCCGATTGGGACGCGACCGGCGCGCAGGTGGCCAGTCTGCCCATCTATCCCAACGGGCTGCACGGCCACGTCAGCGACGCCCGATCGGGCCAGCCGCTGGCCGGCGTCACGCTGACCCTGAACGGCGAGAACAGCGCCAGCCTGGAGAATGGCTTCTTCTATTTTCCCAGTCAGGTGGGAACGGGGGAGATCAGCGCGACCCTGCCCGGCTTTCTGCCCGCCGCGCTGGCCGTCTCCTCGGAGGCCGCGCTGGCTGGCCAGGAGGCGCTGGAGCTCGCCTTGCAGCCCACGGCGCTGGCCGGGGTGGTCAGCGACTTCCAGACCGGCCAGCCGCTGGCCGGAGTCAGCCTGAGCGCCGGCGGCCAGACGGTCGTCAGCGAGGCCGACGGCAGCTACCGTCTGGAGCGGCTGCACGGCGACGACCTGGTGCTGACCGCTGAGCTGGACGGCTTCGAGAGGACCGAGCAGCCCATCGACGGGGCCAGCAACCTGCTGGGCGGCCAGCCGCTGGATGTGGCGCTGCTGGCGCCGCACCTGGCCGGCCGGCTGGTCAACAGCGTCACCAACAACCCGGTGGTGGGCGCGACCGTGACGGCCGGCGGGCTGAGCGCGACCAGCGACGACGACGGCCGTTTCATCCTGTGGACCACCGAGCTGCCGCTGGCCATCGCCGTGGAAGCGCCGGGCTATGAGGCGACGCAGGCCGAGTTCAGCCAGGATGCGGAGCTGGCCGTGGCGCTGGAGCCCAAGGGGGTGGTGGTGACAGTGACCGACGCCGCCGGGCAGCCGATGAGCGGCGCGCTGGTGACCAGCCAGCGCAGCGAGGCCACCACTGACGCGCAGGGCGTGGCGCTGTTGCCGCTGATCGAGGCCGGCGACGCGTACACGGTAACCGCGCCCGGCTTCGCCCCGCTGGTTCTGAGCTACGACGGCGTCACCCAGGGGGCCGCGGCCACGTTGGCGCCCGACACGCTGGCCGGCCAGGCGGTGGACGCCGCGACCGGGGAGGCCATTCCGGGGCTGGTGGTCTATGTCTACGACCGCGACCAGTGCCAGGGCATCGCCTGCCGCGGCACAGAGCCGGTGCTCTACGCCGACGCGGCCGAGGATGGCAGCTTCGAGGTCAGCGGCCTGCCGGCCAACCCGGAGATCATGCTCAAGGCGCCGGGCTACAGCCTCTATTTCCCCGAGACGCTGGCCGGCGGCGAGTGCGGCGCGCCTCTCTGCCTGGCCGCGCAGATGGAGCCCTTCGAGGCACGCGGCTTCTACGTGCCCTTCCATTTCCTGTACGACCGGGCGCTGATCAACTCGCGCCTGGATCTGATCGAGCAGTCGCCGGATCTGAACGCGGTGGTGATCGACATGAAGAGCGACTACGGCGAGGTGGCCTGGGACCCGCAGAACCCCATCGCGCGCGAGATCGGCATCCATCCCAACGACATCATGACCGCCCAGGAGTTCCTGGAGGAGGCGCAGCGGCGCGGCATCTACACCATCGCCCGCTTTGTGACCTTCAAGGATGACGCGCTGGCCGAGGGGCAACCGGAATGGGCGCTGCGTCGGCGCTCCAACCCTGGCCAGATCTGGAAGGATGGCGAAGACCTGGCCTGGGCCGACCCCTATCTGCCGGAGGTGCGCCAGTATGAGATCGATCTGGCCAAGGAGCTCTCTGCGCTGGGCTTCGATGAGATTCAGTTCGACTATTTCCGCTTTTCCGGCCTGCGCGACCACAACATGTTGACCTACTCGGTGGAGAGCACCCCTGAGAACCGGCGCGAGACCATCACCAACTTCTCGCGCGATCTGATGGCCGCGCTCAAGCCCTACGGCATCTTCACCGCCATCGACGTCTTCGGCAGCATCATCCTCAACGGCAACGAGCCCTTCATCGGCCAGAATCTGGCCGACATGTCGCAGGGGCTGGACTATCTGAACCCCATGATCTACCCGCAGGTGTGGTGGCCGGGCACCTTCCCCGGCTGCGACGAGCCGGTGCTCTGTCCCTACAAGGTGATCTACGACAGCACCGAAATCGTGCGCGACATCGTGCCGCTGCCGACGCGCATCCGGCCCTGGCTGCAAGGCTACCCCAAGAATTTCCGCACCGACGGCCCCGCGGCCGGCTACGACTACGACGTGCCGGAGATGATGATCCAGCGCCAAGGGGCTGAGGACGCCGGCGCTGAGGGCTGGCTCTTCTGGTCGGGCGGCGGTCGTTTCCCCGATGAGATCTTCGGCCCCATGCCGTCGCTGGCGGAGCTGGAGGCGCAGATCCGGGCGCGGCAGGGGGGCCGGGCCGGGCCGTATTAGGCCAGCCCCTGCGCGTAGGATTGACATTTGCTGGCTGCGCGGCTACAATGCCATCAGTGGTTTGTACCCCATCGTTTGGAGTGGATGGCCGCTCCAACCATTGGCAATCGCCCGCTGCCAGTGCTGAATTCCCCCCTCTGGAAAGGAGCCAATCTGATGCAACTGGTGATCAAGGGCCGCAACATGGAAGTCAACGATCGGCTCAGGGAGTATGTGGACAAGAAGATCGGCAAGATGACCAAGTTCCTGCCGGACGTGCAGGAGATTCGCGTCGAGCTGGCCGAAGAGAAGAGCCGCAAGGCCAGTGAGCGCGAGGTGGTGCAGGTGACCATGCGCAGCAACGGCACGCTACTGCGCGCGGAGGAACGCAACAGCGACATCTACGCCGCCATCGACGCCGTGTCAGACACGCTGCACGGCCAGATCAACCGCTTCAAGGGCAAGAAACGCCGCAAGATGGAGCGCGCCCAGGTGGCTGCCGTGGAAGCGCTGGAGACCGAGTACATCAGCTCAGCCTTGGAGCCGGTGGCCGACGAGGAGGGCCTGTTCGAGGGCCGGATCGTGCGCACCAAGCGCTTCTCCATGACGCCGATGAACGAGGAAGAAGCCATCGATCAGATGGAACTGCTCGGCCACGATTTCTTCATCTTCTACAACGCGGCCAGCGACAGCGTCAACGTGCTCTACCGGCGCTCCGATGGCAACTACGGGCTCTTGCAGCCTGAACTGGCCTGAGCGCGCCGCGCGCGGCGCGCCATACGTCTGAACAACCACAGGCCAGGGTGCACTCCCTGGCCTGTGCGCGTGGCAACCGTCTCCCCGCCGCCGGTCGAGCCATCGCCGCGGCGGCGGGCACAACGAGATCAGGTTCACCCCTTTGGAGGTCTTGCAGCGTGAAGCAGATCCTTTTGGTATGTACGGCCAACGTCTGCCGCTCCCCCATGGCCATGGGCCTGCTGCGGGAACGGCTGCGCCTGGGCGGCCTGGCGGACCAGGTCGCGGTCAGCTCGGCCGGCGTCTACGGCATGGATGACAGCCCGGCCAGCCAGCCGGGCGTCGAGGTGCTGGCCGAGCGTGGCATCGACATCAGCGAACACCGCGCCCACACGGTGACGGAGCGCGAGATCAGCGCGGCCGATCTGGTGCTGGTGATGGAGGAAGCACACCGCCGCACGCTCTTCTACAACTACCCCCATCAACTGGGCAAGATCTTCCTACTTAGCGAGATGGCCGGCGCCTATGGCGACATCAAAGACCCCTATCGCAAGCCCAAGGAAGACTATGTGCGCACCGTCGATGAGCTGACCGCGCTGATCGATCAGGGCTACCCCACCATCGTGCGCCGCCTGCGCCTCGATCAGCCGGACAAACGGTAGCGCGGTCGGGGGGCGATCACTGCGGGCCCGGGGCAGCCTTTCGCTGCCGCCCTTCCCGCAGCAGCACCCAGTAGGGATAGGCCCCGTAGTAGTAGGCCAGCAACAGGCAGAGCTTCAGGCCGTGCAGCCCATCCTTGTAGCCTTGCAGGGTGAGGTAGCGGCGGCGGAACTCGCGCAGCGGCTGGAGGATGAAGTTGTGCGGCCGGGGACGGATGCCGCGCTCGGCCAGGATGCGCGCCTCGTAGGCGGCATAGCGCCGCTGCTTGCCGTGAAACTGCGCCCAACTGTCGTAGTTGTAGTGGATCAGGGGATTCTGCAGATTGCCGCTGGGCCCGTCCAGCAGCACCACCTCGTGTACCGGCCGCTCCAGGTCGTAGCGCGCCCGGTCGATGCGCATCAGCCGCAGTTGATAGTCAGGGTAGAAGCCGCCATGATCGACGCGCTGGCCGACGATGATGTTCCAGCGGGGGACGCCCCAGCCCACCTCCGTCCGTTCGGCGATCACCTGGCGGATCTCGGCCGCCAACTCCGGCGTGGCCCGTTCGTCGGCGTCGACGAAGAAGGCCCATTGCGCGCCCAGCGCGGCGGCCTCGGCCAGGGCGGCGTTGCGTTGGCGCGCCCAGCCGTCGAAGGGGCGCTGGCTGACCAGCGCGCCGGCGGCGCGCGCCAGCTCCACGGTGCCGTCGTCGCTGTAGGAATCGGACACCAACACCCCGTCGGCCCAGCGCACGCTCTCGATGCAGGCGCTGATGTGACGGGCCTCGTTTTTGGTCAGAATGATGGCAAAGAGGGTCATGGCAACAGCGCCTCCACAGCGCGGTAGGCGGCCAGTCGTTCATCCAGGTCGGGGGGGCTTTGCCGTCGCACGGCCTGCGCCTCGGCCCGCAGACCGGCGCGCAGCAGCGTGGCCGCGGCCCGGTTGAAGAGCGCGCCGTGATAGCGCCCGAAGTAGCGCAGCCGGCTCTGCCAGAGGGCCACGAAGGCGCGGCTGCGGAACTGGCTGCTGCTGGCGCCGGCCACATGGATCACCTGCGCGGCCGGCACGCAGTGGATGGACCAGCCCGCCTGCTGCGCCCGTCGCTGCCAGTCCATCTCCTCGCAGTACATGAAGTAGCTTTCGTCCAGCAGCCCCACCTGGCGCAGCGTCTCGCCCCGCACCAGCAGCGTGGCGCCCAGCACGAAATCGACCGGGAAGGGCTTGCCCGCGGCATAGAGCCGGCCGCTGTAGCGGCCGTTGAGGCGGGAATCGAGCAGGGGCCGGTTCAGCCGGCCGGGCGGCGGGAAAAAGTCCAGGCCAAGCTGGGCCAGGCCGGGGAAGCGGAACGCGCCGTGCTGAAAACTGCCGTCGGCGTAGGCAAGCTGCGCGCCGCACGCGCCGGCCGCCGGCGTTTGGTCCAGAAAGCGCAGCAACTGCGCCGGCGCGTCGCCCTGCACCACCGTGTCGGGGTTGAGCAGCCAGACGTGGCGCGGCTGGCCGGCGCTGGGCGGCTGGCCGGTCGCCCAGGCATAGGCCGCCAGCGGGCGCGCCTCGCCGGCCAGCGGCGCAAAGCCCAGCAACTGCAGCGCCAGGTTGTTGCCGGCCGTGTAGCCCAGGTTGTCCGGGCTGGCCAGCAGACGCACCTGGGGAAAGGCCTCGGCCACCATGGCCGCGCTGCCGTCGGCCGAGGCGTTGTCCACCACCCAGACCTCGGCCGTCAGCTCCGGCGTCCGGGCCAGACTGGCCAAGAGGGACTCCAGACAGGCGCGCAGCAACGCGCTTACGTTGTAGTTGACGATGACAACGGCTAGTTGCATGTTGCACAAGCGGGGGATGGCCCCCAATGCCTGGGTCGGCCCCCCTACGGCGCACCCACGTTTACGCTGATGCGATCCACATAGTTGTTGGCCACGCTGACGAACTCGTGGATCAGGCCGCCCCACCAGAAGTTGGTGCCCACCGGCGGCGCCTGGTCGAACTCGATGCAGCCGGAAACCTGCGAGCGCTGGCCGGGCAGCAAATACCACTGCTCCACCCCGTCGATCAGCCGCATCTCCAGGTCCTCCGGCCGGCCGATGGCCCAGCGGAAGGGGAAGTCGTAGCCGGTGGTGTCGAAGTTGACGCCAAAGCGCCAGACGCCGGCCTGCTGGTAGAGGCTGGAATCGCCCAGCTCGTTGGCCAGGGTGTTGTGGTTCTGGCTGAATTTATAGGTAGTGCCGGGCCAGGGGCCGGCCGTGCGGATGCTGACCGTGCCCTCGTTCTGGATGGTGGTGGTGAAGCACAAGGAGCCGCCCAGCGGCACGCTGACCACCCGGTTGGTCTCCCCCACCCAGTCGATCTCGCCCTGCAGGATATCGGCGCGCGGCTTGCCGCCATCCTCGATGGTCAGCGTGGAGCTGACTACCACGTGGTTGCCGGCCAGGTCGCGCGCCTCGCCATAGATAATGTAGTCGCCGTCGGGCGGCGCTTCCGCGCCCTGGTCCACATCGGCCTCGTAGCGATACTCGTGATAGCCCCGCTCGCCCGGCCTGATCACCCGTTCCTTCTCGGCGATGAAGTATTTGAAGGCCGGCTCCTTGGGATCGACCAGGTAGACCTGCACGTCGTCCACATCCTTGGGCAGATAATAGGAGATGGAGACCCAGTCGTCGATGCTGTCCTGGTTGGGGGTGAAGCGCTGGGGCGCCACGGTGAAGTTCTGCAGCTCAGGCAGCACGACGTCGCCATCCACCAGGGTGATGGTTCCCGACTGAGAGGCCACGCGGCCCCGCTCATCGCGCGCCTCGACGGTCCAAGTGTAGTCGCCGTCGGGCAACACCCGCCCCATCACCTGCTGCGGGCCGAAGCCGTGGTCCACCACTTCGGGCTCGTTGACCACGCCGCCCCAGGCCACCTGGTAATCCCCCGGCGAGCGCAACTGGTCGCGGCGGAAGTAATGACGATTGCCCTGTGCATCGTCGAAATAGATCGAAACCTCGGCCGTGCGGCCCAGGCTGTAGCGGATATTGGTGGCGTCGTCGCTGCCGTCAGCGTTGGGGCTGATGACTGCGGGCGACATGGCGACATTGGTCAGCAGCGAGCCGAAACTGCACGCGGCAGCCAGCAGGGCCAGCGCCGCCAATGTCGCGGTCACAGATAGGAAGCGCATCAATCGCACGGGGAAGATCTCCTTGGGTTCAGCAGTTGCCGATGTTCACGCCGCGCCTCCTCTGAGGTTGCCGGCGGCTGGGGGTGAACATTGCAGGGCGCTGACGTTGCCTGCGCTCGATGGCACGACGCGGCCCGGCGCAAGGTTCAGGGCAGTCTACCAGATGGAGGGCGGTTCGTCAAGGCATGGAATGATGGAGAATTGACAGAACGCACCCCGCCAAGTATCATGCCTGCTCGTGAACTGCCCCGCCGGGATGCTTCGCTGGCGCTTCTGCGCCGTGCGAGTTGTCTGCGGAACCCGCTCAGCATGACAGGGTGTGAGTTTGGCAGACTCGCAACAGCTTTTGGGCCGCGCCGCCGGACAGCAGTTCCGGCGGTCTGTTTGCCAGGCCATTTGCAGGAGAGACGCTCGTGATACGCAAGCTATGGGCGCACTGGCTGACGCTGGCGCGCAAGATCGGTCAGTTCCAGTCACGGATCATCCTGACGCTCTTCTACTTCGTCTTCGTCACCCCCTTTGGCCTGGCTGTGCGCCTGTTTGCCGATCCGCTGCACACGCGGCGGCGCTCCATGGCTGATGGGCAAACGGGGTGGCAGCCACGCGAGACCCGCGACGTCGACCTGGCATCGGGCCAGAAGCAGTCGTAATCTGGAGACCAGGAGCTTATTCGTTGTACATTCTCGGCATTTCCTGCTTCTATCACGACTCGGCTGCGGCGCTGCTGTCCGATGGGAATCTGATCGCGGCCGCACAGGAGGAGCGCTTCTCCCGCCTGAAGAATGACTATCGTTTCCCCAGCCATGCGGTGGAGTTCTGCCTGCGCCAGGCGGCCATCGTGGCCGACGAGCTGGATTATGTGGTCTTCTACGAGAAGCCGCTGCCCAAGTTCGAGCGCATCCTGATGTCCACCCTGAGCACCTTTCCCCGTTCGTGGAAGGTCTTTCGCGAGGCGATGATTGCCTGGTTCGACGAGAAGCTGTGGGTCAAGGGGATTCTGATGGACAAGCTGGGGGTGCCGGCTGAGAAGATCCTGTTCGTGGAGCACCACCTGAGCCATGCGGCCAGCGCGTTCTTCTCTTCGCCCTTCGAGGAGGCGGCCGTGCTGACCATCGACGGCGCGGGGGAATGGACCACCACCGCGCTGGGCCGCGCGACGGCCTCCTGGCGCGATGGCAGCCGCAACCGCATCGACCTGACCAGCGAGATGCGCTTTCCCCATTCGTTGGGGCTGCTCTACTCGGCCTTTACCGCCTGGCTGGGCTTCGAGGTCAACGAGGGGGAGTACAAGGTCATGGGCATGGCGCCCTATGGCCGGCCGCACCACATGGACAAGCTGGAGAAGCTCGTCCGGCTGCACGGCGATGGCAGCTTCCATTTGAACATGGACTATTTCAGCTACCACTACTCGCCGGAGCGCACCTTCAACGACCGCTTCGTGCGGCTGTGGGGCGAGCCGCGGGTGCATGACGCCGAGTTCTTCTGCGAGACCACCGGCGACAACCTGGCCGGCCGCGAGGAGGCTGCCCGGCGCAACCAATACTACGCCGACGTGGCGGCCAGTGTGCAGCTCCTGACCGAAGAGGCGCTGCTGCAGATGGTCAGGCAGCTCCATGCCCAGACCGGGCTGAGCCGGCTGGTGATGGCGGGGGGCGTGGCGCTGAACTCGGTGGCCAACGGCCGCATCATGCGTGAGTCCCCCTTCGAGCAGGTCTATATCCAGCCGGCGGCCGGCGACGCGGGCGGCGCGCTGGGCGCGGCGCTCTATGCCTATCACGTGTTGTTGCAACAGCCGCAACGCTTTGTGATGGAACACGCCTACTATGGCGAGTCCTACAGCGAGGCCGCCTGCGCGGATTTTCTCAAGACTCAGGGCCTGGACTACGATCTGGTCGAGGACGAGCAAAAGCTGGCCGACATCATCAGCGACGCGCTGATCGACAGCCAGGTGGTGGGGCTCTTCCAGGGGCGCTTCGAGTGGGGGCCGCGCGCGCTGGGCAACCGCTCGATCCTGGCCGACCCGCGCCGGGCTGAGATGAAGCACATCGTCAACACCAAGATCAAGTTCCGCGAGCCATTCCGCCCCTTTGCGCCGGCGACGCCGGAGGAGCGGGCCGCCGACTACTTCGACCTGGGCCGCGCCGCCGGCCAGTATCCGCTGCGCTTCATGCTGATGGTCAGCCCCGTGCTGCCCGACAAGCAGGAAGAGATCCCGGCCGTGTCGCACATGGGCTCCAGCCGGCTGCAGACGGTCAACCGGGAGTGGAATCCGCGCTATTACGACATCATCGACGCCTTTGGCCAGAAAACCGGCGTGCCGGTGCTGATGAACACCTCCTTCAACCTGCGCGGCGAGCCCATCGTCACCACGCCGGCCAACGCCTTCAACACCTTCAGCAAGAGCGACATTGACCTGTTGGTGCTGGAGCGCTTTGTGGTGCGGAAGTAGGCTGGGTAGATGGGAAGATAAGCCTGACGTGGTCTGCCGACGGGCTCGGTCAGGAGACCGGCCCGAGCGGGTTGCCGGCGGGCTCGGTCGGGAGACCGGCCCGAGCGATTGACGAAGCGGCCCGAGCGATTGACGAAGCGGCCCGAACGATTGACGAAGCAGGAGTTGTGACAAGATGAAGATGAAAAGCGCCGGCGCGCGGGCGAGCGTGCTGAAAGAACTGGTTGGTTTTCTCTGGGAGCGCAAACTGTGGTGGCTGATCCCATTGGTCGTCCTGCTGGTGACCTTTGGCCTGCTGCTGGTCTTCGCCCAGGCCTCAGGCATCGCGCCGTTTATTTACACGCTGTTTTGATGTCAATTCTTTTTTGACACCAGGTTCTGATCACCGGGGCTTGCTGACGTCGGGGGACAAGCGCGATTCTGCCGCGCCATCGCTTGTTGAGTTTGTCCAAATTCACCTCCATGTGCTACAATGCACACAGTTCGTTCACAGGTACGCCACAAGGCTGCCCCGGAAAATCCACCTGCATATCCTAACTGCGAGGTAGCAGCCCGTCCCGAAAAGTCTCATCTTGCCCCTTGATACCCAGCCAACGGCAGAGGGACTTTTTGATTTCCTGTGCTTTGTGGTATAATCCCGGCGTTTGTTCCAGTTTCTACAGCTTCCGGCGCGTGGCCTGTCTGAAAGGCCCCGCCTCTCCGCAGATGATCGCCTGACCTCGTCCCAGTCTGGCCCGGCGTCATCGCCATCGTAACACCCCTCGGAGGATTTTGCATGGCACTAGCCAACTTTCAGTTCATCCTGATCCTGGCGCTGGTCGGCATTGCCCTGCCTTTCATCGGCGTGGGCGTGGCCTGGCTCCTCCGTCCCAAGAAGCCCAATAAGCTCAAGACCTCCACCTACGAATGCGGCGTCGAGACCTACGGCGACGCCTGGTCGCAGTTCAAGGCGCAGTACTACCTCTTCGCTCTGATCTTCGTCATCTTCGATATCGAGGCGGTCTTCCTCTTCCCCTGGGCGGTGGCCTACGGCGGCCTGGGGTTCTACGCCCTGCTGCAGGCCTTGATCTTCATTTTCCTGCTATTCGACGGTCTGATCTACGCCTGGAAGACAGACGCCCTGGCCTGGCAATAACAGCCCAACCTCGGTTTGCAGTAGCCCCTGAGCCTGGAGTACATCTAGATGAACATCTTCGAGCTTATCCGTGATCCTTCGCAGATTGGACCCTGGTTCCATCAGTTGTTGCTGAGCGCGGGGATGCAGGAGTGGGTGGCCAACCTGATCGGCGACGTCATCGGCGTGCTGTTGATCGTCGGCGCGGTCCTCACCTCGGCCATCTTCCTGATCTGGCTGGAGCGCAAGATCGCGGCCCGTCTGCAAGACCGCATCGGCCCCAACCGCGCCGGCCCCTACGGCCTCCTGCAAACCATGGCCGACATCGTCAAGCTGCTGACCAAAGAAGATGTCACCCCCGACGGGGCCGACCGGGTGTCGTTCAACCTGGCGCCGGCTCTGATGGTGATGCAGATCATCATGGTGGCGGCCATCATCCCCATCAGCGCCGGGCTGATCGGCGCCAACCTGTCGGTGGGCTTGCTCTACTTCATCGCCATGAGCGGCATCGCCTCCATCGGCGCGCTGATGGCCGGCTGGGCCTCCAACAACAAATATGCCTTGCTGGGCGGCTTCCGCGTCGTCGCCCAACTGTTGAGCTACGAGATCCCGCTGGCCTTTTCGCTGTTGGCCGCGGTGATCTGGGCCGGCACCATGGCCACCAACAACCTGGCCATGCAGCAGGGGGAGTTGCTCTTCGGCTTCATACCGGGCTGGAACATCCTGGTGATGCCCTTTGCCGCGCTGATCTTCTTCATTGCCACCCTGGCCGAGGGAGAGCGCGCCCCCTTCGACCTGCTGGAGGCTGAGAGCGAGATCGTGGCCGGCCCCAACATCGAGTACAGCGGCCTCAAGTTCGCCTGGTTCTATTTGCAGTTCTTCGTCAACAGCCTGCTGCTGGCCTGTATCTTCACCACCGTCTTCCTGGGCGGCTGGCAAGGCCCCTTTGTCGAGCAGGTCCCCTTGTTGGGCATCGGCTACTTCTTCGTCAAGAGCCTGTTGGTGCTGTTGGCGCTGATGTGGGTGCGCGCCACCTACCCCCGCCTGCGCATCGACCAGATGATGACCTTCTGCTGGAAGGTGCTGGTGCCGGCGACGCTGGCCGTGGTGCTGATCGTGGCTATCGGCGCCCGCATCACCCCCGATCGCAGCATCAACGCCGTCATCATCAGCGTCGCCAACATCGTGGCGCTTCTGGTCACCCTCGGCGTTATCGGTCGCTCGCTGCGCCGCGACGTGCAGCGCCGCAAGGCCGCCCTGCCCGGACGGTCCACCGCCCAGGTCTAGTCCAGCCGGACCGTGCACCCCTGGTGAGGAGTTCGCATGGAATTCACTTATCTCCACGTTATCTTCCTGGCAATCGCAGGCTTCACCCTGTTGTGTGGCCTGGGCGTGGTGGTCAGCCGCAACCTGTTTCACTCAGCGATCTGGCTGATCGGCGCGTTTGCCGGTGTGGCGGCTATCTACTGGCTGTTGGAAGCCGAGTACCTGGCCATCGCCCAGATCATGATCTACATCGGTGCGATTGCCACCCTGATCGTCTTTGCCATCATGTTGAGCCGCGGCATGATGATCGGCCGCGTCAAGATGAACAATTTCCAGGCGGGTATCTCGGCGGTGGTGGGCATCCTGCTCTTCGCCGTGCTGGCTTTCATCCTCTTGCAGGTTGAATGGCCCGTGGTGCAGCAGGCCGTGCTGCCTGACCCGGTTCCGATGATGGGCCAGGCTTTTGTCACCACCTACGTCATCCCCTTCCAGGTGATCGCCGTCCTCTTGTCGGTGGCCCTGGTGGGCGCCATCATGATCGCACGGGAGCGCTAATCGATGCCAACCATCCCGCTCAGTTGGTTCTTGTTGGTGGGCGCCGGGCTGTTCAGCATCGGCCTCTACGGCGCACTGGCCCGACGCAACGCCGTCGCCGTGTTGATGGGCGTCGAGCTGCTGTTGAACGCGGTCAACATCAACCTGGTCGCCTTTAACCGCTACATCACGCCGGCGCAGGTGACCGGGCAGGTCTTCACGGTCTTCGTGCTGGCCATCGCCGCCGCCGAGGCGGCCGTCGGCCTGGCCCTGATCATCGCCATCTACCGCACGCGCGATACCGTCAACCTGGACGAGATCGACCTGTTGAAGGGATAGCATGGCCCAGGTCCAACGACTGGAAGGCACTGTCGAAGAACAGGCGGCGCAGATCTACGACCTGGCCGCCGAGGCCATGGCCGAAGGACGCTTCATCGGCGCCTATCACTATTATCAGGAGATCGAACGGGCCCTTCCTGGCTTCCGCGATGTGCCGGAACTGCTGGCCAAGGCCAACTACGCCCGCAAAGAGCAACGCTCTCTGCTGATGGGCAGCATCACCGGCGCCATGGCGTTGATCGTGCTGGCCCGCCTGTTGGGCAACGACAATGAACTGATCTTCCTTGCCGCGGCGGTGCTGGGCCTGCTCCTTGGCTATGGGCTGACCCTGCTGCTCTACCCGCGGCTGGCCAGGCGGCCCAAACCGCCAGCCAGGACATGATCGCACCGCTGCAACGGACACCGCCCGTGCCCTGCACACCCTTGCTTGACACCAAAGGTGGCTGAATGGACAATCTCATCTATCTCATTCCCCTCTTCCCCCTGCTGGCCTTTGCGCTGATCACCTTGTTCGCCAACAAGAGCAACAAGCTAAGCGGACTGATCGCCATTGCGGCCATCGCCGGCTCGTGGGTGATCTCCTGGATCATCTTCTTCCAGGCCTGGACCGACCATCATTTCTACGAGCATCCCATCGAGTTGCCGTTGATCTCGATCCCCACCGGCGCCAGCGTCTTGGAGCTGGGCTTCAGGGTCGACTCGCTGACGGCGGTCATGCTGTTCATGGTGCCCTTCGTCTGCCTGATGATCTTCATCTATTCCTGGGGCTACATGGGCGTCGGCAAGAAGGCAGCAGGTTCCGCTGCGTCGCACACGGGTTCCGATACGGCGCAGACGCCTACTCAACCCGCGGGTCATGGTGGCCATGACGAGCACGGCGGACACGGCGGCGGCCGCGGCTGGCCGGCCGGCCCGGAGAATGTCGATCCGCTGGCCAGTCGTTTCTTCGCCTACATCTCCCTCTTTGCCTGCGGCATGTTGGGCCTGGTGCTGGCCGACAACCTGCTGCTGCTCTTCGTCTTCTGGGAGATCATGGGCCTCTGCTCCTATCTGCTGATCAGCTTCTGGTTCGCCCGCAAATACGACGATCCCAACCGGATCACCCCGAAAAAGGCCGGCTTCAAGGCCTTCATCACCACCCGCATCGGCGACGCGATCTTGTTCAGCGGCATGATGCTGCTCTACGCCGGCGCGGCCGTGCTGACCGACGGCCAGGCCGGGCTGACCTTCAGCGCACTCTTCCAACCGGAGGTGTTGGCAGGGCTGCAAGCGGTCGCCGTGCCGGTCTTCGGAACGCTGGCCACCCTGATCGCCATCCTGATCTTCTGGGGCGCGATCGGCAAGTCAGCCCAGTTCCCCCTGCACGTCTGGCTGCCTGACGCCATGGAAGGCCCCACGCCGGTCAGCGCGCTGATCCATGCCGCCACCATGGTCTCGGCCGGCGTTTACCTGATCATCCGCATGTACCCGGTAATGCTGGCGGGGTCCACGCCGGCTCTGACCTTCATCGGTTTCATCGGCGCTTTCACGGCCCTGTTTGCCGGCATCATCGCCGTGGCGCAGACCGACATCAAGCGGGTGCTGGCCTATTCGACCATCTCGCAGCTCGGCTTCATGTTCGCCGCTCTGGGCGTCGGCGCCTACGTGGCGGCCGTCTTCCACCTGATCACCCACGCATTCTTCAAGGCGCTGCTCTTCCTCGGCTCCGGCTCGGTGATCCACGGCATGGAGCACGGCGAGCACCATGGTCACGCCCATAATCAGCACGAGGTCGCCGGTTTCGATCCCAACGACATGCGCTACATGGGCGGGCTGCGCAAGAAGATGCCTGCCACCTTCATCGCCTTTCTGGTGGGCGGTCTGGCGCTGGCCGGTTTCCCCTTTGTCACTGCCGGCTTCTGGAGCAAGGATGAGATCCTGGCCGATGCCTGGCACTCCATCCTGCATGGCGATTGGAACCAGGGTCTGGCGCTGCTGGTCTTCATCTTCCTGGTGGCGGCGGCTTTCTTGACCGCCTTCTACACCTGGCGCCAGATCAGCATGACCTTCCTGGGCAAGCCCCGCACCGAATCCGCGGCGCACGCCTCGGAGAGCAGCAAGGCCATGGTCGTGCCGCTGTTGATCCTGGCCGTCTTTGCGGTGCTGTTGGGCTACGTCGGCGTGCACGAGGACTTCCCGCTGCTGGGGTCGCTGCTGGGCGGCAATCCGTTCCATCATTTCGTCGGCGGTTTGGCCGAGACGCTGGAAATCCACGCCGAGACCATACCCTTCAGTTGGGTTCCGGTGTTGTTCTCGGTGGTCATTGCGCTGGGCGGCCTCGGCCTCGGCTGGCTGATCTACACCCGGGCCGGCAAGGGGTGGCAGGTGTACAGTCAGCTCGATCCGGTTGATGCCGCCATGCAGCGGCTGCGCCTGGGCGGCGTCTACAACGCCATGCGGCGCAAGTTCTACTTCGACGAGCTGTACAACATCATCTTCGTGCGCTTCTCGCTGTGGCTCTCCCGCGCCGCCGCCTGGTTCGACCGCACCGTGGTCGATGGGGTGGTCAACGGGGTGGGTCGTTTCGGCGCCTGGCTGGCCCACATCTCCAGCCGCTTCGACAGTCGTTTCATCGACGGCATCGTCAACGGCCTGGGCTCGCTGGCCAACAAGGCTGGCGGCGCGCTGCGCCTGGTGCAAACCGGCCAGGGCCAGACCTATTTACTGGTTGCTCTCCTGACAGTGCTGCTGCTGCTGGCGCTCTTCGCGGTGCAGGTGGCGGGCATCGGTGTTGTCGGATAACAGGCTTGGTCACACCACACGGACCGGCCTGAGCGTCCTGTGACTGACTGCTCTCTAGGAGAAGTTACATGGCATCTTTCAACGAATGGATCCTCACCCTCACCGTTTTCATCCCGCTGGTCGCAGCGATCGTCGTGCTCTTTCTGCCGCGCAGCAATGAGCGGCTGATCAAGCTCTGGTCGATCGCGGTCAGCCTCGTCCCGCTGGCCCTGACCATCTACATGATGGTCAACTACTACACTGGCCACATCCCCAACGGCGGCGGCATGCAGTACGAGGTCAAGCTGTCGTGGATCCCGCAGCTCAACTCGTTCTACCACCTGGGCGCCGACGGGCTGAGCGTGCCGTTGCTCTTCCTGACCGCGCTGCTCTCCACCCTGGGGCTCTATTACTCCAGCTTCACCATCAAGAAGCGGGTGAAGGAGTTCTTCTTCCTCTTCCTCTTGCTGGAGATGGGCATGATGGGCGTCTTCGTGGCGCTGGACTTCGTGCTCTTCTACGTCTTCTGGGAAATCGGTCTGGTGCCCATGTACTTCCTGATCGGCATCTGGGGCCAGGCCAAGGATCGCCCGCGCTACGCCGCCATCAAGTTCTTCATCTACACCCTGGTGGGCTCGGTGGCCATGCTGCTGGCGATTCTGGCGGTCTACTTCGCCACCAACACCTTCGACATCATGGAGGCGGTGCAGCGGCAGCCCTTTGCCGGCAACCTGACCATCGCCAGCCTGGTTTTCTGGGGCTTCATGCTGGCCTTCATGATCAAAGTGCCCAGCTTCCCCTTCCACACCTGGCTGCCCGATGCGCACACCGCGGCGCCCACGGCCGGCTCAGTGATCCTGGCCGGCGTGCTGCTGAAGCTGGGCGCCTACGGTATCATCCGCATCGTGCTGCCCATGCTGCCCCAGGCCTTCAGCCACTGGGCCATCCCCATCGTGATCCTGGGGGTGATCGGCATCGTCTACGGCGCGTTCGTCTGCATCGCCCAGACTGACCTGAAGCGGCTGATCGCCTACTCCTCGGTCAGCCACATGGGCTATGTCATGCTGGGCCTGGGCGCGGCCGCGGCCGGCATCAGCAAGATGGCTGAGCCGGGCGTGACCGACAGCATGGCCATGGCCATCAACGGCGCCACCTTGCAGATGTTCAACCACGGCCTGATCACCGGCGGCCTCTTCTTCCTGGTCGGCGTGATCTACGAACGGGCCCATACCCGCGAGCTGAGCATGTTCGGCGGCTTGAGCGCCAAGACCCCCGCCTACTACGGCATCTTCATGGTGGTGGCCTTCGCCTCGCTGGGTCTGCCCGGCCTGGCCGGCTTCTGGGCGGAGTTCTTCACCTTCCGCGGCGCCTTCGACATCGTCACCGTCTGGGCGGCCATCGGCGTGATCGGCATCGTGGCCACGGCCGGCTACATCCTCTATCGCATCATCCAGTCGCTCTTCCTGGGCGAATACGACCCGCACAAGGTCGATCACTGGACCGACATGAAGGATTGGCAGGAGAAGCACGAGCCGGGCGACATGGTGAGCTTCGAGAAGCTGGTCATGTGGCCGCTGGTCATCCTGATCATCATCCTGGGCGTCTTCCCCACGCCGCTGGTGGATTTCTTCAACCAGGCGGCTGAGTCGATCATCAACGCGCTGTAAGCTGGCGTCACTGAGACGAGCAGTTCGCAGGTTGGACCAGCGCCACAGGCCCCGATGCGGCCCCTCTGGGGACGCCAACCGGCCGGCCGCCTGACAACCTTCGGACAAGGAGGCCAGATTGACCGTTTCCACCCTCCAATCACTTTTGCCAGAGATCATCCTGGTCGTCACAGCGCTGCTGGTCCTCGGGATTGACCTGGCCACGCGCCGCCGCGTGCAGGATCGTGCGCTGGCCGGCGTAGCGGCAGCGGGCCTGCTGCTGGCTGCCGTGGCAGCCTTCACCCTGGTCGGAACCCCGCCGCAGCCGGTGACGGATATGCTGGCGCTGGACGGCTTCAGCACCTTCCTGATGGCGACGGCGCTGATCGGCATGGCGCTGGTGGTGATCTATTCCATCGACTACATCCGGCGCATCGGCCACCATCGCGGCGAATACTACGCCCTGCTGGTCGCCGTGACCCTGGCGATCGTTATCGCCGTCAGCGCCAACGACCTGCTGATGGTCTACCTGGGCATGGAGTTTCTCTCCATCACCTCCTACGTGCTGGTCGGCTTTCTGCGCGGCGACAAGCGATCCAACGAGGCGGCTATCAAGTATTTCCTCTACGGCGCGGTCGCCTCGGCCGTGATGCTCTATGGCATCTCTATGATCTTCGGCGTCACCGGCGCGACCAACCTGAACGTCATCGCGCAGACGCTGGCCGGGCAGGGGCTGCAAGGGGGCATGCGCTGGCTGGCCTTCAGTTCAGTGGTGCTGCTCCTGGTCGGCTTTGGCTTCAAGACCAGCCTGGTGCCTTTTCACCAGTGGGCGCCCGATGTCTACGAGGGCGCGCCGACTCCCATCACCGGCTTCCTCTCCACCGCCTCCAAGATCGGCGGCTTTGCCTTGATGGTACGCGTCTTCATCGTGGCTCTGCCCAGCTTTGCCATCGACTGGCTGACCGTGTTGGCCGGCGTGAGCATGATCACCATGACTTTGGGAAATCTGGTGGCCCTGCGGCAGAGCAACATCAAACGCCTGTTGGCCTACTCCTCCATCGGCCAGGCCGGCTACATTCTGATGGGCCTGGTCTGCATCCCGCAGATCCAGTTCGGCCTGCAGCCCTTCGACAACTTCACCTTCAACGGCATCAACGGCATCTTGATCTATCTTTTCGGCTACGTCTTCACCAACCTGGGCGCGTTCGCGGTGGTGATCGCCATCGAGAATCAGACCGGCAAGGTGGAGCTCAAAGACTACGCCGGGCTGATCTACCGCTCCCCCTGGCTGGCGTCGCTGCTGCTGATCTTCCTGCTGTCGCTGACGGGCATCCCGCCGACGCTGGGCTTCTGGGGCAAGTACTTCGTCTTCGGCGCGGCCGTGCAGGTGCGCTTCTTCGCCCTGCTGATCGTCGCCCTGATCAACGCCGCCATCGCCGCGGGCTACTACCTGAACATCGTGCGCTACATGTTCTTCATGCCGGCCGAGGACGAGGGCCGCATCAAGATCGGCCCCTCGCTGGGCATCGTCTTCGCCGTTACTTTCGTGGCCGTGCTGGGTCTGGGCATCCTGCCCGGCCAGCTCATCCAGTGGGCCAGCGAGTCGGCGCAGTTCCTGATCCAGTTCTAAGCCGGCGGCTGCGGCCGGACGGGTGATCCGGCCGGTCAGCTTGCAATCTCCCTGCAATCTCCCTGCAATCTCACGGAAGAGCGCCATAGGCGCTCTTCTTTGTTTGGGTGCAACCTGCTGAAAGAACTCAAGCTTGATAGCCCATGCCTCAAGGCAGGATCAACGGCAGCCACACCACACAGTCAACTGAGGGGTCTGCCGTCGGAGTACAAGGCGATACGCCACGCTCGCTGCAAATGAGAAGCCCTGGGTACTCTATGAAGTCTCCTCAACCGCTGCTATGACTTGGACAAACCCTCCCCACCGCCGTATAATGGCCTCCACCATGTCACCCCTCCTCACAACCTTGCTCCAGGCGCTGCCCGGTTTCAGCGCCAGCGATCCCCTCCCGGCTATGCAGATCACCCTGGTGACGGCCGACTCGCGCCAGGTGCAGCCGGGCGCGCTGTTCGTGGCCGTGCGCGGCGGCGCGGTGGATGGCCATCGCTTCATCGCCGACGCCATCCGGCGCGGCGCGGCGGCGGTGGTGGGAATGGATGCACTGACGCCGGAGACGACTGAAGTCGTCACTACCAGCCGCGTGCCCTACGTGCGGGTGGACGACAGCCGGGCGGCGCTGGCGCGCCTGGCCGCAGCCTTTTTCGGCTATCCCAGCCGGCAGATGCGCGTCGTCGGCGTCACCGGCACCGACGGCAAGACCACCACCAGCAATCTGATCTATCACCTGCTGGGCGCGGCTGGCCTGCACCCCGGCATGATCAGCACCATCGGCGCGCACATCGGCCAGGAGGCGCTGGACACCGGGCTGCACGTCACCACGCCCGATGCGCCCGACGTGCAGCGCTATCTGGCGCAGATGGCTGCGGCCGGCTGCCAGGCGGCCGTCCTCGAGGCCACCTCCCACGGCCTGCACCAGGGCCGCGTGGCCGCGGTCGACTTCGATGTGGCGGTGGTGACCAACATCACCCATGAACACCTGGACTACCACGGGACCTGGCAAGCCTATCTCCAGGCCAAGGCGCTGCTCTTCCACAGCTTAAAGCAGTCGGCGACCAAGCCGGTCGCCGCAGCCAGCACATCTCACGTTTCACGTTTCACGCCTGACGTTTCACCTCTCACGTTTCCCCTGGATGTGCAGCCGAAGGTGGCTGTGTTGAACGCCGACGACGCCTCGTATCCGCATCTGCGCGCCATCCCGACCGATTGGACCATCAGCTATGGCCTGGACGATGCGGCGGCGGACGTGCGCGCCGCCGACATCGCCTTCGAGCCGGCGCGCACGATCTTCACGGCCCACACGCCGGCCGGGCAGGTCCAGGTTGAGCTGCCGCTGCCGGGCCGCTTCAACGTCTACAACGCGCTGGCGGCGCTGGCCGCGGGGCTGGCGCTGGGCCTGCCGCTCCAGGGGCTGGCCGCAACTATGGCCACCATGCCGGGCGTCGATGGCCGCATGGAGCGCATCGAGCGCGGCCAGGACTTCGTCGCCATGGTCGATTTCGCCCACACCCCCATCTCCCTGCAACGGGCTTTGGAGGCGGTGCGCCCCATGACCGCCGGCCGCGTGATCGCCCTTTTCGGCAGCGCCGGCCTGCGCGATGTGCGCAAGCGCGGCCTGATGGCGGCCGCCTCCCTGCGCCTGGCTGATCTGACCATCCTGACAGCCGAGGATCCGCGCGTCGAGTCGCTGGATGTCATCCTGGAACAGATGGCTGAGGGCGCGCGGCAGGTCGGCGGCGTCGAGGGCCGCAACTTCTGGCGCATCCCCGACCGCACGGCCGCCATCCTGGCCGCGGTGGAGATGGCCCAGCCCGGCGATGTGGTCATCGTCTGCGGCAAGGGCCACGAACAGTCCATGTGCTTCGGCGAGATCGAGCACCCCTGGCGCGATCAGCTTGTGCTGGCCTGGGCGCTGGAGCGGCGGCTGGGCCAGAGCAGCGCCCCGCCCCCCTTCCGACTGCCCACGGCGGATCCTGGACAGACCCCATGAACTCCGATTTTCGTGATCGCATCAGTGTTGCCGTGTGGGGGGTGGTGATCACCCTGGCTGCCAGCGCGCTGATCAGCCTGCCGGGCCGCGGGGCCAGCCTGGCGCTGGGCACGGCCACGGTGACGCTGCCCATCGCCGCGGCCAATCTGCTGCCGCTGCTGCTGGCCTTGCTGGCCGGCTCCAGCGCCCAGGCGGTCATCCAGGCCCACCCCCTCAGCCGCCAGGGCCGTTTGCGTTTGCCCATGCGCTTTTGGGCGTTGCCCGTCGCGGTGACGCTGATCGGGTCCATCACCCTGCCGCGCGCACCCTCCCTGCCCTATTGGGCCACCCTGCTGCTGGGCATGGCGGCGCTGCTGGCCATCGTACTGGCGGCGCTCTATTACAGCCTCGACCCCCAGGCCACGGGCTATCGCCGGGCCCGCGCCAGCCTGAACCTGGTCTGCTATGCCGTGGCGCTGGTGCTCTTCTTGCTGATCCCCAGCGCATGGCCAGAGGCCAGCCGGGCCGCGATGCTGGGCGTCGTGGCCATGCTGCTGGCGCTGGAGTTGCTGCGCGGCACGCAGGCGCGCGTCACGCTGGTGGCTCTCTATGCCTTCATCGTCGGCGCTGTGGTGGCCCAGGTGGCCTTCAGCCTGCTGCTGACCGGCCTCAGCCCCCTCAGCGCCAGCCTGCTGCTCCTGGTGCTCTTCTATCTGCTGGTCAGCCTGACCTGGCAGACCTTGCAGGATCGCATCACCCGCCGCGTGCTGCTGGAATACGCCGCCGTTGCCCTGGCCGCTCTGTTCATCATCCTTCTGCTGACGCCATAGCCAGCCGGCGGGCGGCGAGAACGACGCATCGCCGCAACAAAGGCGCCCGGCAGAAATGGTCTGCCGGGCGCCGTTTCACTGCAAGATCAGCGCAGCGTTGCCGCCGTGAAGGATCACCGGTAGCTGTTGCCCACCTGCGTCACTGTGTTCGACACCGTGAAGCTGGCGATCTGCTGGCCGGGCGTATAGCTCCCGTCCAGGTAGACGCCGCCCAGCGTCTCGCCGGCGGCGCTGCCGCCGTAGTAGATCTCGATCGTCTCTCCGTTCGTCACGGCAGGCGACGAGAAGACAATCGACTGGAAGGTCTTCGTCGGGGCGAAGGTCAGCAGATCCTCGCCGGCGCTGGTCTGGATGTGGATGATCGTGCCGGCCGGCAGCGCAGAGGGGAAGTTCAGCGCCAGCGAGTACTGGCTGGAGGATGTGCTCGGCGCCTGCGCCATGCCGACGCTGCCGGCTGCGACCAAATAGCCGCCGGAGATCTTGAAGCCGCCGTCGTAGTCCAGCGCGCCGTTCATGCTGTTGGTGGGGCCGTTGACGATCACCACACCGCCGGTCATCTCGATCGCCCCGTTGACGTCGATGCCGTCGCCGGCCGCATCGATCACGATATTGCCGCCGTTGATGATCAGATATTGGGTACCGCTGTAGGTGAAGGAGTCCATGCCTTGCCCGCCGCGCCCCGGCCGGCCGCCTGGCTGCATGCCGGAGCTATCGACGCCGCCGGCCACGTTGATGCCGTCGTCGCTGGCGACCAGCGTGATGTCGCCGCCGTTGATGGTGATCAGCGCGCTTTCGATTCCTTCGTAGGACCGGGTGATGTTGATCACGCCGTCGTTGATGGTCAGGGTCTCGTCGGCGTGCAGAGCGTCGTCGCCGCTGGCCAGGGTGAAGTCGCCGCCGTTGATGGTGATGCTGCCGTTGGAGTGGATGGCGTCATCGGCCGAGTCGATGATGTAGGTCCCGCCGTCGATGGCGACGCTCACCTGGCCCTTGATGCCCTTGGCCGAGGTGGCGTCGTCGACGAAGGCGTTGCTGCCGCCGCCGGACGTGAGCGTGAACTGGCCGTCGCTGAGCAGCACGTCGGTCTCAGCCGCGATGGCGTCGCCGCCGGCTGTGATGGTGATGCTGCCGCCCTGGATGGCGATATACCCCTTGGCGGTATCCTCTTCGTTGTCGGACTTGAGCCCGTCGCCCTGGGCCGTCACGGTGATCACGCCATCTTCGATCAGCAGATAGTCCTTGCCGCGGATGCCGTCGTCCACCGCGGTCACGGTGATGTTGCCGCCGGCGATGACCAGGCCGTCTTTGCTGGCGATGCCGTCGTTGAAGTTGCCCTCGACCGTCAGCGATCCGCTGCCGGTGATGGTCAGATCGGCCTTGCTGAAGAGGGCCGCGTTGGGTTCGTCGTCGGCCGGGTCGGCGAACAGGTAGTTGGCAGTGTCGGACAGGAAGTTCTCCGTGCCGTCAGCCAACTCGATCTCGACGGTCTCAGCATCGGCGACGAAAAGGGGCGCGCTGGTGCTGTTGTGCAGGTTGACGCCGTTCAGAATCAGCCGCACGGTGGCCTTATCGGTCGTGTTTACGATGATCTGGCCGTCAGCCAGCGTGCCGCTGATATTGTACACGCCGGCCGCTGTGATGGCAGCGGTGCTGCCGTCGATGGTTACCCCGTCGCCGTCGGCCGTGATGCTGTCGCCGTTCAACACGATCTGCACCGCGGCGCTGTCATCGACATCCCCGACGACGGAGACCTCGTGGGCCAGGCTGTTCTCGGCCAGCGCAACGGCGACGGTAACGGCCTCAGTCGACGTAGTCGTCGCGGCGGAGCTCACAGCGACGCTTGACGCGCTGTCTGCAACGGCCACGGTATTGGCCAGATCGGCGGCAACAGTCGCGCCGCTGGATGTGGATGTGTCGCTCTGGCACGCGGCCAGGATCGACAGCGCCAAAGCGCCAACCAGCAGGGATGAAAGCAGTTTCTTGGTCATTTCCAGTCTCCTGTTCTTTGGGAAAACGTCACTGCTCAGGCGCCGGGCGCTTTCACTCGCTTCGCCGCCTGGCGCCGCTGGCTGAGCAGCAACGTTTTCATTGAGTATCTGTGTCTATGGCCAATTATGAACCAAGAATGTTCAGGAGATGTGAAGAACCAATCAGGAGAATATAGGATCCCCGCCCTAACCCTTCGCCGGCCAGCTTTGATTGTCCGGGCGCGCTGTGTCCCCATCGCGCCATGGCCCTGCCCACCACCTGCAGCTGCTGCGGCGCGCTGCGCTAGTACAAGTTGGCGTAAATAACTCTTCAGTTTACCTGCTCCCGGCGGATCCGTGATCCGCCGGGTGTGCGCCCACAACGCCGCCGGTTCACGGAACCGGCCTGAGCAGTGAGTGAAGACCGATTTAGGCCGACGTGTTAGTCAGTGGGAGCACCTGCTCCCGGCGGATCCGTGATCCGCCGGGTGTGCGCCCACAACGCCGCCGGTTCACGGAACCGGCTTGAGCAGTGAGTGAAGACCGATTTAGGCCGACGTGTTAGTCAGTGGGAGCAAACACGCGCACATCCTGCCGCGGGTAGGGCACCACGATGCCGTTGGCGACAAACGCATCGCGCAGCATCTGATACAGCTCGCTGCGGGTGCGAATCCAATCGTTGAAGTCGTTCACGTATCCGAAGGCCATCACCTGGACGCTGTGCGGGTCCATGGCCACGATCATGAAGCCAGGTTCAGGGGTGGCCAGGATCAGCGGGTGGCTGGCGATGGTGGCCAACACCACGCGCTCGACGTGCACCAGGTCCGAGCCGTAGGCCACGCTGACGTCCAGCCGCACGCGCGTCACGCGGTCAGAGTAGGTCAGCGCCAGCACGGTGCGGGTCATCAGCTCCTTGTTGGGCACGACGATCTCGGCGCTGTCCGGGGTTTGCAGCACCGTCGCGCGCAGGAGAACCTTGGTCACCGAGCCGCGCGTGCCGTCCACCTCGATGACGTCGCCAGGGCGCACGATACGCTCGAAGACCAGCACGATGCCGCTGATGAAGTTGGCGATCAACTCCTGCAGGCCAAAGCCGATGCCGACGGCCAAGGCGCCGGCGATCCAGCCCAGCGCGCTGAGATCGATGCCAAAGACGCCCAGCGCGATCAACGCGCCCAGGCCAACCAGGGCGTAGCGCCCCACGTTGCTGACGGTGTTGGCCACATCGGACTCGACCTCGCTGTGGATCATCACGTTGTACAGCGCCTTGCGCAGCACGCCGCCCACGATCATGGCCAGCAGGATGATGATCAGCGCGTCCAGCAGGTCGCCCAGGTTCAGCACCCACTCTCCCAGCCGCAGCAGCGAGATCGTGCCCAGGCCCAGGGTCGAAAAGAGCAGGTCGCGCGCGATCAACAGGATCAATATCAGCGTCACCGGGCGCAGCAGCTCTGAGGCAAAGCGCTCCGACTGATTTTCGGGCAGCAGCTTCAGCACCACCCGCACCAGCAGCCGGTAGACGAACACCAGCCAGAAGATCGGCAGCACCCCCTCGATCAGGCCGCTGGGCCAGCGGTTGGCCTCGTACCAGGCAATGGTGCGATAGGTGAAGAGCAGCAGCAGGGTGGGGAAGAGGATGAACTCGATCGCCCGCAGCCAGCCCAGGGCGCGGGTCCAAAATCCGGACGTCGGGGCCGGCGTCAGATCGTCGTCGTCCCCTGGCAGGCTGTCGCCGCCTGGTTGTGGACTGTCGTCGTCGCCCGGTTGCAGATCGCCGGCGGCCGCCGGCAGCTCTGCCTGTTCCCGCTCGGCCCAGCGCATCAGCGCCCAGGCCAGCACCCGCGGCGCCAGCCAGGTCAGCAGCAGCAGGGCGGCAATGGTGACGATCTGGCGCTGCACCGCTAGCCGCTGCAGCATGATCAGCGCCAGGCTGAACTGCTCGCCCAGGCGGTCGAACAAGATGGAAAAATCGGGGATCATGGGCGGCTCTCTACGGGGCGTCGCCGTTGGCCGGCGTGGGGAGGGGCGTCTCGTCTGCGTCCGCCGCCGGCGATGGAGTCGGCGTGAGCTGAGGCGGGGTCGGCGTGAGCGTCGCTTCGGGCGTGGGGACGCTGATGCCGTAGCGTTCGGCCTCGGCCGCCAGCGCCTCAAACATCTGGCCGACCGCCACGGCCGGCGCAACGCCTTCTTGCAGCACCTGGCGATAGGCTTCGTCGCCCAGCTCGACGACGGTGGCCAGCCAGGGGGTGTCTTGCAGCAGCGCGCTGGACTGCACCTGGACGGCCATGCGCATCACGTTGGGATAGCTCATCAGTTGCACGGCGCTGTTGGCCGGCAGCAGTTGATAGCGGTCCAACAGCAGGGTCTGGGCCGGCGCGCTGGCGGCATAGCTCAGAAAGCGCGCGGCCAGCGGGACCTGCTCCGTCGTCAAGGCGGCCGAGGCCATCAGCCCATCCACCTGGGACAGCGGCCGGCCCGGCCCGGCTGGCCCCTGCGGCATCAGCGTCACGGCCAGGGCATCCCCGCCCAGGCGGGCCGCCAGATCGGCCAGCTCAACCGATGTGGCGACGTAATAGGCGCTGGCGCCGGTGATGAACAACCGGCGGGCTTCGCTGCGCGCCGGGGTGGTGCGCAGGTTGAAGCGCTCCCCCGATTCTTGCAGCCAGGCCAGCCAGCGGGTGAGCGCCGTGGGCGACAGCACGAACTCCCCCTGAGGGCCGAAAAGCTGACCGCCAAAGGCCCCTACACCCCAGAAACCCCAGGCGAAGTCGCCATCCAACACCACCGGCGCGCCGGCCAACGCCTGGGCCCGCAGATCGGTCAATGTCCCGGCCGGGTCCTGCACCAGGGCGCGGTTGTGGTAGAGCACTTGCAGGTCGATGAAGAGGGGCACGCCGTAGAGCGCCTCGCCGCTGCGCATGGCCTGTACGGTGAGCGGCCGCATCTGCTGCACCAAGGCCAGGTCCAGCATCTCATCGACCGGCGCGATGAGCCCGGCCTCTGCCAACGCGGGCAGATAGCTGTGCGGCAGGAAGAGCAGGTCGGCCTCGCCGGCGGCCAGGATCTCCTCCACCGGCGCAGCCTGGGGCGCTGCGCCGGCCAGCGGCGCCCCCAAAGGAACAGCCTGGACCATCACCGCGATGTCGGGACAGTGGGCGGCGAAGCCATCGACCAGGGTGCGCACGATGGCCTGCTCCTCAGGGTTGGCCGGCGCCAACAGCGTCAGCCGGCCGCGCTCCTTGCAGGCGGCTTCGTCCAGCCCGCCCGGAAAGCCAAACTCTTCGATCAGCGTGGCCTGGGCGCTGGCTGCCGCCTCGCTGGCGCTGGCCATGCCGCTCATGGTGCGGTTGAAGGCGGTCGCCAGCACCTCATAGGCATCCTGGATCGCCGCCTCGCCGGAGAGGGGGATGGCGGTGCGCGCCTGGGCCGTGACCGTGGCGATGCGCGGGTAGAGCCCCTCGGAGATGCGCGTCTGGCTGTTGGCCGGCGCCAGGTTGGCCTCCCGCATCAAGGCCGATTGCTGGTCGCTGCTGGTGATGAAGCGCGCCAGATCCAGCGAACGTTCGACCTGGCGCTGGGAGGAAAGGGCATTGACCAGCAGGGCCGTGGTGGTCAAGGGCGGCCCGGCGCTGCCGGCCGGCCCGGCCGGCAGTTGCGCCACCCCCAGATCTGCGCCCAGACCGGCGAGCAGCTCGTTCATCTCCTCGGAGCTGCCGATGTAGTAAGGAATGTCTCCCTCCAGGAAACGGCCGCGCAACGCCGGCCGGTCGTCGTCCAGGATGAAGCCAGGGGTGTCCCGCACCTGCTCCAGCCCGACCAGCCAGTTGGCGATGCTGGCGGTGGTGTCCTGTGGGAGGCCCTGGCTGTCGAACAGATCGACGCCAAAGGCGCGCGCCGTCCAGACCATGTTGAGGAACTGGCTGTTCAGCAGGACGCGTTCGCCGCCGTTGACGGCCTGCATGGTCTGGTCCAGCGTGCCGGGCGGCTGTTCGGTCAGGGCGCGGTTGTAGTAGAGCACCTGCGTGTCCACGGCCACGGGCAGGCCGTAGATCTGGTCGTCCACCTGCAAGGTGCGCAGGGCGACGGAGAGGTAGCGCGCCAGATCCTCGGCGCTCACCTGCTCATCCAGCGGCAGAATTGACCCGGCCGCGACCAGATCGCGCAGGCCGGTGCTGCTGGTCAGCAGCAGATTGGGGCCCAAACCAGAGCGGGTGGCGCGCACGAAGGCCTGATCCATGTCCGCGCCCTGCGGCTGCACGATCACATCGACCTCCGGGTTGGCGCGGCGATAGCGGTTGATGACATTCTCCAGCGCGGCCGCCTCAGACTCCGGCAGGTTGTGCCAGAGCAGGATGGCCTCGCGCGCCGGCGGGTTGCCGGCCGCGCCCGTGCAGGCCGCCAAGAGCATGGCGACCAACAGGCAGCCGGCGAGAACGAAAAGCCGGCCCGGCGGCCGCGATCTGGGCAGGTGAGGCTGGGGGAGGGGTGGCTTCATGGCGTGATCTTACATCAAGCGGCGTGATTAAGAAAATCAAAGCGGCGTCACTGCTCCGGCGCCGCTGGCTGGGCAGGGAAAAACGGCTTGACAAAATTTTCTGGTTGTGATATACGGACGATGCTGTCAGTTCGTTGCCAATAACCGATGCAGATAACCCGCCCCCCGGCATGGGCGCTCCTTGACCCCTCGCCCCCTGCATCGACCTTCCCGACTCCCCGTGTCGGTTGTCGCTTCGAGCAGCCACAGCCAAACAGCATCTCACCCGTCGTTTACTTCAGACGCTGATCCTGCTGCCTCCTCCAGGGAGGGTCTCAGCAGATCCAGCGGGGCATGGCGATCAACAAGTGCACACGTCGTTCGATTGAGGCATCGTCGAGGTATTCCATCCGTGTCCCAGGCCGATCTCGAAATCTTTGTCTCGCTGCACAGCGCAGGTGACTTCGGCGTGACCTTGCGCTTCCGCCATCCGGCCGCCGGACAGAACACGTCCGCCAGCGGCTCGTTTGCGTTGGATGAAGCCGCGCTCGGCCAGCTTCAGCACGACGCCGCGGCCTATGGCCAGCAGCTCGCCGCCCAGCTTTTCGCCGCCGGCGGCCTGCGCAGCTTTTTCGATCAGACGCTGGCCGTGGCTGCCAGCCAGCCGACGCCGCTGCATCTGCGTCTGTTTATCAGCCCCGATGCGGCCGCGCTGCACGCCCTGCGCTGGGAAACGCTGCGCCTGCCCGGCAGCGCGGCCCCGCTGGCGACCGGCGAGTGGGTGCGCTTCTCGCGCTTTCTGGACAGCGCCGACTGGCGGCCGGCGCGCACGGTCGAGCGCGACGCCCTGGCCGCGCTGGTTGCCGTGGCCAGCCCGGAGATGACCGGCGCGACCCTGGCCGAAGTGCGCACCGAGCAGGAGCTGGCCGCGGCGCGCGCTGGCCTGGGCCCCATCCCGTTCGAGCCGCTGGCTGACCGCGGCCAGGTCACGTTGGCCAACCTGCTGGCCCGCCTGCGCGCCGGCTGCGACATCCTCTACCTGGTGGCCCACGGCGCGCTGGTGGCGGGCGAGCCGCAGATCCTGCTGGAGCGGGAGGATGGCGGCCGGGCCTGGACCGCGGGCGCTGAGCTGGCCGCACGGCTGGGCGAGCTGGCGCAGCCTCCCAGCCTGGTGGTGCTGGTCTCCTGTCAGAGCGCAGGCGTCGACGGCCAGACGCTGGCCGGGCTGGGGCCGCTGCTGGCCGCGGCCGGCGTGCCGGCCGTGGTGGCCATGCAGGGCAACCTCAGCATGGCGACGGCTGCGGCCTTCATGCCCACCTTCTTGGCCGAGCTGCGCCGGGATGGGCAGGTGGACCGCGCCATGGCCGTCGCCCGCGGCGCGGTGCGAGAGCGGGCGGATTGGTGGATGCCGGTGTTGTTCACGCGGCTGGAGGATGGGCGGCTGTTCAAGTTGCCCAACGCCGCGGACGACCCCCTCTTCGATCTGCCGCCGCTGCCGGCGCTCGACCTGCCCGAAAAGCCCTTTCACTACCTGGATTGGTACCACCGCGAGGATGCGGAGATCTTCTTCGGCCGCGGCAGGGAGATTCGCAGCCTCTTCGATCGGGCCAGCGCCGCTGATGGCGATCCCATCATCCTGCTGTATGGCCAATCTGGCGTGGGCAAGTCATCGGTGTTGGCTGCCGGGCTGCGGCCGCGCCTGGAGGCCAGCCACGAAGTCCGCTACCTGCGACGTGATCAGGCCAAGGGGCTGTTGGGCACCCTGGCTGCGGAGCTTCCCGTCCAGCCGGGCGAGGACCTGGCGTCTGCTTGGCACAGGGTAGAAGCGCAGTGCGGCAAGCCGCTGCTGGTCGTGCTGGATCAGGTCGAGGAGTACTTCACCCGGCCCAATCCAGCGCAGCCGGGCGAGTTGAGCGATTTGCTGGATGCCCTGGAACAGCTCTTCGGCGATGCCAGCCGGCGGCCGCGTGGCCGGCTGCTCCTGGGCTTCCGCAAGGAGTGGCTGGCCGAGATCGACAAACGTCTGGCTGAGCGGGCGCTGCCGCGCACCGGCGTCTTTCTGGAGCGGCTGGGGCGCCAGGGGATCGCCGAGGTGGTGGCCGGTCCGACATCCCGGCCGCGGCTGCGCGCCCGCTATGGCCTGGAGGTGAGAGGTGCGCTGCCTGGCATGATCGCCGACGACCTGCTGGCCGATCGCGAGTCGCCGGTCGCGCCGATGCTGGCCATTCTGCTGACCGATATGTGGGACGCGGCCAAAGATCGCAGCTACGATCACCCCCTGTTCGACGAAGACCTCTACCACGAGTATCGCACGCGTGGGTTGTCGCTGAACGACTTTCTGGGCCGGCAGCTTGGCGCGCTGGGCCATGCCATGCCCGAAGCGGTGGATTCCGGCCTGGCGCTGGACCTGTTGGCCTATCACACCACGCCGCTCGGCACGGCCGAACAGCGCGCCCTGGCCGATCTGGAGCAGACCTACAGCCATCGCCGCGACGTGTTGCCGGGGCTGGTGCAACAGTGCCAGGACCTCTATCTGTTGGTAGACCCGGCCAAGAACCAGCCCGGCCAGCCGCCGGCCAGCCGGCTGACCCACGACACCCTGGCGCCGCACGTGCGCAAGCGCTTCGACGAATCCGACGCGCCGGGGCCGCGGGCGCGGCGGATTTTGGAGAGTCGGCTTCCTGCAACACAGGAGATCAAGACGTCGGCCGATCGCCAGGATCTTGCTCCGTTGGGCGACGCAGACCTGGCCGCAGTGATCTCAGGGCAGCCAGGCATGCGCGTGTGGACAGCGCAGGAACAGCATTTGGTTGTCGTCAGTTCTACCGATCATGCTCAGCGACTTGAGGAAAAAGCCCGTGTTGCCCAAGAGCGTGAACAGACACGGCAACGCGAATTGCAACATGCTCAGGCTATGGCGAAACAAGAGTCAAAGGCAGCGATGCGACTGCGGTTCTTGGTTGTCATTCTTGCGGTGCTTGTCCTTATACTTCCAGTCTCATGGCTTCGTCAGGAGATCCTCAAGTGGCGGGCGAGAACTCCTCAGGAACACTTTCCCGCATCTGAGTTGCCCACACCCGATTCTCTGGCTTTACAGCCTGTGCCTGGTTTCTTTATGGATCGATACGAGGTATCCAATCAGCAATACCGCTTGTGCGTAGCATCCGGCACATGTGAGCCACCTGTAGACCCAGCCCCCGAAAGGTACAAAAACGTAGAGCTTGCGAATCATCCCGTGACGTACGTGAATGCCTTTCACGCTGACACCTATTGTCGATGGTTAGGTCGTCGGCTGCCCACAAGCATCGAGTGGCAACGGGCTGTTCAGGCCGACGGAAAGAAGCCCTGGCCGTGGGGCGATACAATAGACGCTTCGCGCGTCAATATGGGGTTTGAAGGCCAACCATCAAAAGGGACTTCCTCGGTGTACAGTCATCCTGGGGGTCAGACTCAAGATGGTTTGTTTCACATGATCGGCAATGTATGGGAGTGGACAACTACTTCAGCAGAAAGCGACCTAGCTGCTGTCGAGCAGGAAGAACATGTGCCATTGGACAAAAGATCGGACGTAAGTCTCTTGTTGGTTCGTGGAGGTTCATACTTGGAATATGCACATGACCAAGACTGGGTTACGGAGGTAAACCGCTTTTCTCCAGACCATACCTGATGGTTCGGTCATTTTCTGAGCGTATTCTCAAATTCAGGCTATCCCGTATTTAGTGCTCCTTTAATCAAGAGCAACTATATACAGCCGGCGACCCTAGTCGTCCATCCGGCCACGTCAACAATG
>Ga0209200_1000557_pt1 | contig 41936 bp, 42 predicted proteins | sample AD_UKC033_MetaG_FD_184406 | JGI IMG/M metagenome (GOLD analysis project Ga0209200, IMG submission 184406) | Active sludge microbial communities of municipal wastewater-treating anaerobic digesters from USA - AD_UKC033_MetaG (SPAdes) (version 2) | ecosystem: Engineered > Bioreactor > Anaerobic >... | reverse complement strand
CTTAAGCGTCCCGACCTGATGCCGACCGCCGACGACGCGGCCAGCCTCACCGGCTACGAGAAGTACCTCGCTGCGGTGCGTGCCTGGGGCGAGTCCGCCCAGGGCCACGGCACCTACTTCGATCCCGGCACGGACCCTCGCCTGGCGAGGGTGCTGGAGACCTGCCGCCGGGACGGCCGCAAGGTGCGGCTGGTGCTGGGCGACACCGGCACCGGCGCGAGCTGGCTCGACGAGTTCGACGTGGTCGGCACGGTCGGCCGCTCGACCGGCCTGCTGAAGGTGCCGCTGCTCGTCGAGCCGGGCCAGGCGGGCGGCACGGCCATCCTCTGTGCGAATGTGCTGGCACTGATGGACTGGGACACCGGCCTGCCCCTGTACCGCCACCCGCGCTGGCAGCCACCGGAACTGCGTATCCGCGCCAGTGATGACGATGCCCGTCCCTGGGCCGTGGTGCTGCACGAGCAGCCCGTGGCGAACTTCGACGACATCGGCAAGGCCGGTGCGTACCTCGCGTTCATGCGCGGGGCGAGCGTCGAGCCGCGGGTGTTCCGCTGAGCTGTCCGGTCGAACGTTCGAGACCCTTCAGACGGCGCGATCCAGATCCACGCCAGGCCGTCACCCAGCACGCCCCCGGCCCAGCACCGGGGGCGTTCCTGTTTCCGAGACTGCGAATAGGGCGACGGGCGCTCAGCGACCGGTCAGGGACTGCACCTCACGCTCGATCAGCCAGTGCAGGAACCGGGTGTCATCGGAGTGGCCCCAGTAGTGGGCCTTGCAGCGGCGGACGTAGGCCTGCAGGTCCGCGACGCTTCGGATGGACCCCGGCTCGATGGCGGTGATGCGGGCCAGGCGCGCCCGTTCGGGTCGGGTCAGTCGAAGCTGGTTTCCGGAGCGCAGCATGTCGGGTCGGCCTTGTCGGGAAGCCGTGCATCTTCGCGTGCCTGCGCAGGTCTGTGCACATCCGCAGCTGCCCGCGGCGAAGAAATTTCTGCAGTGACAGCCGAGTGCCTCTGCGGTGTCACTTTTGCGGTCTGCCCGCCAAGACATCAGGGCAGGCCGTGGCCCAGCGACAACGGCGCGGCCACGCGCAGTGCGGTCATGCGAACCGTACCACCTCCCCGCGCACCGATGCCCGACCAAGGCACGGACCCTGGCGCCCTTTGCGCGGGCAAGCGCGGCAAAGGCGCTGTCACTGGCACCACCCCGGTTGAATCCACGGCGCCGATGGCGCAGACTTGACGGGCTCACACCCACTCCCGACAGGAGTGTTTCCGATGCCGACCAAACCGGCGGCAGCGGCGTCGCAGTCGTTACCTGCCTCGGATGATCATCTGAGCCACCGTGCCGGCCACGTTCCGTCGTGTGTCTGCACATCCTTCCCTTGCGGGGACACCAGTCCCCACCGGGAACGGCGTTCCCGTCTTCCTTTTCGCCACGAGAGGAGAACGCCATGAACTTCCACCCTTTCCAGGGTCTTCAAGATCTGCCGGACCTGCCCGATGCCGCCCATGCGTCTCGGGAGGCCCTGGTGGCAGAGATGCTGGGCCTGCAGGCCCACCCATTGCCAGGCCCGACGCCGGCTGCGCTGCGCGTCAGCGACCGGGAGACGCCCCACGAGGACCCGGCCACGCAGCAGCTCCTGACGCGCCGACTCGGTGTCGCCCGCGAGCTGCTGATGCGCGAGCTGCGTGACCGGATGGCGCAGGGGCCGGTGATGTCGTCGCCCCAGGTCCTTCGGGACTGGCTGCGACTGCGCTGCGCAGGCCTGCAGCACGAGGTCTTCCTCGCGCTGTACCTGGATGCCAACCACCGGCTGATCGCCCACGAGGAGGTGTTCCGCGGCACGCTCACCCAGACGTCCGTATACCCGCGGGAACTGGTCAAGAGCGCCCTGGCCCGCAACGCCGCCGCGATCGCGGTGGCCCACAACCACCCGAGCGGCCAGGCCGAGCCGAGCCGCGCGGACGAGTTCCTGACGCAGACGCTGAAGTCGGCGCTGGCGCTGGTGGACATCCGCCTGATCGACCACTTCGTCGTCGCCGGCGACCAGTGCGTCAGCTTCGCGGAGCGCGGACTGCTCTGACGCCATGTGCGGCAGTCACGCCCTGCACGACCCAGTCGCGAGATGGGCGCCGCCGAGGCGGTGCCCCTCCCGCCGATCCCACCCCAACCAAGGATGCCCATGTCGGAGAGAAGACCCCCGACCTGCCCCTGCTGTGCCGGCCACGGCGTGCCCCTGGGCGCGCTCGGTCGCCTGCACTGGTTCCGCTGCCGCGACTGCGGCATGACGTTCGCCCGCGCCGGACGATCGAAGCGCACGCCCCGTGCGCCCTTGACCGTGACGCGGGCGACCGAATCCCCCGCATCTCCCAGTTCATCCCGAGGAGGAAGCCACGATGCATACCCTGCCCGCCACCGGCCTGCGACAGCAGGCCGAGATGCTGGCCAGCCTGTCCCTGAAGCATCTGAGTTCGGCGACGCGCAACAAGCTCGCCGATGACGACCTGTCCGTGAACGCCTACCCGACCGACTGCGGCGGGTTCGTCTATGTCGGGGCACCGAAGTACCGAGTGCCGTCGGAGCCCGATCTGGCCATGCTGTTCGAGGTGGCCGAGTCCGCCGGTGTGGCCTGGCTGATGTTCGATCGCGAGGCGGCGGTCATCGACGGGCTGCCCGTGTTCGACAGCGCGGAGCCCGGACCATGAGCCAGCACCTCGCGACGGCGACGCTCGACGGACACCCCGTCGAGATCGTGGCCGGCTTCGATCGACGCCTGGGGGACTACTTTCTCCAGGTCGTCGACGAGCGCAACGACATGCTCTACACCAGCCTGCAGGAGCCCCTGCTGGACTGGACCGACATCGCGACCCTGCGCGCCAAGGTCGCCGAACTCGGCCTTCGACTGCCTGCGCAGTTGGTCGATGAGGTCGAGGGCGATGGCCGTCGACGCGCGGGCAATCGCATCGTCCGCCACCTGGCAGACGGGCCGCCAGTCACGCTGCTGGCGGGCTGACGCAAGCCGGTGGCTGATCACGGCGCCGAGCTCATTCCCGATGGGATGGGGTCGGCGCCATTTCTCTTGTGCGACGCGGGCAACATCGAAGCTGCGACTCGGTCTCGACGGACACTCAGTCCGCTTGCGTCAGCGCGATCTGCCAATCGAGCCCGACCATGGATGGCCAGCGTCGAACCGCGACAGACCTGCGTCGAATGGACCAGGTGATGCGATCTCGACGCACAGAGACGGTCGGTGGGGTCCAAGTCAGTCTGATCCGGGAGACTCAGCAGCCCGCCGTAGGCACTCGCTGATCGCAAACATTGGCGGCAATCGAACATGACCAGCCTGTCATGTTCCCGACAGACTTCTGTTCGCCGCAGTTGCGTAGATTCGGTCTGGCCTTCGAACCAACGCGGGTTCGCCATGTCCTTGTGTGACGAATGCTCCGCTCCAACCTATGAGAACCCATGAAGCCGTTTCTGCTCGTGATGACTTTCGCCTCCCTCATCGGTACCTATGCCCACGCAGCGCCCCGCCCTGCTGACACGGTACTCACAGGCATCCCCATGCACATTGCCACGCAACTGGATAGGCGCGCGCCGGCCGGTGCGATGGTGCCGGCGGTGGAGCGAACAGGCGTGCCGATGGCGGTGGCCTCGCGTCATGGTGCAGGGACTCAGTCCAACTTGGCGCCGGCGCTGAGTCAAGCGCTGAGCGGCATCCCGATGGCGGTTGCCAAGCGACTGTGAAACCGGGCCTCTCCCCAGCCTGACACATCCCGAAGCACGGGGCACTTCGCAGGGCGAAGGTCTCCCGTCCGTGCCCCAGCGCCAGCCAGCTTGGCAGGGGCCGCAATCGCATCCGCCCGTCTAGAATGCTTGCATGCGCCGTTGGGTTCTCGCATTTCTGTTGTTTGTCGTGCCGTTCCAGATGGTCTGGGGAGCGGCGGCACCGTACTGCGCCCACGAATCCAGTGTTTCGGCCAAGAAGCACTTCGGCCATCATGAGCACAAGCATCAGGCCGGGGGCGAGATCGTCTCGGCCACCGACGATGTTGGTGACAACGCTGGCGCGTACCACGCAGACTGCGAAAGCTGCCACCTGGGCGGTTCCGCCTTCATGCCAGCGGTGATCCATGCGGTCGAAGCCGTGCCTCATGGCAGAGCTTCAAATCATCCAGAGCCGCTCTACGACTCTCACATTCCGGCCGGCCCCCAGCGCCCGGATCGAGCTGACCCCGCTCCTGCCGCGCGATTCGGCGGCGGCGTGGTGGTGGTCTCGCTCGCGGACTGACTGACGACATCTCCACATCGCCCCGAGTCGCTTCTGTCGTGAGACAAGAAGGATGATTCGATGCGATTTCCCGTTCTGGTGGCAGCCTGCATGGCTGGCATGTTGGCCGCTGCCCATGGCTCTGCCGGCGCACAGACGCCGGACTCACCCCCAGCACTGACGCTCCCGGAGGCGCTGCGACAGGCTGAACTGGCCAGCCCTGCCGTCAAGCTGCGTGAAGCCCAGCTCGCCGCTGCCGAAGGCGCGCGGCAGCAGGCCTCGTCACTCCTGGCGAACAACCCCGAGCTGAGCGTTGAGCGCAGCAGGACGCAGACCCGCGTCACGCCGCCGCCCGACGAGCGCAGCAGCGGCTGGTCTGTCGGCATCGCGCAGCCCATCGAGATCGGCGGCCAGCAGGCTCGGCGCCGCGAAGCTGCGGCCGCAGCACTGGACGCGCTGCGAGCCGAGATCGAGGATGCGCGGCGGCAGGCGCGCAGCGACGCCGCACTGCGCTTCCATGCCGTGCTCGCCATTCAGCGCCGCATCCAGATCGAGCAACGGTCGGTTGACCTCTTCGACAGCACGGCCCAGGCCATTGCCAAGCGGCGCACGGCCGGTGAGGACACCCGACTCGACGCCAATGTGGCGCTGGTTGAGGCCGAGCGTGCGCGCAACGCGCTGGCCGTCGCCCGCGAACAGTGGCTGGACGCACGCAGCGAGCTGGCTTCTGCACTGCAGCTGCCCCCTTCGGCCGTGCCCGCGGTCGCCGGTGAACTGGCCACCGAGCTGGGCATGGCCCTGCCCTACAGCCTGGACCAGCTCGTCACCGCTGCGCAGGCCCTACCCAGGCTGCGCGCCCTGTCGGCACGAGAGAACGCGGCACGCGCCCGGCTGGGGGTGGAGCGCGCCAGCCGCCTGCCCGACCTGACGGTAGGGCTCAACGTCGGCCGCGAAGGGCCGCGCAACGCACGCGACCGCGTCACGATGCTGACCCTGTCGATGCCGCTGCCGCTGTTCAAACGCAATGAGGCCGGCATCGGCCAGGCACTTAGCGATGTGACAACGTCGGAAGTCGAACGCGCGGTGGTCATCCGCGACCAGGAAGCGCAGATCAGGCGCTTGTGGAGCCGCCTGGGCAGCCAGCGCGAGCGCGTGCAACGCCTGCAGCGCACCTTGCTGCCGGCATCGGCGGACAACCAGCAACTGGCCGCCAAGTCGCGCCAGGCCGGCCAGATCGGCCTGCTGGAGCAACTGGTCATCAACCGCCAGACGCTCGACGCCGAGCGTGAACTGGGCGACGCATTGGCCGAGTACCACGCCACCCGAATCGAACTCGAAAACGCGGCCGGCTGGTCGCCAGAAGGAACTGCACGATGAGCACGCCTGATCAGAAATCTCGGCTGCGTCTTGCAGCCATCGCCGGCGCCGTGGCCCTGGCATTGGGCCTCGCGGCCTGCAGCAAGGACAGCGGCAAGGATGCACCGGCGGCGCCAGGCGCCAAGGCCGAAGAGCACGCTGGCGAAAAGAAGGGCGAAGGCAAGGACGGGCACGCAGAAGAGGCCACGGAACTGACGCTGACCAGCGAAGAGGCCGAGCGCGCCGGCGTCAAGGTCGAAGCGGTCAAGGCCCAGGCGCTGGGCGAAACGGTCGTCGTCACCGCCACGATCTACCCCGATCAGGATCGTCTGGTGCGGGTATCGCCGCGCATCGAAGGCCGCATCCTCTCAGCGCCAGCCAAGCTGGGCGACAAGGTGCGCGCCGGGCAGACGCTGGCCACGCTGGACAGCGTGGAGGTCGGTGAATCCCACGCCGCGTGGACACAGGCACAGGCCGAACTGCGCATTGCGGAAGCCGACTTCAAGCGCGCCGAATCCCTGAACGCCGAGGAAATCATCCCGCGCAAGGACTTCCTGCGTGCGCAGGCTGATCGTGACAAGGCCTCAGCCGCGCTGCGTGCGGCAGCGGACCGCCTGCGCCTGCTGGGCGGCGCGCCCGGCGCCACCGGCACCGGGGTGGCCGGCTTCGCGGTTACAGCGCCGTTTGCGGGAACGGTGATCGACAAGAAGGTGACGCTGGGCGAACTGGCCACGCCCAGTGAACCCATGTTCACCGTTGCCGACCTGAGCCGGGTCTGGATCCAGGCTGCGCTGCCGGAAGCTGCGCTGATGAAAGTGCGCGTAGGCGCCAACGCGAAGGTCACCGTGCCGGCGTATCCGGGCGAGACCTTCAGCGGCAAGGTCAGCCACATCGGCGCCATGCTCGACAAGGACACGCGAACCGTCGCCGCGCGCATCGAAGTGCCCAACGCTGACGGCCGGCTCAAGCCCGAGATGTTCGCCACGGCCACCATCGAAGCGGTCGGCGAGAAGCGTGAAGCCATTGCCCTGCCCGATGCGGCCATCGTGCTGCTGGAAGGCAAACCCACCATTTTCGTATTCGAGCAGGGCGCCTATGAAGCGCGCGAGGTCGAGCCAGGCGAGCGCATCGCCGGACGCACGGTGCTGAAGTCAGGCGTCAAACCCGGCGATCAGGTGGTGACCGAAGGCGCCTACGCACTCAAGGCGCGCAAGCTGAAATCCCAGCTCGGCCACGGGCATTGAGAAGGACCACGGACCATGCTCAATGCAATCGTTGATGCCAGCCTGCGCTACAAGGTGCTGGTGCTGGTGGCCTTCGCTGTTCTGGTCGGCCTCGGGGTCATGGCCTACCGGCAGGTGCCGGTGGACGCCTTCCCCGACGTCACACCGGCCCAGGTGAACATCTACACCGAGTCCCCCGGCGTCGCGGCCGAGGACATCGAGAAGCTCCTCACCGTACCGATCGAAAGCGCGATGGCGGGCCTGGCGGACGTGGAAGTCGTCCGTTCGGTGTCCCTGTTCGGCCTGTCCTACGTCGGCGTGTACTTCAAGGACAACGTCGACATCTACTTCGCGCGCCGCCTGGTGGGCGAGAAGCTGCAGGAGGTCAAGGGCCGCCTGCCCGAGGGCTACGGCGAGCCGGAACTCGGTCCCAACAGCTCGGGCCTGGGCCAGGTGTTCTGGTACACGATCGAGGACGCGGACAAGAAGCTCAGCGCGATGGACCTGCGCACGCTGCAGGACTGGACCGTGCGGCTGATCCTGCGCACCGCCCCCGGCGTGGACGACGTGACGACCTGGGGCGGCCTCGAGAAGCAGTACCAGGTGCGAATCGATCCGCGGCGCCTGGTCAAGTACGGGCTGTCGTTCAAGGAGGTGATGGAGCGCCTGGCGGCCAACAACAAGCAGGTCGGCGGCCAGTTCCTCAACATCGGCGTCGAGCAGTACCTGGTACGCGGCCTGGGCCTGGTGACCAATGCCGCCGACATCGGCACCATCGTCGTCGCCGAGCGCAATGGCTCGCCGGTCTACGTGCGCGACGTGGCCGACGTGAAGGAGGCGCCAGCGGTGCGCTTCGGCGCCGTCACCCGCAACGGCCAGGAGACCGTGCTGGGCATCGCACTGGCCCGCATCAATGAAAACGCCGCGACGGTGGTGAAGGCGGTCAAGGAGAAGCTCGCCGTCGCGCAGGCCGCGCTACCCAAGGGCATCGAGCTGAAGGCGGTGTATGACCGCACGGAGATCGTCAACAAGGCGCTAGCGACTTCGACCAACGCCCTCATCGAAGGCTCGATCCTGGTCGCCGTGATCCTCTTCCTGTTCCTCGGCGAGTTCCGTTCGGCGATCGTCGTGATCGTGACGCTGCCGCTGGCGATGCTCTTTGCCTTCATCTGCATGCAGCGCGTCGGCATGTCGGCCAACCTGATGTCGCTGGCCGGTCTGGCCATCGGCATCGGGATGATGGTCGACGGCGCGGTGGTGATGGTCGAGAACGCCTTCCGGCTGCTGTCGCATGCTCGCGAATCGGGCCGGCCGATCAACCGGACCCATGTGGTGCTGGAGGCGGCGCGCGAGGTGGCCAACCCGATCGCCTTCGCCATTCTGATCATCATCGTCGTGTTCCTGCCGCTGTTCTCGCTGACCGGGCTGGAAGGCAAGCTGTTCAAGCCGATGGCGCTGACCATCACGTTCGCGATGGCCGGCTCGCTGCTGTTGTCGCTGACGCTGGTGCCGGTGCTGGCCGCACTGATCCTCAAGCCCAAGGAGGAGAAGGACACCTGGCTGGTGCGCGGTGCGAAGAAGCTCTACCTGCCGATGCTGGACTGGGCGCTCGACCGCAAGAAGACCGTCATCGGCGCCGCGGTTGCGCTGCTCCTCGGTGCACTTGCCCTCTTCCCGTTCCTCGGCAAGGAGTTCATGCCGACGCTGCAGGAGGACGCGATCATGTTCCGCGTCGTCGGCATCCCCTCGACGTCGCTGGACGAATCGATCCGGGTCGCCAACGTCATGGACGCTGCGCTGCGCAAGAAGTACCCGCAGGTGAACTCGGTCCTAGCCACCATCGGCCGCGCCGAGAAGGGTGAGACCGCCGACGTGAACTACATGGAAGTCCTGCTGGACATGAAGCCCAAGGACGAATGGACGACGAAGCAGTCGTATGCCGCGCTTGGCCGGGAGATGCAGGAGTTCCTTGAAGGCGAGGTGCAGACCGCAGTGTTCGGCGCCACCCAGCCGATCCAGATGCGCGTCGAGGAGCTGATCTCGGGCGTAAGGGCGACGCTGGCGCTGAAGGTCTACGGCGAGGACCTCGACAAGCTCGAGGAACTCTCGGCGCAGCTCAAGGGCGTGGTCGGCGCGGTGCCCGGCGTGGCTGACCTGTCGGCCGAGGCCAACAAGGGCAAGCCGCAGATGGTGATCAAGGTGGATCGCCAGGCGGCAGCCCGCTACGGCCTGAACGCCGACGACATCCTGGCCATCGTGCAGGCAGGCATCGGCGGCGAGGCGGTCTCGACGCTGATCGACGGCCGGCGCCGCTTCGAGATCGCAGTGCGGCTGCCCGAGGAGTTCCGCAGCAGTCCGTCGGCGATCGCGGCGATCCCGATCCGCACCTCAGAAGGCGCCATCGTGCCCTTTGCGCAGGTGGCGAAGATCGAGCTGGCCGAGGGCTACACCTTTGTCCGGCGCGAGGCCCTGCAGCGCTACGCCGTGCTGCAGATGGACGTGCAGGGTCGCGACGTCGACAGCTTCGTCAAGGATGCCAACGCAGCGATCGCGGCCAAGGTCAAGATGCCCACCGGCTACTGGGTGGAATGGGGCGGCGCCTTCGAGAACCAGCAGCGTGCGATGGAGCGCCTGGGCATCATCGTGCCGCTCACGATCGGCCTGATCTTCATCCTGCTGTACACCGCGTTCAACTCGGTGCGGCATGCCACGCTCATCATCGCCAACGTTCCGTTCGCGATCATCGGCGGCATCGTCGGTCTGTTCATCACCGGGCAGTACCTGTCGGTGCCGTCCGCGATCGGCTTCATTGCCGTGTTCGGGGTGGCGATGCTCAACGGCATCGTGCTGGTCACATTCCTCAACGACCAGCGCAAGCACGGCCTGTCGATCCGAGACGCGGTGCGACAGGGTGCCGCCTTGCGCCTGCGGCCGGTTCTGATGACGGCTTCCGTCGCCATCCTGGGCCTCGTGCCGATGCTGATCTCCACGGGTGTCGGCGCCGAGACGCAACGCCCGCTTGCCACCGTGGTGATCGGCGGCTTGATCACGTCGACGCTGCTCACACTGCTGCTGCTGCCGCTGATCTACGAATGGTCCGAGTCGCGCGCCGAGGCCCGGCAGCGCGCGCGTGACGCGGCCGAGGACGCCGAACAACCACCAGCCGTCGTGCTGCCTCAACCCACCCAGGAGACGCCATGAAAGAAATCAAGGCCTACGTGCATCGCAGCCGAATCGCCGACGTGATCGCGGCACTAAAGGACAGCCCGGCCTGGGGCGGCGCCCGGGGCGGCCGCCGCCACAACCTCGCGATCTACGTCGTCAAGGGTTCGCTGCTGCCGCTGGACAACGACGAGAAGCACTACGCGATGGATCTGGGTGACGAGGTCGTCAACGAATACAAGCTGGAACTCATCTGCGAGGACAACGAGGTCGAAGCCCTCACGACCGCGCTCACCGACGCTGCCCGCACCGGCCAGGCCATCGCCGGATGGATCACCGTCATCGACGTGGTCAGCGCGGCGCCGATCCACTGACCCCGCCGGTTCACTCAACCCGACAAGGAAACACGATGAAGCACCTTCTCACGACCCTCCTGCTCGCCACCGCTGTGGCGTCGCCCGCCTTCGCAGCCGAGGACCACGCGCCCAAGCATGGCGGCGTCGTCGTTGAAACTAAGGCTGGCGACATGGAACTCGTGGCCAAGCCCGATCTGATCATCATCCACGTCAGCGACCACGGCAAGCCGATGAAGCTGACCAGCGCCACCGGCAAGGTCACGGTGTTCAACGGGAACGACAAGACCGAGGCGCCACTGGCACTGGCCGGCGACAAGCTCGAAGCCAAGGGCAGCTTCAAGGTCGGTGCCGGCACCAAGGTGCTGGCCGACGTGGCGCTGAACGGCAAGCCGGCCGTCGCCGCGCGTTTCACGCTCAAGTAGGCATCGCAACCCGGCTTGAGCGCCGCGCCCGAGCCGCGAACTGAATCAGTCAGGAGATCAACCCATGCATCCAACACGTCGCCGCGCCCTGCTGTTCGCCATCAGCGGCACTGCAGTTCTCACGTCCGGCTGCATGACGAAGCCAGTGCGGCCAGCGAATGCCGATGGCACCTACTGCTTCCGCATCGGCAAGAGCTATCGGCCGAAGCTGACCTGCACGCCTTCACCCATCCCCCCCGAGCAGATCGAAGCCGATGCGAAGCGCTTCGTGCCGACGTCGGGCAAGTTGACGGTCTACCTGGTCCGCAAGCGCTGGGGCGACACTGAGAACCTGGTGCGGGTCGGACGCGAGGGTGCGCCGGCCGTCGACATGGTGCCGGAGTCCTTCGCGCGCTGGCGGCTTCCCGCCGGGAATCACCGCCTCACCGTCACCTGGGCGGAGGGTTCTGCCGCTCTGGACATCTCAGGAGGTGCAGGAGAGGTGGCCTTTGTCGAGGTGGTCGGCAGTGTCTGGGCATGGGGCAGCCACTATCGCCTCGAGCGAGGCGACGCGGCCGAGTCACGCCAACGTGCGGCGGCGCTGCGACTCGTGGCCGATGTTGGATGAGGGTCGACATCGCGCAGCGTGGAGCGTCGTGGTCCCGGTGCCACTTCCGACGCCACAGGAGAAGGCCGCATGCGCAAGCAACTGCTCGACACGAGCCTTGCCCAGACCATGGCCTGGATCTGGCTCGGGTTTCTCGTCGCGGGCCTGGTGACCTGGATCGTCTACAGGTACTGGCGCCAGCGACACCCGCCTGCGCCGCCCCCACCGGAACTGAGCTACAGCCAACGCCTGGAACAGCGACTGGCCAAGCGTCGGGGCGCCGCCAAGCGGAAGCGGCGCGGTCGCTCCGCGAAGAGCTAACCGCGCCGCAACCGGGAAGGACCGGGACGTCAGCCGCCGACGTACTGCTCCAGGCGCAGCTGACGTTGCATCGGCGACTCGCTGCGCATCTCATCGATCACCTGCTGGCGCGTCTTGGCGGGACCGGTGTTCTTGATCGGCAGGGGGGCGCCGCGCTGCATCAATGCAAGCGTCCCGTCCTTGCGCGCCGCCTCGACCTCGGCCATCACCTGGGCACGCGTCTTGGTGCTCTTCCAGTGGTCGGGGTGTTCGGTGAAGCCCACTTCGCCCTGGGCCGAGTGGTACAGGGAGTTGGCCTGCGCAAGCACCGGCAGCGTCATGGCCAGCGCAACGAGGGGCAAGGCGGCGTGTTTGCGGAAGTTCATGGTCAGGGTTCCTTGAGGCTGGGGGTGATCGCGACTCTGGGTCGCGGCATGCCCGATGGCATGACCATGACTCTAGAAACCAGCCTCGAACAGGAAGCCGTCAGGCACATGACAATTTGGTCAGGCGCAGGGAACGGACCCATGAGGGCGCATACGGAATGAGACTGCTGGTGATCGAAGACGAGGTGAAGCTTGCCGAGTACCTGCGCAAGGGCTTGACCGAGGAAGGCTATATCGTCGATGTGGTGCACAACGGCGTCGATGGTCTGCACCTGGCCATGGAGGGTGACTACGACCTGCTCGTGCTCGACGGCATGCTGCCGGGCATCGACGGGCTGGGACTGCTTGCCGCGCTGCGGCAGAGCAAGCAGACGCCGGTGCTGATGCTGACGGCCCGTGTACGTGTCGAGGACCGGGTACGCGGGCTGCAGAGCGGCGCCGACGACTACCTCGTCAAGCCCTTCGCCTTCTCCGAACTGCTCGCGCGCATCCAGGTGTTGCTGCGACGAGCGCGCCCCGCTGGCGCGATGGACGGCGCGACGGTGCTCGGCCTGGCCGACCTCGAGATCGACCTGATCCGCCGCAAGGCGGTACGGGCCGGCCGCAGGCTTGACCTCACAGCACAGGAGTTCGGTCTGCTCACGCTGTTCCTACGACGGCAAGGTGAGGTGCTTTCACGCACCGAGATCGCCGAACAGGTCTGGGACATGAACTTCGACAGCGCGACGAACGTCATCGACGTCGCCGTGCGTCGCTTGCGCGGCAAGCTCGACGCACCCTTCGAGCGAAACCTGCTGCACACGGTGCGCGGCATGGGCTACGTGCTGGAGCTGCGCGACGAATGAGCCGCAGCCGCATCGGGTCGCTGGGCCGCCGCCTGTCCTACTGGCTCGCATTGCAGAGCCTGGCCGGCCTGATCGTGGTCTGCGCCGCGGTCTATGGCGCCACGCACCTGGGCTTCCAGTCCCGTCAGTCGGAAGAGCTGCTGCAGAAGCAGGTGCAACTGCGGCACCTGCTCGCGGAGGCGGCACGTGATGGCGACGTGGCGACCTTGAAGCACAAGCTGGACGACTTCTTCATCGGCCATCCCGATATGGCACTCGCGCTGACCCGCACTGCCGATGGCTCGGACTTTTATCGGCGTCCTGCACCGGGACCGGCCAAAGATCAGCGCGTCGCAAGGTTCTCAGTTCCCGCCCCGGCGCCGGCTCAAGGGACGCTCGACGCCGTACTGATGCTGGACGTCCGGGACGACGCTGCACTGCTGCGACACATCGGTCTCACGCTCGCCTTCGCCGCGCTGGCGGGTACGCTTCTTGTCTCTTTCGGCGGGTTCCTGCTCGTTCGCCTGGGCCTGCGCCCGGTGCGCGATCTGGTCAACCAGACCCGCCAGCTTGCGGCCGACACGTTGCACCGGCGGCTGGACGGATCCGCGCAGCCCGAGGAACTCGAGCCGCTGATCGTGCAGTTCAACGAGTTGCTCGGCCGGCTCGAGCTGGCCTACGCTCAGATGGAAGGCTTCAATGCAGACGTGGCCCATGAGTTATGCACCCCGCTCGCCACGATGATCAGCAGCACCGAGCTCGCGCTGCGCAGGACGCGAGACGCCGGCGAACTGTGCGAGGTTCTCGGCTCCAATCTGGAAGAGCTGCAGCGCGTCGCCGGCATCGTGCAGGACATGCTGTTCCTGTCGCAGGCAGATCGCGGTGCCACTGCACGGCGCGTTGCCACCCCCAGCCTGGCCGCAGTGGCGCAGCAGGTGTGCAACTACCATGAAGCAGCGCTTCAGGACGCTGGATTGACGCTCGACATCGATGGCGATGCCTCGGGCAGTTTCGACATCCCGCTGCTGCAGCGGGCACTGTCTAACCTGATCGGCAACGCCACACGCTACGCGCAACGCGACTCTGCAGTGCGCATCGAGATCACGCGGCCATCTCCCGGCGAGGTGCAGCTCCGTGTGATCAATCGCGGTGCCACGATAGCCCCCGCACACCTTCCACGCTTGTTCGACCGCTTCTATCGGGGCGATCCGTCGCGCAGCAACGCGGATCGCAACCACGGGCTCGGGCTGGCCATCGTGGCAGCCATTGCGCGCATGCACGGCGGGCGGCCGTTAATCTCCTCGTCGGGTGGCATCACATCGATCGGCATGCGCTTGAAAGATGGGGCTGGTGCAACCATTGCGTTGCAGGCTTGCGCTGCGATCACGGAGCAATAGCTTTCATCCTCAAGGAATCGCGGTCTGAGATTGATCATGTGTCCTCCACGCGGCTAAGCGGACGCAGCCCTCCCGGTGCCTTATGGCGTTTGCCCCGCAGCCGCTGACCCGAAGGGACGACATACGACAGGGCAGACAACGTCATCGTCGTCGAAGCAACACCTCTCCTACTCCCCCTAAAGGAACCTCGCCCATGCAGTCGAAACCGAAGACGTTCGAGCGCTTCCTTGAGTCGGCCATCTTCGCCAGCCGTTGGCTTCTGGCCCCCTTCTTTCTGGGCCTGATCATCGCCATGGCCGTACTGCTCGTGAAGTTCGGCAAGGAACTCTTGTCGTTGCTGCTGGGCGTCTTCGGTTACGTCCAGAACGACGCGGTGATCACCATCCTGACGCTCGTCGACACCGCGCTGATCGCCGTGCTGCTGTTGATCATCGTCTTCAGCGGCTACGAGAACTTTGTCTCCAAGCTCAGCATCGGTGAACACGAGGACCGCCCCGCCTGGATGGGCAAGATCAGCTTCTCGGACCTGAAGATGAAGCTCATCGGCGCCATCGTCGCGATCTCGGCGGTTGAACTGCTGAAGGCCTTCTTGATCAGCGTGCAGCTGACGGGCGAGCAGATCGGCTGGAAGATCGCCATTCACCTCACCTTCGTCATCTCGGGCCTTCTGTTCGCCGCCTCGGACTGGATCAGCGACAGCCGCAAGTCACCTTGAGACCCAGGACGTAACCTCGCTCCTGCGACGCTCGGACCTGCCCGATGCCCTATCGAGTCGGGTTGCGAACCGGTCGCTGCCTGGCCGGCAGTACTAGGAGCTCAGGCGGGCAGTTCCTGGTCGGACACGATTGGTCTTCGTGGGGTGCGGTGATTTCATCTCGACGGCATGACGGTCTCAGTACCGAAAGCCACGCGCGGCGAGTTGTCGCCACCGGCGCTGGCGGTGGCGATAGAACGCTTGCGCGAACAGCCAGACCGGCCACGTCAACACGCCGGCATCAATGGTGACCGTGTCTCGGTAGCGAGTGCGCCCGTCAGCCGCGGAGATCGAAATCAAGTGGTCCCAGACCTTGACGAGCGTGCTGTGCCCGTTGTCGCGCAAACGAAAGCCGTCTGCAGACTCGGGGTAAGAGATCACGATGGCCTGTTTGCCGAAGGGCACGAGGCCGAGAATGCGCACACCCACCCAGTACGTGCCCTCGGCCCAGGTGGCGGGCCATGAGCGTGGTTCGATCGGTGTGAAGTGGACCAACGGGTAGGCAACGAACTCCAACAGGCGCGTCGTCATCGCGTGGGCGATCGCCTCGCCCATTGGGCACTCAAGCTCTGCGGAGATGTCGACTTGCATCATGAGCAGTGCGGTTTGCGCTAAGGCGAACCCCGGCGTCAAGCGCCGCGTGCGGAACCCGAACCACCAGGTCCGCGCGCAGCGTCAGGAATCGATCGCAACTTCCGCAGAAAGGCGAACGCTTGAATGGGCTTGCTGGCATCTGCCGTGACCACGCAACCCATGCCCTTCAGGGAGAGCCCGCCTTCCTCAACTCCTGTTCGACGAGCGCCTTCAACTGTGCCTCGCCGAAGTCTCGCAGCGGTATGCCGTTGACGAAAAAGCCGGGTGTCCGATTCACCTTCAGAGTCTGCATGTCAGCAATGTCCTGCCGCAGCAGTTGGTCGATGGCCGGCCCGTTGGCATCCGCCCTGGCCTTTGCCATGTCGAGACCGATGTCACCCATCAGGTCCCAGATCATCTCGGGCTGCGGGCGGTGGTGCGCAGCCCACTGCGGCTGGGCGGCCAGGGCCCGCTCCAGCGCCTCCCAGTACTTGCCCTGCTGCCGTGCCGCCTCGAGGATCTTGACCGCGGTGTCGGATCCTTCATGCAGCGGCGCATAACGCACCACGAGCCTGACCTGCCCGAAGCTCGCGTTGACCATGCGCTTGACGATCGGATAGAAGGCCCGGCAGGTCTCGCAGGACGGGTCGAAGAATTCGACGATCGTCACCTTGGCCGCCGGATTGCCGAAGACCGGTGAGTGCGGCCTGACCAGCGCATCGCTGTTCGCCTGGGCCGCCTGCTTCACGTCCTGATTCGAGCGGCTCGTGAACACTGCGACTCCGGCCACGAAGGCCAGCACCACCGCGACGACCGTTCCCAGCACGATCCATTTCCTGTTCATGCCCTTGCCCTCCTTCTGGCCATCCACAACGCAACCAGGATTCCCGTGAACGCCGCGAGCGACAGCAAAGGAATCGGCACCATGCCCGCCACCTGGACATCGGCGTCAGCACAGGACGATCCCTTGCCGCACGGCACGAGCCCTTCGGACACCACGCCCCAGAAGACCAGCAGGTGGTAGGCGGCGATACCCCATCCCACGCAGGCGAGCGGCAGGGCGTACCGAACGCTGCGCGCGTCCGAAAAGAACAGGCCCATGCCGAGCACCAGCACCAGCGGGAACATCGCGATGCGCTGGTACCAGCACAACACGCAGGGCGCCTTGCCCATCACCTCGCCCAGAAACAAGGCACCGGCGGTGGCGAGCAACGCCAGCAGCCAGGCCAGGAACAGCGGGGTCCAGAACGTGGCGGGCGAGCCATCGCCGTGCGATGCACTGGAACGGTCGGTGCTCATCGTGTCGGAGGAGCGAAGCCCGCCGTCGCGTTCGCCTCGACCACCGACCGGGTACCGCCGGCCGCCTTGAGCGAGAGGGTCAAGGGCACGCTCTCCCCTGCCCTGATCTGCTTCTTCAGGTCCATCATCATGATGTGCAAGCCGCCCGACTTCAGCTCGATCGTCTGGCCGCCCTTCATGGGCACGGGCCCGGCCGCACGCATCCGCATGATGCCCTGGTCCATCGACATCTCGTGCACTTCGACGATGCCCGCGACCGGGGAGCTCGCTCCCGTCAGCACCACGTCCTTCTGTGCGGTCAGACGCATGAAGGCGCCGGTGGCCGACTGGTTCGGCACGGTGGCACGTACCCACGCGCTGTCGACTCGCAGCTGCGCATGGGCGGCCGATGACGCACCGACAGCCAGCAGCGCCGCCAAGCCACAACGCGCCAGCCCGCTCTTCGAACCCGATAGGTTCATCATTCTCATTCTCGACCGAAGACCCGCCGGTTGCGCGTGTGGATTCATGTCGCGTCTCCTCGATCGGTCCCGCGCGCGAGGGTCTCGGCTCCGAACGCGGCCAGCACGAGCAGCATCGCGCTGCCGACGATGAAGATGTCCGCCAGATTGAATGCGGGCCAGTGCATGCCGCGCCAATGCAGATCGAGGTAGTCGACCACGGCGCCGATACGCATCCGGTCGACGACGTTGCCGAGCGCACCGCCGATCAGGCCGACGTAGGCGGCCGTTTCGAGTCGGCCGCGAACGCCGCGCCACAGCATCACGGCGAGCGCAACGCTGAGGGCTGCGCCGAACACGGTCAACGCGTGGCGCTGCCAGCCGCCCGCGTCAGCGAGGAATGAGAACGACGCGCCGGGATTGAGGACATGGACCAGATTGAACCAGGCGGTGACGGCAACGACATCGCCCAGGGGCAGGTTGGTGGCGATCGCCCGCTTGACGCCTTGGTCCAACACGAGGAGCAAGGCAGCGGCGCCCATCAGCAGCCACCAACGGCCGCGTGATGCCGCAACCGACGCGCGCGGTTCCACAAGGCCGACGGACGCGGGCGTCATCGGTCGCGGTCCGCGATCAGCGGTTCGAGATCGGGCGGGATCGCCATCGGCTTGAACGCACTGACGTTCGCACCGCCCGTGTTGCCGACCGGCAGTCGCCCGACCAGATGGCCGACCGGCACGAGTGCGATGCGCATCAGTTGACCCATCACTTCGCGGCGGTCGCCTGCAGCCCAGCCGGCCCGCAGCATCTGCCAGTGCACGCGCAGGTGCGGCACGAAGTCGAGTTGCCCGAGCACATGTGCCCTTTCGAGGGCGGCAAACGCGCGCCTGGCGTCACCGGCGGCGCGGTACCGGGCAGCCTCCGCCATCGCGGCCTCGAAGGCCTCGATCCGCCGTGATCCCGATGTCCTCACTTTTCCACTCCCATCTTCAAGAGGCGCAGGCCGTTCAGCACGACGAGCAAGCTGGCGCCCATGTCCGCGAATACTGCCATCCACATCGAGGCATTGCCGAACACCGCCAGCACCAGGAACACCGCCTTGATGCCGAGCGCCAGGGTGATGTTCTGCCACAGCACCGCGTGCGTGGCACGCGACAGCTTCACCGTCTCGGCGATGCGGCGCAGGTCGTCGTTCATCACCACCACGTCCGCCGCTTCCATGGCGGTGTCGGTGCCCGCGGCCCCCATCGCCACGCCGATGTCGGCCTGCGCCAGTGCCGGCGCGTCGTTGATGCCGTCGCCGGTCATGGCAGTGAGCCCGATCTCGCGCTGGAGCGCCTTGATCGCTTCGAGCTTCTGCTCGGGCAAGAGGTTGCCACGCGCCTGATCGATGCCGGCCTCGTGTGCGACCGCGCTGGCGGTCGCCTGGTTGTCGCCCGTCAACATCACCGGCGTGATGCCCAGTGCGCGCAACGATGCCACGGCTTCGCGTGACGACGGCTTGATCGTGTCGGCCACGGCAAACAGGGCGATCACGCGCTCCGGGCTCGCCAACAGCGTCACGGTGCGGCCGGAGTCCTCGTGCTGTTTCAGACGCTCCTCCAGCGCCGGCGAGCACTGGCCGCGCTCCTCGATCAGACGATGGTTGCCGAGCACGTAGGTCACGCCATCGACATCCGCCTGCACGCCGCGGCCCGCCAGCGCGATGAAGTTCCGGGCCTCGACGCTGTTGGGCTTGAGACCCGCGGCGATGGCCTTGGACACGGGGTGGTCGGAGTGGCCGGCCAGCACGACGGCGATGTGCTCCGCCACGCTCGGCGCCGTGGCGGGATCGACGACGGACCAGTCCACCAGGCGAGGCTTGCCTTCGGTGATCGTGCCGGTCTTGTCCAGCGCGATCGCCTTGAGCTTGCGCGCCTCCTCCAGATAGATCCCGCCCTTGATCAGGATGCCGCGGCGCGCGGCGGCCGCCAGGCCGCTGACGATGGTCACCGGCGTGGAGATCACCAGCGCACAGGGGCAGGCGATGACCAGCAGCACCAGCGCCTTGTAGACCGCCTGCATCCAGGTCCAGCCCAGCAGCCAGGGACCGAGCAGCGCCACAGCCAGCGCGATGACAAAAACCGCTGGCGTGTAGACCGCCGCGAAGCGGTCGACGAATCCCTGCGTTGGCGCCCGTGTGGCCTGCGCCTGCTCGACCGCATGGATGATCCGGGCAAGCGTCGAGTTGGAGGCCGCAGCGGTCACCTCGAACTCGAAGGTGCCCGATTCGTTGATGGTGCCGGCGAAGACCGGATCGCCGGCGGCCTTGTCGACCGGGATGCTCTCGCCAGTGACAGGGGCCTGGTTGATGCTGGTCTGCCCCGAACGCAGCACGCCGTCCATCGGTACGCGTTCCCCCGGTTTCACGCGCAACGTCGCCCCCACAGCGACCTCGGCCACCGGCTGCATGACCCAGCTGCCGTCGGCCTGCCGGACAGAGGCCTCCTCGGGCGCCATCGCCAGCAGCCCCTTGATCGCGTTGCGTGCGCGGTCGACCGCCCGGGCCTCGATCGCCTCGGCAATCGCGTACAGCGCCATCACCATCGCGGCTTCCGGCCACTGGCCGATCGCGAAGGCGCCGGTCACGGCCACTGTCATCAGCGCGTTGATGTTCAGGCGACCATGGCGCAGGGCCGTCAGTCCCTTCTTGTAGACATCGAAGCCGGCAAGCCAGATCGCGAGAGCGGCCACCGCCAGGCCCGCCCCGCGCCAGACCAGAGTCTCTGGCGCGAAGTAGCCGATGAGCTCGGCGCCGATTGCCAGCAGCAGTGCGCCGGCGAGCTTCGGCAACTGCCCGCTCACGACCTCGTGCTCGTGGCCGTCGCCGGCCGAGTGTCCCGCCTCCGCTCCGGGAGGCGACACGGGCTTCGGGTCGAAGCCGGCCTTGCGGATCGCCTCCAGCGCGGGCGCGATCATGGCCTCTTCGGCATCGATGGTCAGCAGCCGCTGTCCAAGCTGAAACCGCACGCCGCGCACGCCGGCCACGCCATCGAGCGCGCGCCTGATCTCGGCCTCCTCGGCGGCGCAGTCCATCGTCGGGACACGGAAGCTGCGGCCGCCGGCCACCGGGGCCGCCGGGGGCGCCAGCGCGGCTGAGCCACTGGCAGACTGGCAGGCACCGCCGCCGCATGCGGTGGTGGCGCTGGCCGGGTCGGGCGGGTGATCATGTCCGTGGTCGTGATCGCTGGCGCCCTCGTGTCCGTGGGCATGGCCGTGGTCGGCATGGGATTGGTTCATGGCAGACATCCTTGATAACCTTTCCGCCATTGCAAACCCTGTAGCCGGTGTAGAGTCAAGTCCCTGTGCCAGAGCAGGATGAAGAAAGGGTCATGCCATGAAGATTGGCGCATTGGCCGAAACCACCGGAACGCCCGTCGAGACGATCCGCTTCTACGAGCGGGAAGGCCTACTCCCGCCGCCGGCGCGCGCGGACAACAACTACCGCATGTACCTGCCGGCGCATGTCGAGCGGCTGGCCTTCATCCGCCAGTGCCGGAACCTGGACATGGCCTTGGACGAGATCCGGGCTCTGATCACGCTGCGCGAGTCTCCTGCCCAGGATTGCGGCGAGATCAATGCCCTGCTGGACACGCACATCGGCCATGTGGCGCATCGCATCCGCGAACTGAGGGTACTGGAGAAGGACCTCAAGGCGCTGCGCGCCCGGTGCGCCACGCCGAACGCCCTGTCGGACTGCGGCATCCTGAACGGCCTGGATGGCGCGGCTGCCACGCCTCACGGCTCCCCGAGGCGGCGCCACGTGCACGGCGCGCACTGAGCCGAGCGCGCCCATGATCAGATGACCAAACTGTCATCTGTCGGTTGTGCGCCTGTTCTCGAGCGGTTTCTAGAGTCCTCGTGATGCCGATTGGGGCATCCGGCTGCCCGGCAGTCGATCACCACGTCACGAGGACCTCATGCAATCGAAAACGTCATCCCTTCTTCGTCTGGCCGCTGTTGTCGTTGCGGCGGCCGCGCCCGTTGCCGCCATCGCCGCCAGCGAAACCTTCCTCAACGGCCAGTCGATCTACGGTCAACCGGCGAGCGCTTCCAGCGCAACGCGCACGGTCGACCTGTCGCAGGCCTCGCGCCTGAACATCGCCTACGGCGAGACCGTGGCCTTCCGCGGCGACGCGGGCCAGCAGTTCGCGTGGACCTTCAACGGGCTGGATCGCCGCGCGGTCGACCTCGCCAAGATCGCACCGCCGAGCTTTGGCACGAAGGCAGCGATCGCCTACGTCGGGCGCGATCCGTCGAATCGCCGCTGAGCAGGACGCGGTTGGACCCGCCGGTGGCCCGCTGCGGTCACCGGTACCGACTTGACCCTGCAGTGGCTTCAGGGTCTTCAATGTGGCTCGCGCTGCCTCGAACCGTTGACAAGCCATGCCGGACGCCCTTTCGAACCTGCTTCGCAGCACCGCGCTGCTCGACATCCAGAACCCCGCCATCGAGCGCCTGGTCTCCGACCGGGGATGGCGCGCGCTTGCGCTCCGCGAGAGGATCGGCGCGATCTACGACTTCGTCCGCAACGAGATCGCCTTCGGCTACAACGAGTCCGATGACCTGCCAGCCTCTCGCGTGCTGGCAGACGGGTACGGGCAGTGCAACACCAAAGGCACCCTGTTGATGGGCCTGCTGCGCGCTGCCGGCGTTCCCTGCCGGTTCCACGGCTTCACGATCGACAAGGCGCTGCAAAAGGGAGCCATCACCGGCATGGCATACCGTCTTGCGCCTCGGCAGATCATCCACAGCTGGGTGGAAGTGTGGTTCGAGTCCCGATGGGTGTGCCTCGAGGGATTCATCCTCGACGCGGACTACCTGCACAGCCTGCAGCGTCGCTTTCCCGAGGCGAAGCGCTTCTGCGGCTTCGGCGCGGCCACACCCGACCTCTCGGCACCTGCGGTCGACTGGCGTGGACTCGACACCTTCATCCAAAAGGAGGGCATCGTCGGCGACTTCGGCACATTCGATGACCCCGATGCCTTCTATTCCCGTCATGGCGCCAATCTCAGCGGGCCCAGGCGCTGGCTGTTCGCAAACCTGGTGCGACATTGGATGAACGCGAACGTGGCGCGCATCCGCGCCGGTCGATGGTGACCTCCGTCACGGCGGGTCATGGCCCTGCGCTGACACGCCCAACCCTGTAGCCGCTACACTCTGACGCATGCGCCGTTGGCTCGCCATCCTGTTGCTTGTCGTGCTCCCGACCCAGATGTCCTGGGCAGCGGTCGCGGCCTATTGCGCTCATGAGACGGGCGCAGCGGCCGACCACGTCGGGCACCACGATCATGCAGCCCATGCTCACGCATCGTCGCCGATGGACACGGCCGACATGCCTGATCCGGACGTGGATACGGCCTCTGGTTCCGACCCGGACTGCGGCCATTGCCACGGGCAATGCGCCGGCATGCTGTGGTCCGACGAGAACCCGGCGCTGAAGCGATTTCCGGCCGCTCCGGCTCCAGCCGTCGAGATCCCGTGCACTGCGCATGCCGCAGCGCAACCCGAACGCCCTCAGTGGCCGCCCCTCGCCTGATCGGCGAGGCGGGTCCCTCACCCTACTGAACCCCGTCCGCGCCTGAGCGCGTCGCCTGAGCCTTGCTTGGGCGGCCTGTCGGGCCCGGTGCGACCTCTTGGTCGCCGCTCGCCGATCTCCTGTGTCACGACCTCAACACTGGAGCATCGGATGCATCCGAGAACACGAACAACGAACCGTGTGCGGCAGGCCCTGCTGGCCGCCATCGTGGCTGGCATCGCGGCCAACGCGTCAGCGCAGACCTCTGCCGCGACCACAGCACCTGGCCTGAAGGATCTCTTCGAGGCTGCCTGGGCACGACAGCCCGAGGCACAGGCTCTGCAGACTCGCCGCGACGCCGCGCAGGCCCAGCGGCGCGCGGCGCAAGCCTGGACGCCCGAGCCACCGGCGTTCGAAGCCAGTCACAAGACCGACCGCCTGACCCGCAACGATGGGGCGCGCGAACTCGAGGTGGGCATCGCGGTGCCTCTGTGGCTGCCGAACGAGCGCCGCAGCACCGGGGCACTGGCCGAAGCCGAGTTGGCGGCGACGGAGAGCCGGGCGGGCGCGGCCCGGCTGCGCCTGGCCGCCTCGGTGCGTGACGCCTGGTGGCACTGGCAGCGTGCCGGTATCGAAGTCGAGATCGCCCGCGGCCAACTCGACAGCACACGCCGGCTCGCGAGCGACGTGTCGCGCCGCGCGAAGGCCGGCGATCTGGCCCGCGCCGACCAGTACCAGGCCGACGGCGCCGTTGCTGCAGCAGAAGCAGGGCTGGCCGCAGCCGAGGCGGCGGCCACCGCCGCGCTCCAGCAGCTCAAGTCCATCGTCGGAAGCTCGCTGCCGGTCGCATCTGCCGCTGTACCCCAGGTCGAACCTGAACCTTCGGCGGGTGATGCGTCCACGCACCCGGCAATCGCGGAGTTGCAGGACCGTGCCATCGTCGCCGAGCGCGCTGCCGCACTGGCCGCCACGCAATCGCGCGCCAATCCCGAGCTGGCGCTGGCCACCACACGCGACCGCGGCGCCTCGGGCGAGCGTTACGGTCAGACCGTGACCCTGGCCGTCCGAATCCCGTTCGGCGGCGGGCCGCGCCACGACAGCCGGGTCGCGGCGGCACGGGCCGAAGCCACCGAAGCCCAAGCGCAACTCGAACTCGACCGTGCCCGGTTGCAGTCGGAGCGCGAGTCCGCGGTCGCACGGGTCAACGCGGCGCGTGCGCAGCTGGCCGCGGCCGAGCGCCGCGCATCGCTCGCCAACGAGACCCGCGGCTTCTTCGAGAAGTCCTTCCGGCTCGGCGAGACCGACCTGCCGACCCGCCTGCGCATCGAGGCCGAAGCCACCGAAGCCGAGCGCCAGGCGGCGCGCAGCCGCATCGAACTGGCCGCCGCGATCTCCGCCTGGCGCCAGGCGCTGGGCCTGCTGCCGCAGTAACCGCTTCCGCGTGCGCCGCCCTGACACCCAACCCTTCATCCGGATCCTCCTCATGAGACTCACTTCCTTCCTGGCCGCGCTGAGCTTCATCACGGCCCTTCTCCTGCCACCGCTGGCGCGTGCCGGCGAGGGCCACGATCACGGCGACGCCGCCCCGGCCGCCACCGGCCCGGCACTGCCGCGCTTCGCGGCCGTCTCCGACAGCTTCGAGCTGGTCGGTGTGCTCAACGGCAAGCAGATCGCGCTGTACCTCGACCGCGCCGCGGACAACGCACCGGTGACCGATGCGCAGATCGAACTCGAGATCGGCGGCACCAAGTTCAAGGCGGAGAAGCACGAGGACGCCTACGAAGTCGTGCTCGCCGCCGCGCCCAAGCCCGGCGTCCTGCCCATCACCGCCACGGTGACCGCCGGCAAGGAGGTCGACCTGCTCGCCGGCGAACTGGACCTCCACGAAGAAGCGCACGCCGATGAGGCCGCGCACGTCCACTCCTGGAAGGAATACGCCGGCTGGGCCGCGGCTGCGCTCGCCGTGCTCACCGTCCTGATCTTCATCGGCCGCCGCCTCGCGGCCAGCCGTCAACGCCGTGCCGGAGCCGCAGCATGACCTCGAACCGCCTCTTCTGCCTGACCACCCTGGTGCTGGCCCTGAGCCTGTCGGCTGGCGTGAGCACGCCAGCCCTTGCCGGTCCTGGACATGACCACGGCGATGCGCCCGCAGCGCCCAGCGCCAACGGGCCGCAGCGCCAGCCCGACGGCAGCGTCTTCCTGCCCAAGCCTGCGCAGCGCCAGCTGGGCGTGCGCACCGTCGTCACCGAAGCCGCCGAACTGCCCCGCACCGTGGAACTGGCGGCCAAGGTGCTGATGGACCCGAACGCCGGCGGCAAGGTGCAGCCGCTGAACGCCGGCCGCATCGAGCCGGGGCCGCGTGGCCTCCCCAACCCTGGGCAGGCGGTGCGCAAGGGCGAGGTGCTGGCCTATGTCGTGCCGTCAGCGGCGCCGATCGAACGCTCCAACCAGGCGGCGCAATTGGCCGAGCTGCGTGCCGCCAAGGCCCTGGCCGACAAGCGCATCGCGCGCCTGCAGGAGCTGGCCGACACCGTACCGCGCAAGGAGATCGAAGCGGCCGAAAGCGAGGCCGTCAGCCTGACGACCCGCATCGCCGCCGTCGGGGGCGGCCTGTCCACCCGCGAGGCGCTGGTGGCACCGGTGTCCGGCGTGATCGCCTCGGCCAACGTGGTGGCCGGCCAGGTGGTGGATGCTCGCGAACTGATCTTCGAGATCGTCGACCCGTCCCGGCTGCGCATCGAGGCGCTGGCCTTCGATGCAGCCATCGCCTCGAACATCGGCACGGCGACGGTTGCCTTGGGCGACAAGCGTGTGCCACTCACCTTCATCGGCGCCTCGCGGAGCCTGCGCGAGCAAGCACTGCCCCTGGCATTCCGCGCCCAGGGAGAAGCGCTCAACATGCTGGCCGTCGGGCAGCCGGTGCGCGTGTTCGTGCAGACCAGGGACAAGGTCAAGGGCATCTCGGTACCCGTGGCCTCGCTGATGAAGAACCCGGCCAACCAGACCGTCGTCTGGGTCAAGACCGCACCGGAGCGCTTCGAACCTAGAACCGTGACCACCGAGCCGCTGGACGGCGTCAACGCGGCGATCACCTCGGGGCTTGAACCCGGTGACCGGGTTGCGACGCAGGGCGCCACCTTGATCAACCAGGTACGCTGACATGTTCAAGTGGCTACTCGATAACAGCCTGACGAACCGGCTGCTGGTGATCATCGCCAGCGTCGTTCTGATGGCCTATGGCGCGTTCACGCTGACCACCACGCCGGTGGACGTGTTCCCCGACCTCAACAAGCCCACCGTCACCATCATGACGGAGGCCGGCGGCATGGCTGCCGAGGAGGTGGAGCAGCTCATCACCTTCCCGCTGGAGACGACCATGAACGGTCTCCCCGGCGTGGAGTCGGTGCGCTCGACCTCTTCGGCGGGCCTGTCCTTCCTCTACGTCACCTTCGACTGGAGCACCGACATCTTCCGCGCCCGGCAGCTCGTGTCGGAGCGGCTCTCGTCGATGGAGGAAGGCATCGCCGAGGGTGTTGTGCCCCGCATGGGCCCCATCAGCTCGATCATGGGCGAGATCATGCAGATCGCCATTCCGGTCGATCCGAGCAAGATCAGCCCGATGGCCGTGCGCGAGTACGCCGACTGGGTGCTGCGCCCGCGGCTGCTCTCGGTGCCCGGCGTGGCGCAGGTCATCCCCATCGGCGGCGAGGTGAGGCAGTTCCAGGTTCAGCCGAACACCAAGCGCATGGCTGAGCTGGGCATTACGCACGACCAGCTCGAAGCGGCGCTGAAGGGCTACTCGTCAAACACCTCGGGCGGCTTCTTGGAGCTGAACGGGCGTGAATACCTGATCCGCAACCTCGGCCGGACGTCTCGGCTGGACGACCTGAACAACCTGGCTCTGACTTCCAAGGACGGCCAACCCATCCTGATGCGCCAGATCGCCGAGGTCACCTTCGCCGCAGCGCTGAAGCGCGGTGATGCGGGCTACGAAGGCAAGCCAGCAGTCATCCTGGGCATCCAGAAGCAGCCGACGGCCGACACCATCGCGCTCACCAAGTCCATCGAAGAAGCCCTGGTCGGACTGAAGGCCTCGCTGCCGGCCGGCATGGAAGCGCCTCGCGTGACCTTCCGCCAGGCCAGCTTCATCGAGGCGTCGATCACGACACTGCAGGGCAAGCTGATCGGCGCGTCGATCTTCGTCGCAGTGATCCTGTTCTTCTTCCTGGGCACCCTGCGGCCGACGATCATCGCGCTGACGGCCATCCCGGTGTCGATCTTCATCACCGCGCTGGTCTTCAAGTATTTCGGGCTGTCGATCAACACGATGACGCTGGGCGGGCTGGCCATCGCCATCGGCGGCCTGGTCGACGACGCGGTGGTCGGTGTGGAGAACGTGCTGCGACGGCTCAAGGCCGACCGGGCCAACCATCCGCACAGCCGCCTGCACCCCATCGAGATCGTCGCGCACGCCACGATGGAGGTGCGGTCGGCCATCCTCTACGCCACGGTCATCATCGTGCTGGTCTTCATCCCGTTGTTCGCGCTGCCGGGGCTGGAGGGCAAGCTGTTCGTGCCGCTGGGCATCGCCTTCATCGTCTCGACGCTGGCCTCGCTGATCGTGTCGGTGACGGTGACGCCCGTGCTCAGCTTCTACCTGCTGCCGCGGATGAAGAACCTGGACCATGGCGACACCAAGGTCCTGGCCTGGCTGAAGGCGCGCTACCGCAGCAGCCTGCAGGGCGTGCTCGACCGGCCCAAGGCCGCGATCGCGGCTGCCAGTGCCGCAGTGCTTGTTGCCGCAGTGGCCGTGCCGTTCTTTCCGACGACATTCCTGCCACCCTTCAACGAGGGCACGCTGCTGATCGGCCTGCGGCTGAATCCCGGTGTCACCTTGACCGAGTCGTCGGCGCTCGCGCGCCAGGCCGAGGTGCTGGTCAGCCAAGTGCCGGAGGTGACTCACGTCGGCCGCCGCAGTGGCCGGGCCGAGCTGGACGAGCACGCGGAGGGCGTGCACGTCAGCGAGCTCGACGTAGGCCTGAAGCCCACGGCGGAACTGACGCGCAGCATGGACGAGATCAAGGCCGACATCCGCTCGCGCCTGGTCAACCTGCCCGCCGCGCTGGAGATCGGCCAGCCCATCTCGCACCGCATCGACCACATGCTCTCGGGCGTGCGCTCGCAGATCGCCATCAAGATCTTCGGTGAGGACCTGGATGCCCTGCGCGGCCAGGCCGACGTGCTGCGCGCGAAGCTGGCCGCGATCCCCGGCATCGCCGATCTGCAGATCGAGAAGCAGGTGCTGGCGCCGCAGATCAAGGTGCGTATCGACTACGCCGCCGCGGCGCAGTACGGCGTGCCGGCGCCCCAGGTGCTGAACGCGCTGCAGGCGCTGGTCGAAGGCGAGAAGGTGACGCAGATCGTCGAGGGCAGCCGGCGCTTCGCCCTGGTGGTGAAGCTGCCGGAGTCGGCGCGCTCGGTGGAGGGTCTCGGCCAGATCCTGATCGAGACGCCGAACGGACGCATCCCGCTGTCGAAGATCGCCACCATCGAGGACGGCGACGGGCCGAACCAGATCAGCCGCGACGACGGCAAACGTCGCATCGTGCTGTCGGCCAATGCGTCAGGGCGCGCACTGTCGGAGATCGTGGCCGACATCCGCAAGGTGGTGGCCGAGACGAAGCTGCCCGAGGGGTACTTCATCACCCTCGGTGGCCAGTTCCAGGCGCAGGAGGAAGCGTCGCGCCTGGTCGGCCTGCTGTCCATCGTGTCGCTGACCTTGATGTTCGTCGTGCTGTACAGCCGCTACAAGTCCGCGGCTCTGTCTGCGCTGATCATGGTGAACATCCCACTAGCCCTGGTCGGCGCGGTGATCGGTCTGTGGCTGTCCGGCCAGCCGCTGTCGGTGGCGGCGCTGGTCGGCTTCATCACGCTGGCCGGCATCTCGGTGCGCAACGGCATCCTGAAGGTCAGCCACTACATCAACCTGATGCGCTTCGAGGGTGAGTCCTTCGACCAGAAGATGATCATGCGCGGTTCGCTGGAGCGGCTCAGCCCCGTGCTGATGACAGCCCTGGTCACGGCCTTCGCGCTGGCCCCGCTGCTGTTCGAGGCCGAGCAACCCGGCACCGAAGTACTGCACCCGGTGGCCGTGGTGATCTTCTCCGGCCTCATCAGCTCGACCCTGCTCGACACCTTCCTCACGCCTGCGATGTTCTGGCTCTTCGGGCGCAAACCGGCCGAAGCGCTGATGAACGACAAGGATGCCGAGGCGCTTTGATTGTTTTCCCTTTTCACCCCAACCCCGAAAGGACTCTCATGAAGACCCAAGCCCTGTTTGCCTCGATCGCGCTGGCTTTGGCCGGCTCCGCATTCGCTGCCGGCGACAAACACGACCACGCGCACGAGCACAAGCCGATGCACGGCGGCGTGGTCGTCGAGGTCAAGGACATCGACTACGAGCTGGTGGCCAAGGCCACTGTGATCCAGCTCCACCTCCGTGATCACGGCAAGCCCGCCGATGTATCCAAGGCCAGCGCCAAGATCACGCTGCTGACAGGCACCGAGAAGCAGGAGGTCGAGCTCAAGCCGGTTGGAGACAAGCTGGAAGCCAACGGCAACTTCAAGGTCGGACCGGGCACCAAGGCGGTCGCCGTGGTGACGGTCAACGGCAAGCCCGCCACGGCGCGCTTCACCCTGAAGTGATGGTCAAGATGCGACGCAGACTTCTCCTGGCGCTGCCGGTTGCTGCCGCTGGCCTCCTGGCTGGCTGTGCGACGCCCCCCGCGCCCAGCCTCACCGCCGAGGTGCCGTACTGCCACAAGACCAACAAGGGGCGGGTGATCGCCTGCACCCAGGCACCGGCGCCAAGCTTGAGCACAGATGCCGAGGCCAAGCGCTTCACACCCGATCCGAGTGCTTTGACCGTCTACGTCGTGCGTCGCAACTGGGGCGATGGCCGCCACTTCGTCAAGGTCCGGGCTGACGGCGGCCCCGCCGTCGAGACGCTGCCGGACACGATGGTGCGGATGAAGCTCAAGCCGGGGCGGCACACGATCGAGTTCGAGTTCGAGGGCCGCGGCCAGAGTGCGACCGTCGACGGCAAGGCGGGTGACGTGCGCTTTGTGCGGATCGACGGCATGGTCTGGGCGTGGAAGAGCACTTACGAATGGGCATCGGAGCCAGAAGGGGCGATCCGCGAGCGTGCACTCAAGGCACGGTTCGTTGCCGACGTGGCCGCGCGCTGAGCCATGGACACACTACAGGCAACCCGGCCCTCCCGGCCACCGTTCTTCAGGCTACCGTCCGGCGCGCAAGGCGGTCGGTACTCTGTCCGTCGTGTCTCGGGACATCCTTCGCGGTGATGCCTCGGTCTCGGATCACGAAGCACACTCTGCCGCGCGCATCGCCTCCAGATCGATCACCGCATCCGCCATGGCGGTCAGCTCGTGCGTCTGGGACACGAAGATCTCGCGCGCATAGCCACCCAGTTCCAGAACCCGGCGCTTCATCGCCATGAACATGCGCTTGCGCGCCGGGTCCAGCGGTCCATCGGTCTCGTCGGAGAACAGGGTGTCGTAGCGCCGGCCGGTGTTCCGCGCCAGGTACAGCGCCACGGCCCGCACCAGGCACTCGTTGATCCACTATGCCGAGAACCCGGATATGCCGAGTGCGCGATCCGGCAGGCGTCCCGGCCCCTGCAACTGCGCCGCAGGTACCTGCGAAGCGATGCGGCATAACACGTGCGGATCGGGGACGATGAGCCCCGACGCGCGCGGTGGCAAGAGCCTCAGCCTGATGAGCGGCGGTGAGCGAACTTTCATCGACGCCTGCCTGACGCGCGCGATTGCCCTGTACTTGGCCCAGAACACGGGACGGCGATTCGATACGCTCTTCTCCGACGAGGCCGATGGGCCACTCGATCCAGAACACAAGCGCATGTTCATGGCGATGAAGCGCGAAGTCCTTCGGCTCGGCGGCTACCGGCAGGAGTTCTTCATCACCCAGACCCCGCACCTCGCGGCGATGGCAGATGCAATCATCGACCTCGACGCCATGCGGGTCGATGTGCATTCAGATGTTGCTCTGGTTGCTGAAGAAGCTCGTAGGTAGATGGGTTCAGTCGATGCACCTCGAACTTCGACGCGTACCACACAGGCACTCCTCACGCTGCGCTCCGAACGCACACGATGCGCGTAAAGCGAACACTCGGATGCGAAGGCCGTACGTCAGTGCCCGGCCATAAGCGGTCCTAGCCGTAGCCCTCGGAAATCTCTGCGTGGCCTAGCGGCGAGGGACAACCACCGCGAGGGTGGTCGGCTTACACCGCTCCGACCGCTAGCAATCGCGCATCGTTACTGAAGCGGCTAATGGGCCGTTGCCAGCTTGCTTGGTCAGCTCTGACTCAGTACGCTAGCAGCGCTCCCAGACGACTGTTGGCGGGGCAGCACTGGTTGTGAGCGCGTTGCTCGAACTCTTCGCCCACCCATCACCAAGTTTCAAGGAGGCACCTGTGCGTCGAAGATGGCTACTCGCAGCCGTTTGCAGCGCTCCGCTCGCCCGCGCCGTGGAACCGGTCACCGTGACCGCAGGAACGGTGTCGTTGTGGCTGGCAGAAGGTGCCGTGAACTACATGGGCGGCCAAGCAATGGCTTCCATCATGGGCGACCCCTCTATTCGTGATGTCAAGAAGTGGATTCGTGCCGCTATCGAAGAAATCAAATCGTTCATTGCAGCGGAGCTTCAGAGGCAGATAACAGATCAGTACATCAACGAAACCATCGATCGCATTGAAGGAATGCGACTCGATCTGCTGGACTACGGTGCGTCTAAGGACCAACGAATCTTGCTGCAGCAATTCGGGTCAAACATGAATACCTGGATTGCCGTGACGAAGCGTTTCGGCCTTCCTAGCGTCATGATCTATGCAAATGCCGTCAGCTTGAAGATGTTGGTCCTATCTGCATTCGTGAAAGATCATGGCGAAAGGGCGTATATCGAGAGACTGGAGGCGACAGCGGAGGAAGGTAGCAGCCACCTTAGAGCCATGATTTCGGAGAACAACACCTGGCTGGACGAGGGAGTTGCAAGCGTCGGCCCCCCTGTGTACACGAATCAGCCCCGCTTCATCCCCAATTGGGACTGCGGCTTTACCTTCAGAGGCGGCCGAGACGGTGCTGGCGACAACAACAGAGGACTAGCAGAACAGAAGTGCAACGCGAAGCGCGAAGAGCGGATAGCCGCGTTCAAGCGCGAGAAAGAAGCCGCCCAAACGACGCTCCACCTCCCGCTGTTGCGGTCGATCGAAGGATGGAATGCGGCTGTAACAGTGGCGAAGAAACTGCAGGCCAACAAGTGACGACGACAGAGGCAGCGCATCCGTTCAGACACCCTACCCCAGGGACGATTGGTTACGGCGCGCTCGCGGTGAGGCACACTCCGATGACCTCCTGCAATACGCCCTTCAACTTGCCCTCCGCGTCGTACTCGCAGTAGTTGGCACTCTGCAGGCCTGTTCCGCAGGAAAGTGCTTGCTGGGGTGTGGCATGCGCACGGTCTTTCCTTGCGGTGTGATTGCCGCGCTGCAGCCATCAGCGCTTGGTTTTTCGCCGCAACCCAATGCACCGAGGCAGAGGCACAACATCAACGAAGTGAGGTAGGTGCCCTCACTTCATCACCAACTGCGTCGCAGTCGCATCCAGGGTTGTTTCGAACGTGCCCTCAACCTCAAGAGTCTCAGCGGCAACTGCGACGGCTCCGAGGCCGAAACTTGCGGTCAATGGCTTAAGCACAAGGCCACCTTTCGAGGCCTTCGCCACCGCCTCCTGGAGGGAGGTCTGGACGCGAGCGGATTCCTGCGCAACATCGTAGCGAACGGCTTTGTCGACCTCAGCGACGATTCGATCGCGCAGAACTAGTGCGACCAAGTCCCAAGCCTTGTTGTCGACCACTTGGGCGAATGCGAAGTCCTTGAGGCCTAAGACGGAGCCCGCCACCTGTGGCGTGCCAAGCATAAAGATCTCTCCTTTGACGTCGGCCCATCTTCCTGGCACATCCAGCTTGGCCGCGATGCCCACTGCGACACGACTGCCCGACGGATAAACCTCCACCTTTGCCACATTCGCTCTAGCCTTTCCCGCGGGCGTCTCCACTTCGAACGTCTTGCCTGCCAGTTGCGCCTCAGCTGCCTTCGTCAGCACGTCGTATCGAACGCGCATTGGCACCGCCAGTCTGATTCGCGGCGCAGACTGCTCGATCGTCTTCAGCGGCGGCAGCGGCGCTGGCGGCACCAACATAGCCGATGGAGCGATGTCCGTCTCCGCAGCCACCTGCAGCGCAATTGCCGCGGCTCCGTTAGCTACAGAGACACCGGAGAAACCTACTGTCTTCGGCCGCACATTGACAAACATGCTGCCCAGCCCATCTGGAAGAACAACCGGAACACTGCTCGGCGCGAGGAGTTTCGCCACTTCCGTTCGAACCAGCTCACATGGAAGGCTTTTGGCAAGTTCGTCGCGAATGCCTCCCAGGCTCTTGTCGACTTCCGGCTTCACAACTCCGCCGACATCGATCCACACGCCGCCAGCTATCTCGAGCTCCGGATTACTGCCCCAGGACATGTCTAGACGCACGCTTGGCTTGAGGCACCAGTCTTCAGACACACCAATACCGATGTCGGCCGTGAGCGTTCCCGCCCCCTTGACGTCCTTGGCCTTCAAGGACAAAGCCTTTATGACCAGTTTGTCGATTTCGCCACTCCCCTTGATCTTGCCTTCCCCTTTGACCTTCACCGGCACGACCAGTCTGATTGATGCTGAGTCGCTTTGGACAACGGTGAACGCGTCGCGCGTTACCGTGAACTCTGCTTCGACGTCGACGCAATGCCTGGCGTTAAAGAGTCCAGGCGCGCACGGGCGGTCCTCTGGCTTTGGTCTTGCAACTACCGTGTAAATCCTTGGAGTGGTGTTCTCAAGGGCTGCTTGTATGGCCTCCAGCTGCACTGCGACACGTGCACCAATGATCGACTCCCGAATCGGCAACGGCGGGGCTGTACCGGCACTCCTTGCGGGTTTCGAGAACAAATCCGTCTCACCGCATGCCATGAGCGTCGCGGCGGAGAACGACAGGACGACCCGAGCCGCCCACCGCTGGGGCCTGATCTTTCGGAACATCGCTACTCCTCGCTCGTCGGACCCACGGACGATCCTCCGCACCTGCTTTGGAGCTACCGTCGCGCACGCTAATGCTCGGACGATTCTGCTGAAGCTTTGGGCAGGCGTCAAAGATCGCTGCGAGGACGATCCCACCCGTCACAGTGAACCCGAGCCGGATTGACTGGCCGGTTTAGAGAAGCTCGAAGGGCAGCAGTGGGTCGAGCTCGTACAGCCAGGGTGGCCGCTCGAACGATCGCGATCTGAACACACCAGTCCTTCGCGCGGGTTCGGCCAACGCCCTTCGTGGCCATCGCCGAGGCCGGGGCCCTGCGGTCCCAGCGATCCCAGAAGGTTGCTCCGGAACCCTCATGGACGGTTCGTCGAGGTCCGCCGGCACGGCCGCCGCCTGCATATACGGCGGCGGCCGGCAACACTGGCAAGCCGATGACGGAAAGCCGCCGGTTCAAAGCGCGCTGAGAAACGCCATCAACTTGTCCTCCGGCCGATAGCGCCTGGCCTGCACACCGGGAGGCGCGACCTTGTCCAGCACACGCTCCTTCAACGTCAGATCGGCATCGAGGTAAATCTGGGTGGTCTCCAGCGATTCGTGGCCAAGCCACAGCGCGATCACCGACCGGTCGACTCCAGCCTGAAGGAGTTCCATCGCCGTGGTGTGACGCAACACATGTGGCGTCACGCGCTTGCGCGTCAAGGATGGGCAGGCCCGGCCGGCTGTGGCAACGTGCTTGGCCACGAGGTACTGGACGCCGTCAGCGCTGAGGCGGCTGCCTCTGGCACTCGGGAACAGTGTGACGGGCTCGGGTCCTAAGTCCCTGCTCATCCATGACCGCAACACGACCTGTGTCTGGTTGGCCAGCGGCGTGCAGCGCTCTTTGCGTCCTTTGCCGAGCACGTGGACGTGGGCGCCCGTGCCGAACCTGACATCGGCGGCTCGTAGGCCGGTTATCTCGGACAGACGCAGCCCGGTCTGGACCGCAAGCAACAACAGGACATGGTCACGCCGTCCCGACCATGTGGTCCGATCGGGTGCCGCAAGTAGGGCTTCGACCTCTTCGCGCGTCAGGTGGCAGACCTGCTTGCGGGTGCATCGCTTGCTGGGAATCGCCAGGACGCGCTGGATCAGGCCCGCATGTCCAGGCGATTCAAAGGCGGCGTACCGAAAGAAGGACCGAATAGCGCTCTGCCGCAGGTTCCGGCTTCTGGCACCTACGCCGCGTTCGTGCTCCAGGTCGGCAAGGAACGCCGCGATCAGCGGCGCGTCGAGTTGCTCCAACGCCAGCGCGCTCGGTGCAACCTTGAGGCGCTTCTCGGCGAACCGGAGGAAGAGGCGGAAGGTGTCACGATAGGAAGCGATCGTATGCGCGCTCGCCTGCCGCTGCTGCATGAGTCTTCGGGTGAAGAACCCCTCCAGCAGCACAGCGAGATTGCCAGTCGCGGCCGTCATGACAGCTTCTCCCAGTGACGCTCGAACCGGGCGAGCGCGTGGCCCATCAACTCGGGGCACGTGCTGAGGTACCAGTAGGTGTGCTCGATGCGCACGTGACCCAGAAAGGTTGACAAGGTCGGCAGGTGGCGCTCGACATCCTGGCCGGATCGGTACCAGCGCAGCAACGTTTGGATGGCAAAGCGGTGGCGCAGGTCATGCAACCGAGGGCGTGGAACACCCACGGGGGCATGCACCTCCGCCTGGTCGAGCAGCTGATAGAAGGTCCGATGGATGTGTCCCGGGTCGAGTGCCGTCCGCCGACCCGAGATGAAGAACTGCGGCGGCGCCAACCGTTTGGCGAAGCGATCGCGGTGCGCGCGGTATTCCGCGAGTGCCGACCTGGTCGAGTCAGCAATCGGAGCCAGCCGAGACTTGCCGAACTTCGTCTGCCGAATGGTCAGCAAGCCTTGGTCGAGATCAACATCGCCGACCTCGAGACGGATCGCCTCACCGAGCCGCATCCCGGTGACGCTGAGCAGCCCCAAGAGGCAGTGGTAGGTCGCCCCTCGCAGGCCATCTGTAGGAGGCAGCGTCAACGCGCGAGCCATCAAGCGAGCAAGCTCATCGTCCGAGTACAGGTACGGTTGTCGCCGATGTCGATGTGAAGGAAGGAGGTCGGCAGGGGTGACCTCCGTGGCGGGGTCAAGCAACCGGTGGTGGAGCGTGAAGCCGCGAATTCGACGGAGCCGATCGGCGGCGAAGCCAGGACGCGTGGATGGTTTGCTCAGGGCCCACTCTACGGCGGCGGCTGCCGTGATGGTCGTGACGCCGCGCCCGTCGAGAAAGTCCGTGAACTCGATCAGCGCATCTTCGTTCGCCCGAAGCTTGAACCCGAGCGCTCGCCGGAGTGCAAGGTAGTCGGTGGCGGCCCGTCTCAGCGGCGTCATTGCGCACCTCCCGGCCAAGAAGGAGCGATGGCCCGCAGGGAGGGAAAGTCCACCTTCGCATAGATCGTCGTTGTCTGCTGCTGGCGGTGACGCAGCACTTCGCCGATCTCGGGCAGTGACGACCCCTCGCGCAGCAGTCGTGTGGCCAACGTATGACGGAGCACATGGGCTCCCTTGCTCGGCGCATCGACACCGGCGCGCTCAAGCGCGCGGCGGACGATCGCTGCAACAGCAGTTCCGCTGGAGAACCCCTCCATCGGCGCCTGTGCTCGGAGGAAGACCTGCCGGGAGGAACAGCGTGGTCGAGCCTCGCTCAAGTATTGCGCCAGCGCTTGGCCCACTTCGTATGGAAGCGGGAGGCGATCGACTCGGGTTTGTCCATTGCGAACCAGTAGCTCGCCGACGTGCCAGTCGATGTCCTCCAGTTGTAGAGCTACCACCTCGCCAGCCCGCAGGCCGAGCCGCGCAAGTAAGAGGATGACCGCGTAGTCACGACACCCACTCGGTGTAGCCCGATCGCATTGAGCGAGGGTGCGCAGAACCTGATCGTCCTGGAGCGAGCGGGGAATCGATGACTGCGACCAAACAGCCGGCGCCGGTATATGCGCAGACAAATCGGTGTCGAGCCAGCCGCGGTAAAGCGCGAACCGTAGGAAGGCCCGAACTCCACCGACGACTCTGCATGCAGAGTTCGGACGGCACGCCTTCGTCGTCAGCCTGATGTGGGCCATGACGTCCCGCGCCGCAACGCTGTCGAACGTCAAAGGCCCACCGGCGAAGAGAAACGTCAACAGATTCCTGGCCGTGATCCGGTTGGAGCGGATGGTCGCAGGCGCCAGATTGCGCTCGTAGCGCATGTAGTCGACATACTCGGCCTCGATCTGCTCAATCGCGGTTGGATCGCGCTCAGGTGAGTGTGTGGAGATGATGCCCTGTGCCGCGAGATGCGCGAGCAGCCGCAGCAGCGTCGAACGGTCTTCGGCCCTCGGGGCGCGACGGCGCCTGCGGCCACGCAAGAAGGCATCGACCAAGTCTTCGGCTACTGCCGCGGCGGCTACGCCGCGTCCGTCCAACCAGCGGCTGAAGTCTCCAACCAACCATGCGGCGCGGCGTCGCGAGTCGCGGCTATAGCCCTTTGCTGCCAATGAACCGATGAAGGTATCGATGCACATGCCCAGCGGGCCTTCGCGCATCCGCGTCAGTGCGCGCGGGCGCACAAACAACTCTTCCATGAGGGTCTCCTTCCGGGGAAACCGTCCCCGGCGGAGCCGAACATATGGCCGCGAGGCGCTACCGTGAACCCGTGTAGTTCGTGTCACCGATGGGCAGCATCGATGCCCGCTCGCGGCTCGACCCGCATGGCGTCGAGGTCGATGATTGCATCTGCCATCGCCGCGAGGTGCGGGGTCTGGGTGATGAAGAACTCCTGCCGGTAGCCGCCGAGCCGAAGGACCTCGCGCTTCATCGCCATGAACATGCGCTTGTGTTCTGGATCGAGTGGCCCATCGGCCTCGTCGGAGAAGAGCGTATCGAATCGCCGTCCGGTGTTCTGGGCCAGGTACAGGGCGATCGCGCGCGTCAGGCAGGCGTCGATGAAGGTTCGCTCACCACCGCTCATCAGGCTGAGGCTCTTGCCACCGCGCGCGTCAGGGCTCATCGTCCCGGATCCCGGCGTGTTATGCCGCATCGCTTCGCAGGTACCTGCGGCGCAGTTGCAGGGGCGGAGACGTCGGCCGGAGCGCGAACTCGGCATATCCGGGTTCTCGGCATAGTGGATCTCATGCCGGTCACGGCATGAGATCCAGACCCTTTCGCCGCCGCTCATCGCAGTGACGCTCTTGTCCTGGCCCGACACCGCGTCGTAGACGCGGATGTCGAAGCCCTCGCGCTGCTCGCCCCTGGCCGTCTCCTGCAAGGTCTCGATGGCCACCGTGAAGCGCGGGCCATAGCAGGCCAGCAGCAGATCGTTCACCAGGCCAGACAAGGTCGGACCCGCATCGTCGATAGCCAACGCGATCAGGCCATCGTTGCCCATGCAGCGGGCGAACAGCAGCCAGTTGGCGAGTTCCTGCTCCACCCGTGCCGTGCGGGCCGAGGCTGCTTCGCGCCGCCGGCCATGCTCCTCCATCTGGGCTGACAGGGCGGCAAGCGCCTGCGCGTCGCGGACGGCCGCCAAATGCGAGCGCTCCGCCTCATCCATGACACCTTGCCAGCGCTCCACCTGGGCTCGAGCCTGCGCGAGCCGCGCCGCCTCCGGCGGTGACGGCAGTGCATCGATCGCGATCTGGAGTCGCTGGATGGCCGCTCGTATCTGAGCTTCCAGCAGCGAGACACGCTCGGCAACGCGCATCCGGCTAGCGATGATCTGCTGGCGCTCGGCCGCTTCGGAGTCGGTGTCGAGCGCGATGTCCGCCCCAGCCGACGGGGCTGGAGCGTTCTGTAGTGCGGCGAGTTCGTCCTCCGCTTCGACAAGTCCCGCGCGCGCCTGGCGCATTTCCGCCACGCGCGCAGCCAAGGCGGCATAGGCCGTCTGACGGGCCAGGGCTCGCCTCGACTGGTACTCGGCCCGGCTCAGGCTCTGCGGTGCGCCGACGTTGAGGCTCACCGCCTCTTGCAGGGCTTGCAGATCAAGCCGAAGACTGTCTCGCTCCGCAGCGAGTTGACGGACGCGCTGCTGGGCGCTCGGCGCCAGCACGGCCGCTTCGCGCGCGTCCGACAGCAGGGAGCATTGCCCCTGCATGGTCATGCCGCTGCAGGGCACCGGGTCGCTCAGGGCCAGGCGGCGACTCAGGTCCTCCGCCTGGAGCGCCGCCTGCCCCGCCTCGCGCTCGAGCGATGCCAGCCGCTGCCCGAGCCCTGCGACGGCATCGCGACGACGCGCAAGGTCCTGGACGGCATCCCGAAGCGCGAGCACGCGGTCCTCGCGGCGACGCACCACCTCTGTCGCCAGCGGCAGACGGCGGCCGGCTCGAGCCACCACGGCCTCATCCGCCAGCGCCCGCTGCAGGGACCGGATGCGGGTCTCCAGTCGTTCGCGCTGCGCCCTGGCCTGCTCGACACGCTGCGCCACACGGCTGTCGAGACGTGCGAGCTGATCTGTTGCCTGCCGATCCTGCGTGCGCAGGTCCTGCAAGGTGCGATCACCAGCGGCACGGGCGCCCGCCAGTTCCTCCATCAACTGCGCTCGACGGCTCTCGACGTCAATCGCCTGCACCTTCAGGACCTTCAATGACACCTCGAGCGTTCGCGCAGCCTCCAGCTGCTCATGGGCTACCCGCCGGCTGGCTTGCGCCGCCTTGACCCTCTCATCCGCGCCGTGCCATCGACGGGCGTCACCCTCCAAGCGCTGGCGCTCGGCATCGAATGCAGCCCCCTCGGCGCGCAACGCCGCCAGCGCCGCCTTCAGCTGCCGCGCCGTCTCGCACGCCTTCTGACCGAGCGCGCGGATGTCCTCCTGCCCCAGCAGATCGGCCAGCAGGGCCTTGATCTCGCCGTTGCGGTAAGTGCTGAGCTGCCGCTTCCCCTGTGCCGAGAAGACCGACGTGAAGAAGGTGTCTGCCGGCCCGCAGATAGTCTCGATGCATCGCGCATAGGTCTCGACCTTGCCATCGGAGACGGTACCGTCTGGCAGTGCGGCCGGAGACCACGTGCCGGCGTCATCCAGCGTCAGCAGATAGGCCTCGGTCCTGCGGCGGCTCCCGGTTCGGCCGTTCATGCGGATGACCACCTGCGATCGGTAGCAGTGCCCCGCGTGTGCCCAGTGCAGGTCCTTCTCGTTCTCGGGCAGACAGACCTGGTCGTAGTACGAGAAGCCGCCCGGCCCGCCCTGCGCGGCCCGCGACGGCATGGTCAGGTAGGGATGTTAGGTTGCATTCGCGAGTGTCAACAGAGTTGGCTCGCTCGACGTCACCACCTACAGTTATTCATGCCCGAGAAGCCCGAGCCTCTTTCAGAGGCGAGTAGCCCGGTGCGTCCCGCGTTTTCAGCAGCTTCAGCGGGGGTCCGACGTGATGGTTGCGCGCCGATCTCGCAGATCGTTCAGTGCCTCGACGTTGACACGGCTTCGTCAGATGCCGGCCAGCGACGCGCTCGCGCTGCTGGCCACCCACGTCAAGCCCGATCCGACCTATCTGCCCCTCAAGGATGAGCGCAGCCGTCGCTGGCACGCCAGCACGGCACGCGGCGAGTTCGAGATCCTGACCATTGGCGTCAAGTGGTACGACACGCGGGCGCACGCCGGTGGCGGTGGAGCCATCGACCTGGCAATGCACTTGCTCGGCGTGTCGTTCGTCGACGCTGTGAAGCGCTTGAACGCGAGGTAGCGGCGTGGTCCAGATCGTCCGCAAGGCTTCGCTGCCGAGCCCGTCTGAGGTGTCGGAACCGTTGGTGCAGCTTGCAGCGCAGGCTTTGGCGAGTTCGCTTCGCGAGCCACGTTCTGCCGGTTTCCCGCTTCTCTTCACGAAGCAGTGGCAGTTGATCGAGCCCGCGGTCGCCTTTCTGCATGAACACGCGATCCAGCGCGCGCACACCGCCGACACGCTCAGAACCTACACCGAGATCCTCTACGACTGGTTCGACACGCTCGAGCAGAACGACATCCCGTGGCACAAGGCGGATGCTGTCGACCTGGTTGCCTATCGCAACCGCATGATGTCGCAGCCCAGTCCGCACACCGGACGTGCGTACCGGACGACGACCATCAACCACCGGGTTCGCGGCGTGCTGCGGTTCTATGCGTGGGCGGTTGGCGCGCATTGGCTGAACGAATCGCCGCTTGCGGACAAGACCCGCGACTTCGCTGTGTCGAGGCGGTACTTGCCGATCCGGACGCGCTACGCTGCGGACACCGAGCGCAGCATCTTCGTGCTGCGGCAATACGAACCGCTGCCCCGGCCGCTGGTCTCCGAACAAGCCCGCGAACTGCTTGCCAAGCTCGCCCCGCCGTACGACCTGATGGCCCGCTGGCAGCTGTACACCGGGCTGCGGATCAGCGAACTCCTGCGTCTCGGCGTCGACGACGTCGAAGGCCGGCCCGCGCCGCACACGGCGCACCACACCATCGAGATCACGCGCAAGGGCCGCAAGCCGGGCTACGTGATCGCACCGGCCAGCCTGCTTGACGAGACCGATGGCTACATCTCGGGGCTGCGCTTCGCGTGGCTCAAGCGGGCGCGACGCAGGGGACGCCCCGCCCACCACTCGGCGTTGTTCCTCAATGCCCGCGGCGCACCGGTGAGCAAGAACGCCTATCAGCGCGCCGTCAGCGGGGCCGGCCTGGCCTGCAACTTCAAGGCAACGACGCATCTGCTTCGCGCGACCTTCGCATGCATGCTGCTGGCCCGGCTCGAGTACTTGGCCAGCAAGGGCGCCAAGGTCAATCCATTGCTCGTGGTGAAGATCCTGCTCGGGCACGAGCACATCGAGACCACCGACCGGTACCTGCGTGCCGTCGCCGTCGACGCCTGCGTCCTCAAGGACGTGCTG
>Ga0209200_1000555_pt1 | contig 42059 bp, 39 predicted proteins | sample AD_UKC033_MetaG_FD_184406 | JGI IMG/M metagenome (GOLD analysis project Ga0209200, IMG submission 184406) | Active sludge microbial communities of municipal wastewater-treating anaerobic digesters from USA - AD_UKC033_MetaG (SPAdes) (version 2) | ecosystem: Engineered > Bioreactor > Anaerobic >... | reverse complement strand
CGGACAAAGACGGACAGCGGCGCACGCCGCGCGCGCGCGGGCATCGCGTATCGTGGCGCCATGCCCGCATCCGCCATCGCCTGCAGCTTCTTCTGGCACGACTACGAGACCTTCGGGCGCGTGCCTCGCCGTGACCGGCCCGCGCAGTTCGCCGGCCTGCGCACCGACGCCGAGCTGAACGAGATCGGCGCGCCGGTGATGCTGCACTGCCGCCCCGCGCCCGACTTCCTGCCCGACCCCGAAGCCTGCCTGCTCACCGGCATCCTGCCGCAGCACTGCCTGCAGCACGGCGTGCCGGAGCATGAATTCGCCGCCGCGATCGAGCGCGAGCTCGCCGCGCCCGGGACGATCGGCGTCGGCTACAACAGCATCCGCTTCGACGACGAGGTCACGCGCTTCCTCTTCTGGCGCAACCTGATCGACCCCTACGCACGCGAGTGGCAGAACGGCTGCAGCCGCTGGGACCTGCTCGACGTCTTGCGCTGCGCCTGGGCGCTGCGTCCCGAGGGCATCGAGTGGCCGCGGCACGAGGACGGGCGGCCCTCGTTCAAGCTCGAGCACCTGAGCGCGGCCAACGGCATCGCGCACGAATCGGCGCACGACGCGCTCTCCGACGTGCGCGCGACGCTTGGCATGGCGCGGCTGCTCAAGGCACGCCAGCCGCGCCTGTGGGACTTCTGCCTGAAGCTGCGCGACAAGAACGCCGTGCGCGACGAGATCGGCATCGGCCGGCCCTTCGTGCACCTGAGCGGCCGCTATCCGGTCGAGCGCGGCTGCCTGGCGGTGGTGTGGCCGTTGGCACCCCATCCGGCGAATCGCAACGAGCTGATCGTCTGGGACCTGGCCCAGGACCCGCGCCAGCTCGAGGGCCTGGACGCCGACGCGCTGCGCGAGCGCCTCTTCGTGCGCGAGGACGAGCTGCCCGAGGGCGTGCAGCGCTTGCCGATCAAGACGATCCACCTCAACAAGAGCCCGATCGTCGTCGCCGGCAAGGGCATGATGAAGGCGGCGGCGGAGCGCTGGGGAATCGACCTGACCGCGGTGCAGCGTCACGCCGTTGAGGCCGCCCGCATTGCCCCGGCGATCGCCTCCCGCTGGGCCGCGGTCTTCGCGCGCCCGCCCGTCGCGGAGGTCGACGTCGACGAGGACCTCTACGGCGGCTTCGTCCCCGACGAGGACCGGCGCACGCTGCAGCGCCTGCGCGGCCTGACGCCGCAGGCGCTGGCCCAGCGCCGCCCGGCCTTCGTCGACGGCCGCCTGCCCGAACTGCTCTTGCGCTACCGCGCGCGCAACTTCCCCGAGACGCTCGCCGACGACGAGCGCCAGCGCTGGCACCAGCACTGCGCGGCCCGCCTGCACGACGGCGCGGGCGGCGCGCTCACGCTCGCGCGCTACGCCGAGATCATCGACCGGCTCGCGGAAGACGCCGACGAGGCGCAGCAGGGGCTGTTGTCGGCGCTCTATGACTATGCCGAGGGAATTGAGTCGAGCTTGTGAGCGCCACCAGGGGCGGGCCGTCACCTGGCCCGCCCCCCGTGGAGGTCAAGGAACTCGGGAGCGGCCCTTCGTTCCTTGGGACACCATGCCTGCAGGTGGGGTCGTAGACCGGGATGAAGATCTGCTCCCGCTTGCGCGGACCTTCCTGAGCAAAGATCGCGGATCGCCGAGTGTGTGTACCCCGGAGATCGAATGCCAGCGACCGACCCGCTTTCCATGATGCGAACCATCCAGCGCGACGGTTTCGTTGTCCAGGTCGACGATCGCGACAGTCTCGGGCTCTCGGGCGAAGCCGAGTTCGAGCCCGAGGTGCGGGATGCGCTGCTGCGCCTGGCAAGGCCGGGCGACACGGTCGTCGACATCGGCGCCAACATCGGCTGGTTCACGCTGCACCTGGCCAGGCGCGTGGGCCCCGCGGGTGTCATTCACGCGTTCGAACCGGAGCCCGCCAACCTGCGTTTGCTCGAGGCCAACGTGCGCGCGAACGGTCTGTCCTGGGTCGTCATCCATCCCGTCGCGCTGGGGGAGGCGCCGGGTGAGGCGCTGCTGCACACGACCGCCTACAACACCGGCATGCACCGACTCTACGACTCGGTGTGCTGCGACGGTCCGGCGATCCCGGTGGCTGTGCAGCGGCTCGATGATCTGCTCGCGCCAGGGCAGGTGGCGCTCGTGAAGATCGACGTCGAAGGCTACGAGCACGCGGTGCTGCGCGGGGCGCGAGTGCTGCTCTCGACGCCGCCGCAGCCGCGCGTGGTCAGCGAATACTGCCCGGCCTCGATGCTGGAGGCGGGGCAGTCGCCCAGTGCCTTCCTGAACGACATGAAGGCCTGGGGCTTGGCGCCCCGCGCGCTCGATGGGGCGCCAATCGATTGGGCGGAACTGATGGCCGATGCCCTGCGCTACGAGGCGTACGGTCGCGAGCGCTTCGTTGCCGCGTGCGCCGGTGCGAACAACCCCGAGATCCTCGCGATCGTCGCCGGGCTTGCCGCAGAGTTGGGTTGCCGCCGCCCGGTCATCGAGAACCTGCTCTTCGCGGCGCCGTGAGCGTCGGGTGAGCGTCCGATGAGCGTCTAGACTCCGCGCCCAGCCGGCCGCCGGGCCGTACAAGAACAAGGAGGCGCGATGAGTTCGATGTTGAGCTGGCGCGAGGTGCGCGCCGGTCCTGGCGTGGTGGTTGCGCCCGACGAGCGCCTGCCGTGGGGGCAGACGGCGGCGATGGGCGTGCAGCACGTGATCGCGATGTTCGGCGCGACGGTGCTGGCGCCGATCCTGATGGGCTTCGACCCGAATCTCGCGATCCTGATGAGCGGCATCGGCACGCTCGTCTTCTTCTTCATCGTCGGCGGCAAGGTGCCGAGCTACGTCGGCTCGAGCTTCGCGTTCATCGGCGTCGTCATCGCCGCGACCGGCTACGCCGGCAAGGGCGCCAACGCCAACCTGGGCGTGGCGCTGGGCGGCATCATCGCCTGCGGCGCGGTCTACACGCTGATCGGTGCGGCGGTGATGGCCACCGGTACCGGCTGGATCGAGCGGCTGATGCCGCCGGTGGTGACCGGCGCGGTCGTCGCGGTGATCGGTCTGAACCTCGCCGGGTTGCCGGTGAAGAACATGGCGCCGACGCCCTTCGACGCCTGGATGCAGGGCGTGACCTTCGTCTGCGTCGCGCTGGTCGCGGTGTTCACGCGCGGGATGACGCAGCGGCTGCTGATCCTCGTGGGCCTGTTCGCCGCCAGCGTCGTCTACGGACTGCTCACCAACGTGATGGGGCTGGGCACGCCGATCGACTTCTCCGGGATCGCCAGCGCCGCGTGGATCGGCCGGCCGAACTTCTCGGCGCCGGTGTTCGACGCGAATGCGATGCTGCTGATCGCGCCGGTGGCGATCATCCTGGTGGCGGAGAACCTGGGCCACATCAAGGCGGTCTCCGCGATGACCGGGCGCGACCTGGACCCCTACATCGGGCGCGCGTTCGTCGGCGACGGCGTGGCGACGATGATCTCCGGCTCGGCCGGCGGCACCGGCGTCACGACCTACGCCGAGAACATCGGCGTGATGGCGGCGACGAAGATCTACAGCACCGCGGTCTTCGTCGTCGCCGCGCTGATCGCGATCCTGCTGGGTTTCAGCCCCAAGTTCGGCGCGCTGATCCAGGCGATCCCGCTGGCGGTGATGGGCGGGGTCTCGATCGTCGTCTTCGGCCTGATCGCGATCGCGGGCGCCAAGATCTGGGTCGACAACAGGGTCGACTTCTCCGATAACCGCAATCTCGTCGTCGCCGCGATCACGCTGGTGCTGGGCACCGGCGACTACACGCTGCGCTTCGGCGGCTTCACGCTCGGCGGCATCGGCACCGCGACCTTCGGCGCCATCCTGCTGTGGCTGTTGCTCGGGCGCAAGGGTCAGGGCGAGCGCTGAAGGCCGCGCGGCCGGGCGCGGCCTTCCAGCAGCAGGAACAGGCCGCTGCCGACCATGAGCGTGATTCCGCCCCAGGCCAGCGCGTTGGGCACCTCCCGCCACACCAGCCAGCCCATCAGCACGGCGACGAGCAGGCCCACGTAGCGAAACGGCGCGACCACGCTCATCTCGCCGTGACGCATGCTGTTGACGACGCAGAAGTAGCCGCCGGCCAGGAGCGCCGCAGCCGTCGCGAGCTGCAGCAGCTGCATCGGGCGCATCGGCTGCCAGCCCTGCAGCGGCAGTAGCAGCGCGGCCACGGTGAGCACCGCGATCGCGCTGCCGAGCGTCACGAGGATCGAGGGCACGGCGGGATCGATGCTTCGCGTGTAGAGCTCGCGCCCGGCCTGCGCCAGCGTGGCCGCCAGGCACACCAGCGCCCAGGCGTTGAAGCCCTGCGCCTGCGGCTGGATGACCAGCAGCACGCCGACGAAGCCGGCGACGATGGCCACCCAGCGCGGCAGGCCGGCGCGTTCGCGCAGCAGGAGCACCGCCGCCAGCGCCATCATCAGCGGCATCGACAGGTTGATCGCCGTGGCGTTGGCCAGGGGCAGGTGCATCAGCGCGAGCAGGTAGAGCAGGGTGCCGAGCGCGTCCAGCAGCGCGCGCACGATCAGCGGCCGGTCGCCCAGGCGTGGCCAGCGCGTCGTCGCGCCGGTGGCGCGTGCCACGGCAAGCAGCATGCTCAGGGTCATCAGCCCGCGGATGAAGATCATCTGCGCGATACCCAGCTCCTGGCCGACGTGCTTCATCAGTGCGTCGTTGACAACGAAGAACACCATCGCGGCACAGACGTAGGCGATGCCGCGCCGGTTGGACTGGCGGGCCGGGGAGGCGTCGGGACTCACGGGCGTCAGAGCGGCGGGCCGATGGGCGTGGCGAGCGAGGTGGTCGAGGCAGCCGGGCGCAAGGCTAACGCTTCCGCGGCCGGTGCGCCGGACGCCCGCGCGAACGCGTCTCGCAACAGGCCGCTGCACACCCGCCACGCGTCGGCCGCATTCGCGACCGCGTGCGTGCCGCCAATCGAGGCCGGGTGATCCGACCGCGCGGGCGATGGCGGGGTGGGGTATGGTTGGGCATCGACGACCCGAACTGGACTGCCTGTGGCCAAACCGAACTACGCATTCGAGAAGCGCCAGCGCGAGCTGGAGAAGAAGCGCAAGAAGGAGGAGAAGGCCCAGCGCAAGGCGGCGGCCCAGACGCAGCCGGAGCCCGACTCGGCAGAGTCCGGGGAGGCTGCTGCATCGCCGGGCCCGACGGACGGCACTTCCGCACCCGAAGCAGGGACCTAGCGCGAGCGGCCCCAGGGAGAAGGACAGGCAGAAGGGCTCGCCGAAGCGGGCCCTTGCAGGGGAAACCGAAAAGGCGAAGGGTCTGCCGCGGCAGACCCTGGCCGGCGCGGGTGACCCGCGCCGGCGGCTTCAGCTTTCGACCGCCTTCGCCGCCTCGACGTACTCGGGGATCTGGTCGAAGTTCATGTAGCGGTAGACGCTGTCCGCATCCTTGTTGATGATGCCCATCGCCTCGTGGTATTCGGCCACGGTCGGGATGCGGCCCAGGCGCGAGGCGATCGCCGCCAGTTCCGCCGAGGCGAGGTAGACGTTGGTGTTCTTGCCCAGGCGGTTCGGGAAGTTGCGGGTGCTGGTCGAGACCACGGTCGCGCCTTCGCGCACCTGCGCCTGGTTGCCCATGCACAGGCTGCAGCCGGGCATCTCGGTGCGCGCGCCGGCGGTGCCGAAGGCCGCGTAGTGGCCTTCCTTGATCAGCTCGCTCTGGTCCATCTTGGTCGGTGGCGCCACCCACAGCTTGGTCGGGATGTCGCGCTGGCCGCCCAGCAGCTTGGCCGCGGCCCGGAAGTGGCCGATGTTGGTCATGCACGAGCCGATGAAGGCCTCGTCGATCTTCGTGCCCGCGACCTCCGACAGCAGCTTGGCGTCGTCCGGGTCGTTGGGGCAGCAGAGCACCGGCTCCTTCAACTCGTCGAGGTCGATCTCGATCACCGCGGCGTACTCGGCATCGGCATCGGCCTGCAGCAACTGCGGATTCGCGAGCCAGGCCTGCACCTTCTCGATGCGCCGCGCCAGCGTCTTCGCGTCCTGGTAGCCCTGCGCGATCATGTTCTTCATCAGCACGACGTTGCTGTTCAGGTACTCGATGATCGGTTCCTTGTTCAGCTTGATCGTGCAGCCGGCGGCCGAGCGCTCGGCCGAGGCGTCGGAGAGCTCGAAGGCCTGTTCGACCTTCAGGTCAGGCAGCCCCTCGATCTCGAGGATGCGACCGCTGAAGATGTTCTTCTTGCCGGCCTTGGCCACCGTCAGCAGGCCCTGCTTGATCGCGGTGTAGGGAATCGCGTGCACGAGGTCGCGCAGCGTGACGCCCGGTTGCATCTTGCCCTTGAAGCGCACGAGCACCGATTCGGGCATGTCCAGCGGCATCACGCCGGTGGCCGCGGCGAAGGCCACGAGACCCGAGCCGGCGGGGAAGCTGATGCCGATCGGGAAGCGCGTGTGGCTGTCGCCGCCGGTGCCCACGGTGTCGGGCAGCAGCAGGCGGTTGAGCCAGCTGTGGATGACGCCGTCACCCGGCCGCAGGCTCACGCCTCCGCGGCTGCTGATGAAGGCCGGCAGCTCGCGGTGCATCTTCACGTCGACGGGCTTGGGGTAGGCCGCGGTGTGGCAGAAGCTTTGCATCACGAGGTCGGCCGAGAAGCCCAGGCAGGCGAGATCCTTGAGCTCGTCGCGCGTCATCGGGCCGGTGGTGTCCTGGCTGCCGACGGTGGTCATCTTGGGCTCGCAGTAGGTGCCCGGGCGGATGCCCTGGCCCTCGGGCAGGCCGCAGGCGCGGCCGACCATCTTCTGCGCCAGCGTGTAGCCCTTGCCGCTGTCCTTGGGGGCCACCGGCAGGCGGAACGCAGTGCTCGCCGGCAGGCCCAGCGCCTCGCGCGCCCGGGCGGTCAGGCCGCGGCCGATGATCAGGTTGATGCGTCCGCCGGCGCGCACCTCGTCGAGCAGCACCGGGCTCTTGAGCTGGAACTCGGCAACCGTCTGGCCGTCCTTCAGGATCTTGCCGTCATAGGGCCGGATCTCGACGACGTCGCCCATCTCGAGATTGCGCACGTCGACCTCGATCGGCAGCGAGCCCGAGTCCTCCTGCGTGTTGAAGAAGATCGGCGCGATCTTGCCGCCGAGCGTGACGCCGCCGTAGCGCTTGTTGGGCACGAAGGGGATGTCGTGCCCGGTGGCCCAGATGACGCTGTTGGTCGCGCTCTTGCGGCTCGAGCCCGTGCCGACGACGTCGCCGACGTAGGCCACGAGATGGCCCTTCTTCTTCAGGTCCTCGATGAACTGGATCGGCCCGCGCTTGCTCTCCTCCTCGGGCTTGAACGCGGCGTCCGGGCGGCTGTTCTTGAGCATCGCCAGGTAGTGCAGCGGGATGTCCGGGCGGCTCCACGCATCCGGCGCGGGCGAGAGGTCGTCGGTGTTGGTCTCGCCGGGCACCTTGAAGACGGTGACGGTGATCGCCTGCGGCACCTCGGGGCGCGAGGTGAACCACTCGGCGTCGGCCCAGCTCTGCATGACCTCCTGGGCCTTGGCGTTGCCGGCCTTGGCCTTGGCCGCGACGTCGTTGAAGTAGTCGAACATCAGCAGCGTGTGCTTGAGCGCGTCGGCCGCCTGCTGGGCCACCTCGGCGTCGTCGAGCAGCTCGATCAGCGGGTGCACGTTGTAGCCGCCGACCATGGTGCCCAGCAGCTCGGTGGCGCGTGCGCGCGAGATCAGGCCGACCTTCAGCTCGCCGTGCGCAACCGCCGAGAGGAAGCTCGCCTTGACCTTGGCGGCGTCGTCCACGCCCGGCGGCACGCGCTGCGTCAGCAGCTCGAGCAGGAAGGCCTCCTCGCCTGCGGGAGGGTTCTTGATCAGCTCGATCAGTTCGGCGACCTGCTGCGCGGACAGCGGTAGGGGCGGGATGCCGAGCGCGGCGCGTTCGGCGGCGTGTTGGCGATAGGCGGCAAGCATGTCGGCTCCTTGGTGTCGATCGATGAAGTTCGTTGGGGTCTGTGCGGGTTTCGGCTTGGGTTCGCGGACGGGTCGCCAGGGGCGATGGCTCCGCGATGATCCGAGTGTGCGGCTTCAGGCTTTCGGGACGATGACCTTCAGGCCCTTGAAGTCGTCGCGGAAGAAGGCGGCGTCGCGGGTGATCAGGCCTTCGCGCGTTTACGTACGGATCGCATCCGAATCAAGGTTTGCCCTGAGGCATGCGATCGCCGCAGCACCCGAGGCCTGCTTCGGGAAGCGGGGATGGCGGCGAGGTTCAGCGCGTCGACGTTGCCGGCGCCGGCGTGCCGCCTGGAGCGTCGTCGGGACGGGCTCTGGCAGCCACCGTTGGCGCCGCGGGGGCGGTTGCCGATGTGTCGGGTGCGGTCGCGGCCGGTGCTGCAGGCGCGCCCGCAGGCGGTGCTGCCGAGGCATCGCTGTTCATGGCACTGCCGGCCGCCGTCGCCGCGGCGGCTGCGGCCGCCAGCGCCGGGTCGATGCCCAGCGATTCGCTTGCCGGGGGAGGGGCGACGTTGCGCTGCTGGTCGTGGACGCAGTTGTCGATCACGCGCCGGCCCTGCACCGCGTCCATCAGCATCGACTTGCTCGCGATCTGCAGCAGCATCATGCGGCCCTTGACGTCCTCGAGTCGCAGCGCTCCGGTGCCCGAAAGCACCGGCTTCATCGTCCAGAGCGACTTCTGGAACTTGACGTCGACGTAGCCGGCGTGGCGCAGGTTCGGGTCCACCGAGACCGACTGGTTGAACTCGCACTGGTAGCTGCCGAAATAGGCCCGCGCCGCCGCGGCGATCTGCTCGACCGTGGCGGGCGGCAGTGCGGCGATCGCAGCGGCCATCGGGGTCGTGGCTACCGGAGCGGCGGCGCGCACCGCGCGCTTGGCCGAGGGGCGCTGGGTCTGCGCCTGCAGCGTGCCGACCGCGCACGCCAGCGTCAGCGCGAGCGTGGCGCGAAGGAATGGGGTGGCGTTCATCGCGGGACCCTCACGGACAGTGGTTCTGACCCGGGATTGTGACCGCAGGTGCGCCGTTTGGGGTCATGAAGGTCGCTGCGGGTGCAACGGATCGCGTCCTTGCTCATCATTGGGGGCCAACCGTGTCACCGAACCAGGCGGCCCGCACCTCGGCAGGGAGCTGGGCCCCGCCCGCACTCGACGTGCGGTGCGCGCGCTCGAGCAGCAGCCAGAAGTAGCGGTAGCTGGCGCGGTCGTGCAGCACGTCGCGGTGGCGGATCGGCGCCCAGTCCGCGGCCTGCGCCGACTGCAGGATCGCGATCGCCTCGTCGATCTCGGCGGTGCTCGGCGCGAAGGCCTCGACGATCGGGCGGATCTGCGCCGGGTGGATGCTCCACATGCGCGTGTAGCCGAGCTGCCGCCCGGCCTGCTCCGCGGCCTTCTGCAGCGCCGCGGTGTTCCGGAATTCGGTGACGACGCAGTGCGAGGGCACCTTGCCGTGCGCGTGGCAGGCCGCTGCGATCTCGAGCTTGGCGCGCAGCACGAGCGGATGCGTGAACTGGCCCTGCACGCCCATCGCCGACTGCGGGATCGCGCCGCGGTGCGCCGAGACGAAGTCCATCAGGCCGAAGGACAGCGACTCGATGCGCGGGTGCGCGGCCAGCGCATGGACCTCGTGCAGCGCGCCGTGCGTCTCGACCAGCGCATGCAGCGGGATCGTCGCGCCGCCGGCCGCGTCGATCGCACCGACCGCCTGTTGCAGCTCGGCGCTTCCGCGCAGCTTGGGCAGCATCAGGTAGGCCGGCGCCCGTGGCGCGGCCAGCACCGCCGCAAGCACGTCGGCAAAACGGGCGTGCGACACCGGGAGCACGCGCACGCCGACGCGGCCGAAGCGGTTGTCGGGGCCGGCGAGCAGCTCGGCGATCCGCTGTGCGTGCTCGACCTCGCCGCCCACCGGGGCGCCGTCTTCGTTGTCCAGCGTGACGTCGAAGACCGGGCCCATCTCCGCCTGCAGCTGCAGGCTCTTGCGCATGCGGGGCTCCACCCCGCTGTAGTGGTCGCAGACCGGCAGTGCCGGCACGGCGCGCTCGTCGGGGTCGAAGAGCGCCTGCCGCGGATGCAGGGGTGAGGCGCTCGGCATCGGCGACCCCTTCGATGCGCGCGCGGACGGCCCCGAGCTCAGAGCAGGTGCTTGACGCCGTCCTGCTCGGACAGCAGTTCGGCCAGCGTCTTGTCCATGCAACCCTTGGAGAACTCGTCGATCGGCAGGCCCTGCACGATCTGGTAGCGCCCGCCTTCGCAGGTGACCGGGAAGCCGAACATCACGTCCTTGGGGATGCCGTAGTCGCCGTTGCTCGGAACGCCCATCGTGACCCACTCGCCGCCCGTGCCCAGCGCCCAGTCGTGCATGTGGTCGATCGCGGCGTTGGCGGCCGATGCGGCCGAGGACAGGCCGCGCGCGTCGATGATCGCGGCGCCGCGCTTGCCCACCGTCGGCAGGAACACGTCCTTGTTCCAGGCGTGGTCGTTGATCATGTCCTTGACGCTGGCGCCGTCGATCGTCGCGAAGCGGTAGTCGGCGTACATCGTCGGGCTGTGGTTGCCCCAGACCGCGAGCTTCCTGATGCTGGCCACCGGCTTGCCGGTCTTCGCCGCGATCTGCGAGAGCGCGCGGTTGTGGTCCAGGCGCAGCATCGCGGTGAAGTTCTCGCGCGGCAGGCTGGGCGCGCTCTTCATCGCGATGTAGGCGTTGGTGTTGGCCGGGTTGCCGACCACCAGCACCTTGACGTCGCGGCTGGCGGCCTTGTCCAGCGCACGGCCCTGCGCGGTGAAGATCTGCGCGTTGGCGGCCAGCAGGTCGGCGCGCTCCATGCCGGGGCCGCGCGGGCGTGCGCCGACGAGCAGCGCGTAGTCGGTGTCCTTGAAGCCGGTCTCGGGCGAGCTGTGCGCCTCCATGCCTGCCAGCAGCGGGAAGGCGCAGTCCTCGAGCTCCATCATCACGCCCTTGAGCGCCTTCTGGGCCTTCTCGTCCGGGATCTCGATGAGCTGCAGGATCACCGGCTGGTCGCGGCCCAGCATCTCGCCCGAGGCGATGCGGAACAGCAGGGCATAGCCGATCTGGCCGGCAGCGCCGGTGACGGCGACGCGGACGGGTTTCTTGCTCATGGAAGGCTCTCCTGGGTGCGGTACGGGGATGGCCGCGATTCTAGATCGCGCACCCTGACTGGACTCTTATGTCTTATGCAAGACAGCGCTGGGCCACAATAGCCGCATGAACGCACGGGACGGGCTCGAAGAGCGCAGCGCGGCAGCCGTCGCGGTGCCGTCCTTCAGCCCGCTGTACCGGCAGATCAAGGCGCTGCTGCTGTCGCGGCTGCAGGCCGGCGAGTGGAAGCCCGGCGAGATGATCCCGAGCGAGCTCGAGCTCGCGGCGAGACTCAAGGTCAGCCAGGGAACGGTGCGCAAGGCGGTTGACGAGCTGGCGCAGGAGAACCATCTCGTGCGCCGCCAGGGCAAGGGCACTTTCGTCGCCACGCACGCCGAGGAGCGTACGCAGTACCGCTTCCTGCGCCTGACGCCCGACGACGGCGCGAGCACGCGGCTGCAGCGCCGGCTGCTGGAGTGCCGCCGTGTGCGCGCCGGCGCCGAGGCGGCGCGCGCGCTCGAGTTGCGCGCCAGCGACATGGCCGTGCAGATCCGCCGTCTGCTGCTCACCGACGCCGAGCCGGCGCAGCCGGTGGTGCTCGACGAGATCTGGCTGCCAGGCTCGCTGTTCAAGGGCCTCACCGCCGAGAAGCTGGCGGCCTGGCGCGGGCCGATGTACGGCCTCTTCGAATCGGAGTTCGGCGTGCGCATGGTGCGCGCCGAGGAGCGCATCCGCGCGGTCGCCGCGACCCGCGACGAGGCGGCGCTGCTCGGCGTCACGCCGAGCGCACCGCTGCTGCTGGTCGAGCGCCTGTCCTACACCTACGGCGAACGTCCGGTCGAGCTGCGCCGCGGGCTCTACCGCACCGAACACTTCCACTATCGCAACGAGCTCGGCTGATGACCCCGATCAAAGCCCGGTCTCGCAAGGGTTCCAGTTCCGCGTAAGCCGTGGCTCGTCCAATAGGTGCTGCAATAGAATTCCTGGGTTTGTCCGCCCGCAGGCTCGAGCAGGCAGGCGCGCAAGTCGCGTGATTCACTGGCGAAGGAAAGCATGGCTCAGACACCCCGCCCCGTCTTCACGAACATCCACATCACCCAGATCGTCAAGTACCGCATGCCGCTGGCGGCGTGGGTCTCGATCCTGCACCGCATCAGCGGCGCGCTGATGTTCCTGCTGTTGCCGCTGGTGATCTGGCTCTTCGACAACAGCCTGAGTTCGGAAACCTCTTACGAGCGCTTCGCCGCCGTCTTCGACACCGGCATCGGCATCGTCCCGGGCATCCTCGTCAAGCTCGTCGTCTTCGGGCTGATCTGGGCCTACCTGCACCACTTCACCGCAGGGCTGCGTCACGTGCGCATGGACATCACGCACGCCACCAGCAAGGAGCAGGGCCGCCACTCGGCCGCCTTCACCCTCGTCTTCAGCCTCGTGCTCACCGTGCTGCTGGGGGCCAAGCTCTTCGGCGTCTTCTGATCGGGAAAGGACCGGACCATGAGCGAACGAATCGGATCCAAGCGCCTGGTCGTCGGTGCGCACTACGGCCTGCGCGACTGGATGAGCCAGCGCGCGACCGCGGTGCTGATGGCGATCTTCACGATCGTGCTGCTGGTGCAGGTGCTGATGCCCGGCCCGATGGGCTACGACAAGTGGGCCGGGATCTTCGCGCCGCAGTGGATGAAGTTCCTGACCTTCGTCGTGATCATCTCGCTGGCGTGGCATGCCTGGGTCGGCGTGCGCGACATCTGGATGGACTATATCAAGCCGGTGTGGCTGCGCCTCACGCTGCAGGTCGGCACCCTGGCCTGGCTGGTCGGCTGCGTCGGCTGGGCGCTGCAAGTGCTCTGGAGGCTCTGAGATAACCGCTATGGCTAAACTTCCCACGCGCAAGTTCGACGTCGTCATCGTCGGCGCCGGTGGCTCCGGCATGCAGGCTTCGCTGCGGCTGTCGCAGGCCGGCCTGAACGTCGCCGTGCTGACCAAGGTCTTCCCGACGCGCTCGCACACCGTGGCGGCGCAGGGCGGGATCGGCGCCAGCCTCGGCAATATGTCCGAGGACAACTGGCACTACCACTTCTACGACACCGTCAAGGGTGGCGACTGGCTCGGCGACCAGGACGCGATCGAGTTCATGTGCCGCGAGGCGCCCAAGGTCGTCTACGAACTCGAGCACTTCGGCATGCCCTTCGACCGCAATGCCGACGGCACGATCTACCAGCGCCCCTTCGGCGGCCACACCGCCAACTACGGCGAGAAGCCGGTGCAGCGCGCCTGCGCCGCGGCCGACCGCACCGGGCACGCGATGCTGCACACGCTCTACCAGCGCAATGTCGCCGCGCGCACGCAGTTCTTCGTCGAGTGGATGGCGCTGGACCTGATCCGTGACGCCGAGGGCGACGTGGTCGGTGTGACCGCGCTCGAGATGGAGACCGGCGAGCTCTACATCTTCCACGCGAAGACGACGATGCTGGCCACCGGCGGCGCCGGGCGCATCTATGCCGCGAGCACCAACGCCTACATCAACACCGGCGACGGCCTGGGCATGGCCGCGCGCGCCGGCATCCCGCTGCAAGACATGGAGTTCTGGCAGTTCCACCCGACCGGCGTGCACAACGCCGGCGTGCTGCTCACCGAAGGCTGCCGGGGCGAGGGCGCGATCCTGCGCAATGCCGACGGCGAGCGCTTCATGGAGCGCTACGCGCCGACGCTCAAGGATCTCGCGCCGCGCGACTTCGTCTCGCGCTGCATGGACCAGGAGATCAAGGAAGGGCGCGGCTGCGGCCCGAACAAGGACTACATCAACCTCGACATGACGCACCTGGGCGCCGACACGATCCACAAGCGCCTGCCCAGCGTGTTCGAGATCGGCCACAACTTCGCCAACGTGGACATCACGAAGGAGCCGATCCCGGTCGTGCCGACGCTGCACTACCAGATGGGCGGCGTGCCGGCCAACATGCACGGTCAGGTCGTGGTGCCGAAGAACGGCGACCCGAACACGCCGGTGAACGGCCTGTATGCGGTCGGCGAGTGCTCGGCGGTGAGCGTGCACGGCGCCAACCGCCTGGGTACGAACTCGCTGCTGGACCTGCTCGTCTTCGGCCGCGCCGCGGGCTATCACATCATCGAGTTCGCGAAGCAGAACGCGCACCACAAGCCGCTGCCGGCCGACGCCGGCGAGCGCACGCGTGCACGCGTGGCCGAACTCGACGCCAGCACCGGCGGCGAGTACGCGCAGGCGGTGGCCAACGACCTGCGCCGCTCGATGCAGCACCACGCCGGCGTCTTCCGCACGCAGAAGATGATGGACGAGGGCGTGCACGAGATCGCGGCGCTGCGCGAGCGCGCCAAGGGCATCACGCTGGCCGACAAGAGCAAGATCTTCAACACCGCGCGCGTCGAGGCGCTCGAGGTCGAGAACCTGGTCGAGGTCGCGCAGGCGACGATGGTCTCGGCCGCGGCGCGCAAGGAGTGCCGGGGCGCGCACACGGTCGAGGACTACGAGCGCGGCGCCGACGATCCCGAGTTTCCGCTCGGCCGCAACGACCGCGACTGGCTCAAGCACACGCTGTGGGATTCCGCGACCAACAGCCTTTCGTACAAGCCGGTGCGCATGCAGCCGCTGACCGTCGAGAGCATCCCGCCCAAGGTCCGCACCTTCTGAGTCTCGAGAATCCGCAAGGCAGCCCGTAATGAGCAAGCGCAGCTTCCAGATCTATCGCTACGACCCCGACAAGGACACGCGGCCCCAGATGCAGACGATGCAGGTGGAGCTGGACGGTTCCGAGCGCATGCTGCTGGATGCGCTCATCAAGCTCAAGGCGCAGGACCCTAGCCTGAGCTTTCGCCGCAGCTGCCGCGAGGGCGTCTGCGGGTCGGACGCGATGAACATCAACGGCAAGAACGGCCTGGCGTGCCTGACCAACATGCGCACGCTGCCCGACACCGTGGTGCTCAAGCCGCTGCCGGGGCTGCCCGTCATTCGCGACCTGATCGTCGACATGACGCAGTTCTTCAAGCAGTATCACTCGATCAAGCCCTACCTGATCAACGACGAGCCGCCGCCCGAGAAGGAGCGTCTCCAGTCGCCCGAGGAGCGCGAGGAACTCAACGGGCTCTACGAGTGCATCCTGTGCGCGAGCTGCTCGACCGCCTGCCCGAGCTTCTGGTGGAACCCGGACAAGTACGTCGGTCCCGCCGGGCTGCTGCAGGCCTATCGCTTCATCGTCGACAGCCGCGACCAGGCGACCTCCGAGCGCCTGGACAACCTCGAGGATCCGTACCGGCTCTTCCGCTGCCGCTCGATCCTCAACTGCACCGACGTCTGCCCCAAGGGCCTGAACCCGGCCAAGGCGATCAGCAAGATCAAGGAGCTGATGGTCCGCCGGGGGGTCTGAGGGCGCAGCCCGACGCCACCGAGTACCCCGCCCATCGTCCCTCCCATGAGCGACGTCGCCCTCGATCCGCGCGAGCTCAGCCGCCTCAAGTGGCGCTGCCGGCGCGGTCTGCTCGAGAACGACCTTCTGATCGAGCGCTTCTTCCGCCAGTACGAGGAGACGCTCACGACAAGACAGGCCCAGGGGCTGAAATGCCTGATGGACCTGTCCGATCCCGACCTGCTGGATCTGCTGCTCGCCCGCTGCGAGCCGCAGGGCGAGGTCGACCGTCCCGAAGTGCGCGAGGTGCTTGCGCTGATGCGGCGCGCGCCCGCCAACCCCAGTTGAACCGAAAGGCCTGCGATGACTCCCTCCGACGTGAAAGCCACCCTGTCGTTTTCGGATGGCAGCCCGAGCATGGAGCTGCCGCTCTACAAGGGCTCGATCGGCCCGGACGTGATCGACATCCGCAAGCTCTACGGGCAGACCGGCAAGTTCACCTACGACCCGGGCTTCCTGTCGACGGCTTCGTGCAACAGCACGATCACCTACATCGACGGCGACAAGGGCGAACTGCTCTATCGCGGCTATCCGATCGAGCAGCTCGCCACCGAGTGCGACTTCCTCGACACCTGCTACCTGCTGCTCTACGGCGATCTGCCCAACGAACAGCAGCAGCGGGATTTCCACAAGCTCGTCGTGAACCACACGATGGTCAACGAGCAGATGCAGTTCTTCCTGCGGGGCTTTCGCCGCGACGCGCATCCGATGGCGGTGATGACCGGCCTCGTCGGCGCGCTCTCGGCCTTCTATCACGACAGCACCGACATCAACAACCCGAAGCACCGCGAGGTCGCGGCGATCCGGCTGATCGCGAAGATGCCGACGCTGGTGGCGATGGCCTACAAGTACTCGGTCGGCCAGCCCTACATGTACCCGCGCAATGAACTGAGTTACACGGCGAACTTCATGCGCATGATGTTCGCGACCCCCTGCGCCGACTACGAACCCAACGACGTGCTCGTGCGCGCGCTGGATCGCATCTTCATCCTGCACGCCGACCACGAGCAGAACGCGTCGACTTCGACCGTACGCCTGTGCGGCAGCTCGGGCACGAACCCGTTCGCGGCGATCGCCGCCGGCGTGGCCTGCCTCTGGGGGCCGGCGCACGGGGGCGCCAACGAAGCGGCGCTCAACATGCTCGAGGAGATCCAGAGGAACGGCGGCGTCGAGAAGATCGGCGACTTCATCAAGCAGGTCAAGGACAAGAACTCGACCGTCAAGCTGATGGGCTTCGGCCACCGTGTCTACAAGAACTACGACCCGCGCGCCAAGCTGATGCGCGAGACCTGCCACGAGGTGCTCGAGGCGCTGGGCCTGCACGACGATCCGCTCTTCAAGCTGGCGATGCAGCTCGAGAAGATCGCGCTCGAGGACGAATACTTCGTCGCGCGCAAGCTCTACCCGAACGTCGACTTCTACTCGGGCATTGTGCAGCGCGCGATCGGCATCCCGGTGAGCCTGTTCACCGCGATCTTCGCGCTCGCGCGCACGGTCGGCTGGATCGCGCAGCTCAACGAAATGATCGCCGATCCCGAGTACAAGATCGGCCGTCCGCGCCAGCTCTACGTCGGCGCGGCGCGCCGCGACGTCAAGCCGCTCGCCCAGCGCTGAGCGACGATGGGCTGGTTCTCGCGCCTGCTCGGCGGGCAGGATCGCGCCGCTGCGGCGGATTCCAAGAAACCGGGCGCGGCGCCGGCCGCTCCGGCGCCCGGCAGCACCGCGGGCGCCGAGTCCAGCGCCGCATCCATGCCAGCGGCGGCCCTCGGGCCGCCGTTGCTGTTCTGGCTGCTCGGGGCGGACGACGCCCAGGCCCCGCCAGCCCCACAGGCTGTCGAGCGGCAGGCGATCTCGGTTGCCGACCAGCTGCTCGCGCAGGCCTCGCTGCCGCGCGAGCTGCTGCCGCGTGCGGCCAACGTCGTGCCGCAGCTGCTCGCGCTGCTGCGGCAGCAGGATCTGCCGGTGCCGGTGCTCGCCGAGCGCATCGGGCGCGACCCGGTGCTCGCGGCCGAGGTGCTGCGCCAGGCCGGCGGCGCCTTCTTCGCACACCTTGGGCCGGTGGCCGACCTGCCGCAGGCAATCCAGCGCCTGGGGACCGAGGGCCTGCAGATGGCGATCGCGCGCGTCGTGCTGCGGCCGATGTTCCAGGCCGCGCCCGACAGCCTGAGTGCGCGCACCGCGACCCGGCTGTGGGAGCACGCCGATGGGCTCTCGCAGCATGCGGCGCAGGCGGCGCGCCAGGCCGGCCTTCCGGCCTTCGACGGCTACCTCGTCGGCCTGCTGCACGACACCGGCTGGACCGTGCTCTTCCATGCGCTGCAACGCGCGGGGATCGTGGGCCTTGAACCGGTCAGCGTCGCCGGGGCCGATGCGCTGGCCGAACGCGCGCACCGGCTCTTCGGGCTCGCCGCGGCGCCCTGGGAGATCACGCCGGGCTTCGCCGCGTTTGCGGCCGACGCGCAGAAGCGCACGCTCGCATTGAGCTCACATCCGCTCGCCGCGGTCCTGCGCGCCGCGGAAGGTCCTTGCATGACCGAGCTGCAGGGCGGCGGCTGAGCGATCGCCCCGGCGGCCCCGTCGCCCGCGGGTCGGCGTGCGACCGGTGATCGGTTTCAGAAGTGGATCGTCACCGCGTCGATCACGCGCGTGTCGTCGTCGACGATCGGCATCCAGTGCCACTTGTCGAAGGTCGTGCAGGGATGCGAGATCCCGAGCGCGACGAGGTCGCCGACGGCAGGGCCGGCAACGCGTGCGGCATCCCAGCGCAGATAGGCATGCTGATCGTTGAGCGCGGTGATGCGCCAGGCCGTGTCGACGTCCCGCTTCGTGCCTGCAGCCGCCGCGTTCCCCGCATCGCCGGTGGCCTGGTGCACGGCCTGCACACGCCCGGCGCGCGCCAGGGCGAGCACATGCGGCAGCTCGATGTCGAACGAGAGGTCGCGGCGCCCGCCGCTGAGCAGCGCGAGCCCCGGCTCGGGCGTGCTCTGCACGGCCGTCCAGACCTCGAGCGCCGGCTGCAGTTCGTCGCTGCAGCCGCAGCGCTGCGCCACCCGATGGACGAGCCGCCGGTAGTGGCCGTGGTCGTGCGTGAGGTAGCAGCCCGAGCGCAGGATGCCGCGCACCGGGCGTGAGAGCGCAGGACGCATGTGCGGCGCGACGAGGTCGAAGAGCGCCGAGCCGCCGGCCGAGACGATGATCTCCTCGGATTCGAACAGGCCCTCGCGGTCGCAGGCGGCAGCGAGCGCCGTGACGCGCTGCATCAGTTCGTCGGTCCGCGCGCGCAGGGCCTCGTCGTCGCCGTCCAGTGACAGGCCCTCGTAACACTCGACGCCGACGAGGCGCACCGCAGGGCTCGCTCGCAGCGCACGCGCGAGCGCGATCGCGCCATCCGCTTCGCGCACGCCGGTGCGCCCGCCGGCAACGCCGACTTCGAGCAGCACCTCGAACACCGGCGCTTGCCGCTCTCCCGCGCGCCGGGCCTCGATCAGGCGCAGCTGCGCGATCGAGTCGACGAGAAAGGCGACGCGCAAACCGGGCGTCTGCGCGAGCAGCCGCGCAAGCCCGGCAAGATCGGGGCCCGTGTGCACCTGGTTGACGATCAGCGCCCGGCGCACGCCGGCGGCCACACCGAGACGCAGCTGGAACACGCTCGCGAAGCTGATGCCCCAGGCGCCGGCGTCGAGCTGGCGCCCGAAGAGCTGCGGCGACATCGTCGTCTTGCCGTGCGGCGAGAGATCGAGCCCGCGCTCGCGCGCGAAGCGCTGCATCCAGCGCAGGTTGTGCGCGAGCGCGCTCTCCTTGAGCACCGCCAGCGGCAGCGGCAGCGCGCCGTCGGCGACGCGCCAGCCCTGCCGTGCGAGCTGCGAGCGCCGCAGCGGCTGCGCCGCCGGCGGAAAGCCCTTGAGCCAGGGGCCCAGCAGCGGGTCGGCCAGATCGGGATCGGTCGCCGTCACCGTCATCGCCATCGTCGAAGTCCCGCGACCCGTGGGCGCGTTCACGCTGCGGCCGCCAGGCCGTTCTCGAAGTGCGCGCGCATCAGGCGCGTCGCGGCCTTCGCGTCGCGCTCACGCAGCGCCTGCATCAGCGCGCGGTGCTCGGCGAGCGACTCGGCGATGCGTCCGCGCTTGAAGAGCGAGTGGTGCCGGTTGAGCTTCATGACCTTGCGCAGGTCGGTGACGATCTGCGTGCGCCAGCGGTTGCCGGCGATCTCGAGCAGCTCGAGGTGAAAGCGCTCGTTGGCGGCGAAGAAGGCGTCGTGCTGGCGCTGCTGCTTCTCCAGGCGCTGGTGCAGCGCCTCGAGCGCCTCGAGCTGCGCGTCGCTCGCCGAACGCGCGACCTCGCCGGCGGCGTCGCTCTCCAGCAGCGCCAGCAGGTGGTAGACCTGCGCGACGTCCTGGCTCGACATCTCGGTCACGTAGGCGCCGCGGCGCAGCCGCATCGTCACCAGGCCCTCGACCGCGAGCACCTTCAGCGCTTCGCGCAGCGGCGTGCGGCTGATGCCGTACTCGGCGCAGAGCTTCTGCTCGTCGATCCAGCTGCCGGGTTCGAGCTCGCGCGCGAAGATCTGCTGGCGCAGCCGGTCGGCAACGTCCTCGTACAGCGCCCGCCGCGAAAGCAGGCGCGACGGGGCTTCGGCGAGTTCGGCGGCAGCAGGCATCCGGATGTGCGACGCGTGGGAAGCGCGAGGAGGTGGGGCGGACTGGCGCGGGCGCGCGTCAGGATCGCGTTGGATTTGAATTCATAATTATGCATAATCGCAGCGACCCGACAAGCCGGCACGCGAGCCTGCACCCGAATCCGGTGCCGGCCGGTGCCGCTTCGTCCCCGAGGAGACACCCGATGAGCAAGGCCCCCGAGTTCGCATCCGCCACCCTCGCGCAGTGGCAGCAGGCCGCCGCGAAGTCCGCGCCCGGCGGCGACGTGCAGGCGCTCTCGTGGGTCACGCCCGAGGGCATCACGGTCAAGCCGCTCTACACCGCGGCCGACCTTGCCGGCCTGCCGTTTGCCGACACGCTGCCGGGCTTCGAGCCCTTCATCCGCGGGCCGCAGGCGACGATGTACGCGGTGCGGCCGTGGACGATCCGCCAGTACGCGGGCTTCTCGACCGCCGAGGAGAGCAACGCCTTCTACCGCAAGGCGCTGGCCGCCGGCGGCCAGGGCGTGAGCGTGGCCTTCGACCTCGCGACGCACCGCGGCTACGACAGCGACCACCCGCGCGTCGTCGGCGACGTCGGCAAGGCGGGAGTGGCGATCGATACCGTCGAGGACATGAAGATCCTCTTTGACGGCATCCCGCTCGACAAGGTCAGCGTCTCGATGACGATGAACGGCGCCGTGCTGCCGGTGCTGGCCGGCTACATCGTCGCCGCCGAGGAGCAGGGCGTTGCGCAGGCGCAGCTCGCCGGGACCATCCAGAACGACATCCTCAAGGAGTTCATGGTCCGCAACACCTACATCTTCCCGCCCGAACCCTCGATGCGCATCGTCGGCGACATCATCGCGTACACGGCGCAGCAGATGCCGCGCTTCAACTCGATCAGCATCTCCGGCTACCACATGCAGGAGGCCGGCGCGAACCAGGCGCTGGAGCTCGCGTTCACGCTCGCCGACGGCAAGGAGTACGTGAAGACCGCGATCGCCAAGGGCCTGGACGTCGACGACTTCGCCGGGCGGCTCTCGTTCTTCTGGGCGATCGGGATGAACTTCTATCTCGAGATCGCGAAGATGCGCGCCGCGCGGCTGCTCTGGTGCCGGATCATGAAGGGCTTCGGCGCGAAGAAGGCCAAGAGCCTGATGCTGCGCACGCACTGCCAGACCAGCGGCTGGAGCCTGACCGAGCAGGACCCGTACAACAACATCGTGCGCACCGCGATCGAGGCGATGGCCGCGGTCTTCGGCGGCACGCAGAGCCTGCACACGAACAGCTTCGACGAGGCGATCGCGCTGCCCACCGAGTTCAGCGCGCGCATCGCGCGCAACACGCAGCTGATCATCCAGGAGGAGACGCACATCACCAGCGTCGTCGACCCCTGGGCCGGCAGCTACCTGATGGAGAAGCTGACGCAGGACATGGCCGATGCCGCGCAGGCGATCCTCGACGAGGTCGAGGCGATGGGTGGCATGACGCAGGCGGTTCAGAGCGGCTGGGCCAAGCTGAAGATCGAGGCCAGCGCCGCCGAGAAGCAGGCGCGCATCGACAGCGGCAAGGACACGATCGTCGGCGTCAACAAGTACCGGCTGCAGCAGCAGGACCCGGTCGAGATCCTCGAGGTCGACAACGTCAAGGTGCGACAGGCGCAGATCGAGCGCCTGCAGGCGGTCAAGGCCGCGCGCGACGGCGCCAAGGTCGCAGCGACGCTGCAGGCGCTGACCGAAGCGGCGCGCAGCGGCAAGGGCAATTTGCTGGCCCTCTCGATCGATGCGATCCGCGCGCGTGCCACCGTCGGCGAGGTCAGCGATGCGCTCGAGGCCGCCTGGGGCCGTCACCAGGCCGATGTCAGCAAGGTCAGCGGTGTCTACGCCGCGGCCTACGATGCGGCGATGGACTGGAACACGATCAAGGCGCAGATCGACGCCTTCGCCCGCGAACAGGGCCGCCGCCCGCGCGTGATGATCGCCAAGCTCGGCCAGGATGGGCACGACCGCGGCGCCAAGGTCGTCGCCACGGGCCTGGCCGACCTCGGCTTCGACGTCGACATCGGCGCGCTCTTCCAGACGCCCGAGGAATGCGCGCGCCAGGCGATCGAGAACGACGTGCACGCGGTCGGCGTGAGCACGCTGGCCGCCGGGCACAAGACGCTGGTGCCGGCGATCATCGACGAGCTGCGCCGCCAGGGCGGCGAGGACATCATCGTCTTCGTCGGCGGCGTGATCCCGCAGCAGGACTACGACTTCCTCTACGCCGCCGGCGTCAAGGGCATCTACGGCCCGGGCACGCCGATCCCGGAGTGCGCGAAGGACGTGCTCGAGCAGATTCGGAAGGCGCAGAGCTGATGGCGCTGCGTGGCCGCGCCGACGTCCTCCCGTGGATCTGCCGCCTCCTGCCGTGAGCGTCCTGCCGATTGCCGATGAGGCCTTGCTGCAGGCCATCGTCGGCGGCTGTGGCCCGGCGCAGCGCCGCGCGCTCGCCAAGGCGATCACGCTGATCGAATCGACGCGCGCCGATCATCGCGAGCGCGCCGACGCGCTGCTCGACGCGCTGCTGCCGCACGCGGGCGGGGCGTTCCGCCTTGGTCTGTCGGGCGTGCCGGGTGCGGGCAAGAGTACCTTCATCGAGGCGCTGGGCATGTACCTTGTCGAGCGCGGACATCGCGTTGCGGTGCTCGCGGTCGACCCCTCGTCGACGGTGTCGGGCGGATCGATCCTCGGCGACAAGACGCGCATGCAGCGCCTGGCGTCCCATCCGAACGCCTTCATCCGCCCGAGCCCGAGCGGCGGCACGCTGGGCGGTGTCGCCGACAAGACGCGCGAGGCGATCATCGTCTGCGAGGCCGCGGGACACGACATCGTCATCGTCGAGACGGTGGGCGTGGGCCAGAGCGAGACCGCGGTGCACGGCATGACCGATTGCTTCTGCCTGCTGCAGCTCCCCAATGCCGGCGACGACCTGCAGGCGATCAAGAAGGGCGTGATGGAGCTTGCCGACCTGATCGCGATCAACAAGGCCGACCTCGACGAGGCCGCGGCGATGCGCGCGCGGGTGCAGATCACGAGCGCGCTGCGCTTCTTCGGCACGCACGCGCGCGGCGGGCAGGCGGCCGAGGAGGGCCAGGCCTGGCAGCCGGAAGTGCTGCAGCTCAGCGCCCTGCACTCGAAGGGGCTGGACGCGTTCTGGGCCGCGGTGACGCGCTTTCGCGAGCATCAGGCCGCGCGCGGGCTGCAGGCGGCGCGCCGCCGCGCGCAGGATCGCGCCTGGATGTGGGAGCGCATCGAGGCCGGTTTGCACGAGCGCTTCAAGGCGCACTCCGCGGTCAGCGAGGCACTGCCGCGGCTGACCGACGACGTCCAGGCCGGCCGCGTCGCCCCCTCGGTGGCGGCACGCCGGCTTTTGGACCTGATGAACTGACGAAGGAAGAATCCATGCACGACATCATCGAGCAGCTCGATGCCAAGCGCCGCGCGGCCCGCCTGGGTGGCGGGGTGAAGCGCATCGACGCGCAGCACGCCAAGGGCAAGCTGACCGCGCGCGAGCGCATCGAGCTGCTGCTCGACGAGGGCAGCTTCGAGGAATGGGACATGTTCGTCGAGCACCGCTGCGCCGACTTCGGCATGGCCGACAACAAGATCCCGGGCGACGGCGTCGTCACCGGCTACGGCATGATCAACGGGCGGCTCGTCTTCGTCTTCAGCCAGGACTTCACCGTCTTCGGCGGCGCGCTCTCCGAGGCGCACGCCGAGAAGATCTGCAAGGTGATGGACCAGGCGATCAAGGTCGGTGCGCCGGTCATCGGCCTGAACGACTCGGGCGGCGCGCGCATCCAGGAGGGCGTGGCCTCGCTCGGCGGCTACGCCGAAGTCTTCCAGCGCAACGTGCTCGCCAGCGGCGTGATCCCGCAGATCAGCCTGATCATGGGGCCGTGCGCGGGCGGCGCGGTCTACAGCCCGGCGATGACCGACTTCATCTTCATGGTCAAGGACAGCTCCTACATGTTCGTGACCGGCCCCGAGGTCGTGAAGACGGTGACACACGAGGAGGTCAGCGCCGAGGAGCTCGGCGGCGCGACGACGCACAGCACGAAGAGCGGTGTGGCCGACCTCGCGTTCGAGAACGACGTCGAGGCGATCCTGATGCTGCGGCGCTTCTTCAACTACCTGCCGCTGAACAACCGCGAGAAGCCGCCGCTGCGCCCGAGCGACGACCCGGCCGACCGCATGGACCGCTCGCTCGACACGCTGGTGCCGGCCAACCCGAACAAGCCCTACGACATCAAGGAGCTGATCCTCAAGGTCGTCGACGACGGCGACTTCTTCGAGCTGCAGCCCGACTACGCGAAGAACATCGTGATCGGGCTTGGGCGCATGGAAGGGCAGAGCGTGGGCATTGTCGCCAACAACCCGCTCGTGCTCGCCGGCTGCCTGGACATCAAGAGCAGCATCAAGGCGGCGCGCTTCGTGCGCTTCTGCGACGCCTTCAACATCCCGATCCTGACCTTCGTCGACGTGCCCGGCTTCCTGCCCGGCACCGCCCAGGAGTACGGCGGGATCATCACCCACGGCGCCAAGCTGCTCTACGCCTACGCCGAGTGCACGGTGCCCAAGGTCACGGTGATCACGCGCAAGGCCTACGGCGGCGCCTACGACGTGATGAGCTCCAAGCATCTGCGCGGAGACGTCAACCTCGCCTGGCCGAACGCCGAGATCGCGGTGATGGGCGCCAAGGGCGCGGTCGAGATCATCTTCCGCGAGGACAAGGGCGACCCGGAGAAGCTCGCGCGGCGCGAGGCCGAATACAAGACGCGCTTCGCCAACCCCTTCGTTGCCGGCGCGCGCGGCTTCATCGACGACGTGATCCAGCCGCACGAGACGCGCAAGCGCATCTGCCGCAGCCTGGCGATGCTCAAGGACAAGAAGCTCGAGAACCCGTGGCGCAAGCACGGCAACATGCCGCTCTGAGATCTCCTGTGCAGGGGTGTTGTTCCTTACAACAGAGTAAGGCAAACTTGAACGCTCCCGGGACATTCCCGGACCCATCTTCGAGGCTTTCCGCATGACGACTGCCACCCTCACGAGCAAGGGCCAGATCACGATCCCCGCCGAGGTCCGGCGCGTCCTGAACGTTCAGGCCGGTGACCGCGTGGAATTCATCCAGGTCGAGCCGGGGCGTTTCGAGATCGTCGCCGCGACGCGTTCGGTGCGCGAGCTCAAGGGCTTGTTCGGAAAACCATCTCGGAGCGTTTCGATCGAGGAGATGAACCGCACGATCGCCGAGCGTGGCGCGGCCGCAGCGCCAGGCTGGAAACCGAAAACATGATCGGCCTCGATACCAACGTGCTCGTGCGCTACGTGATGCAGGACGACCCGCGTCAGTCGCCGCGTGCGACTCGGCTGGTCGAATCGCTGACGGCCGAACGTCCAGGTTTCGTCTCGGTCGTGGCGCTGACAGAGCTTGTCTGGGTGCTTTCGGGCAGCTATGGCCTGGGTCGTGCACAGGTCGTCACGGTGCTCGACCTTTTGCTGCGCAGCAAGGAGCTCGTGATCGACCAGGCCGCTGCGGTCGCGCAGACGGTGAGACGTTTCGCCGACGATGGCGCCGACTTCGCCGATGCACTGATCGAGCGTCTGGGCGCAGCGGCCGGATGCGAGGCGACGATGAGTTTCGACCTCGGCGCGCTCAAGGCGGCCGGGATGCGTCCCGTGCCTTGAGGTCATGGCCCGAACAGTTGGCGCGCAACACGAACCCCATGCATGAACACCCGGAGTTCCACCCATGTTCGACAAGATCCTGATCGCCAACCGCGGCGAAATCGCCTGCCGCGTGATCCTCACCGCCCGCCGCATGGGCATCGCCACCGTCGCTGTCTACTCCGAGGCCGACGCCGGCGCGCGGCACGTGCAGCTTGCCGACGAGGCCGTGTTCATCGGCCCGCCTCCAAGCCGCGAGAGCTACCTGGTGGCAGAGAAGATCATCGAGGCCTGCAAGGCCACCGGTGCCCAGGCCGTGCACCCGGGCTACGGCTTCCTCTCCGAGAACGAGGACTTCGCGCGCCGGGTCGAGGAGGAGGGCATCGTCTTCATCGGGCCCAAGCACGCGAGCATCGCGGCGATGGGCGACAAGATCGCGTCGAAGAAGCTGGCGCAGGACGCCAAGGTCAACACGATCCCGGGCTGGAACGAGGCCATCGCCGACGCCGCGCACGCGGTGCAGATCGCGCGGGACATCGGCTACCCGGTGATGATCAAGGCCAGCGCCGGCGGTGGCGGCAAGGGCCTGCGCGTGGCCGGCAACGACAAGGAGGCCGCCGAGGGCTTCGATTCCTGCCGCAACGAGGCGCGCAACAGCTTCGGCGACGACCGCGTCTTCATCGAGAAGTTCGTCGAGAACCCGCGGCACATCGAGGTCCAGGTACTGGGCGACGCGCACGGCAACCTCGTCTACCTCTGGGAACGCGAATGCTCGATCCAGCGCCGCCACCAGAAGGTGCTCGAAGAAGCGCCCTCGCCCTTCATCAGCGAGACGACGCGCCGCGCGATGGGCGAGCAGGCGGTGCAGCTTGCGCGCGCGGTGAACTACCAGAGTGCCGGCACGGTCGAGTTCGTCGTCGGCCGCGACCAGAGCTTCTACTTCCTCGAGATGAACACGCGGCTGCAGGTCGAGCACCCGGTGACCGAGTCGATCACCGGCATCGACCTCGTCGAGCAGATGATCCGCGTGGCCGCGGGCGAGAAGCTGTCCTTCACGCAGGAGCAGGTGCACCGCCGCGGCTGGGCGATCGAGTGCCGCATCAACGCCGAGGATCCGCTGCGCGGCTTCCTGCCCTCGACCGGGCGCCTGGTGCGCTTGCGCCCGCCCGAGCAGACGATGCACGCGGCGCAGCCGGTCCCTGCCGGCGGCGGCGTGCGCGTGGACACCGGCGTCGTCGAGGGCGGCGAGATTCCCGTCTACTACGACTCGATGATCGCCAAGCTCATCGTGCACGGCGCCGACCGCAAGGACGCGATCCGGCGCATGCGCGACGCGCTCAACGGTTTCGTGATCCGCGGCATCGCGAGCAACATCCCGTTCCAGGCGGCGCTGCTGGCGCACCCGGCCTTCGTTGCCGGCGACTTCGACACCGGCTTCATCGCCAAGCATTACGCGCACGGCTTCCGCCCCGAGGACGTGCAGCACGACGACCCGGACTTCCTCGTTGCGCTGGCGGCCGGCATCTACCGGCGCTACCGCGACCGCGCCGCGGGCATCAGCGGGCAGATGGCCGGACACCACGTGCGCATCGGCAAGGACTTCGTCGTCGTCGTCAAGGGCGAGGGCGGTCAGCACGAGCATGTGCCGGTGCACGTCGAGGTCGACGGCCAGACGACGGTCACCGTCAACGGCAAGCGCTATGTGCTGGTGAAGGAATGGAGCTTCGGCACGATCCGCGTCACCGGCACCTGCAACGGCAGGCCGTTCACCGCGCAGGTCGAGCGGGGCGGCCTGTGGTACCGCATCGAGCACGACGGCCGGCGCATCGAGGCGATGGTGATGAGCGCGCGCGCGAGCGAACTGCTGCGCGTGATGCCCTTCAAGCCGCCGGCGGACATGAGCAAGTTCCTGCTCTCGCCGATGCCGGGGCTGCTCGTCGACGTCGCGGTGCAGCCGGGCGAGGCCGTGCAGGCCGGGCAGCGCCTGGCGGTGATCGAGGCGATGAAGATGGAGAACATCCTCACCGCCGCGCAGGACGGCGTCGTCAAGGAGGTGCTGGCGAAGAAGGGCGAGAGCCTGGCGGTCGACCAGGCGATCGTCAGCTTCGAGTGAGCATCCACGGAGCGCGCATGAACAAGCCTTTCCGCATCCTCGGCATCCAGCAGATCGCCATCGGCGGGCCCGACAAGCAGCGCCTGCGCACGCTGTGGGTCGAGCTCTTCGGCCTGACGATCAAGTCGAGCTTCCTGAGCGAGCGCGAGAACGTCGACGAGGACGTGTGCGCGCTGGGGCAGGGGCCGCACGCGGTCGAGGTCGACCTGATGCAGCCGCTGGACCCGCAGAAGAAGCCCGCGGTGCACGCCACGCCGCTCAACCACGTCGGCCTGTGGGTCGACGACCTGCAGAAGGCGATGGCCTGGCTCGAGGCGCAAGGCGTGCGCTTCGCCCCGGGCGGCATCCGCAAGGGCGCTGCCGGCCACGACATCTGCTTCATCCACCCCAAGGGCAACGAGCAGTTCCCGATCGGCGGCGAAGGCGTGCTGATCGAGCTGGTGCAGGCCCCGCCCGAGGTGATCGCGGCACTCGGTTGAGGGGGTGGCAGCCGGCGCCTGCGGCCGGCTTGCGCACGAATTCACGGTCGGTCTTCACGGGCCGGCACCAAGGCGGATGGCGTCCCCCGAGCCGCGGGGTTTTCGCGCCGATGACGGTCAAGCAGCATCGTGACCATCATCCATTTCGCCGCGACCGCACCGGTTCCGAGACACCACCATGAACAAGCTCCACCGCCTTGCCCTCGCCGCAAGCATCGCCCTGGGTTGCAGCGTCGCAGGCGCCGCCTCGGTGCACGTGAAGTTCGACAACCCGATCTTCAACGGCACGCCTGCGCCCAGCTACGACGCGGTCACGATCAGCTATCCGACGCTGGCCGGCGGGAGCGCGAGCGCCTCCGTTGCCGCCGGGCGCTTCCAGGGCACGGCGTCGAACCTCGTCGGGATCGATGCGTCGGCCTTCGTCGACGGCGTCGATGACCTCTTCATGTACTGCTACGACCTCTACGAGACGGTCAGCCCGGGGCAGGAAGCCGACTTCACGATCAACTTCGACGGCGCCACCGCGCGCACGCTGCAGTTCCTGGGCGCGGTCAACAGCGTGTTGAGCGCAGGAGGTCCGCTCGATCCCTATGCCTGGCTGCACCCGATCGACGGGCTGATGGGCGCGGCGATCCAGCTCGGTATCTGGGAGAGCCGCTACGACAGCGGCTGGAACATCGGCAGCGGCGCCTTCCGCGCGAGCGGTCTCGAGGCCGGCACCGTGGGCTACCTGAACAGCTTCTTTGGCGCCCTGCCGGGCGCGGCGCCGCTGGACAGCCGCTACGTGATGACGCTCGAGGCCCGCGGCATCCAGGACATGATCACCGGCGACCCGCCCGGCGCGGACGTCCCCGAGCCGGGAACGCTGCTGCTCGCGGGTGCGGCGCTGGCGGCGGTTGCGGCGCGGCGACGCAAGAAGGCCGATCTTGCGCTTTAGGTCGTATCCTGCAGCGTTCCCTTGACGAGCGCTGCGATGAGCGAACCTCACACCGAATACGCCAATCTGATCGACGGCCGGCTGGTGCCGGCCTCCACGGGTCTCTCGATCGAGGTCGTCGACCCGGCCGACGGCTCGGTCTTCGCGACCTTGCCGCGCAGCGCCGCGGCCGATGTCGACGCCGCGGTCGACGCCGCGCGCGCCGCGCTGCATGGCGCCTGGGGCCGCATGACGGCGACCGAGCGCGGGCGCGTGCTCACGCGCCTCTCGGCGCTGATCACCGAGCATCACGCCGAACTCGCCGCGCTCGAGAGCCGCGACACCGGCAAGCCGATCCAGCAGGCGCGCGTCGACATCACGGCTTGCGCGCGCTACTTCGAGTACTACGGCGGTGCCGCCGACAAGCTGCACGGCGAAACCATCCCCTACGCCGCGGGCTCGACGGTGATGGTGCTGCGCGTGCCGCACGGCGTCACCGCGCACATCATCCCGTGGAACTATCCGGCGCAGATCTACGGCCGCTCGGTCGGCGGCGCGCTCGCCGCGGGCAATGCCTGCGTCGTCAAGCCGGCCGAGGACGCCTGCCTGACGCCGCTCGTGATCTCGGCCCTCGCCTTGCAGGCCGGGGTGCCGCCGGGCGCGCTGAACGTCGTCTGCGGGCTGGGGTCGGAAGCGGGTGCTGCGCTTGCGGCGCACCCGGGCATCAACCACCTGAGCTTCACCGGCTCGACGGTGACCGGCACCGCGGTGGCGCAGGCCGCCGCGGTGAACCACGTGCCGGTGACGCTCGAGCTCGGCGGCAAGGCGCCGCAGATCGTCTTTGCCGACGCCGACCTCGACGCTGCGCTGCCGGTAGTCGTCAACGCGATCGTGCAGAACGCCGGCCAGACCTGCTCGGCCGGCAGCCGCGTGCTCATCGAGCGCGGCATCTTCGACGCCGTGCTGCAGCGGCTGGCCGAGCGCTTCGCCGCGCTGCGCACCGGCCCCGGCGCCGGGGCGCCGGACTGCGGGCCGCTCATCAGTGCGCGCCAGCTTGCGCGCGTGCAGGGCAAGTTCGACTCCGCGCTGCAGGCCGGCGCGCGCATCGTCGCGCGGGCGCAGCTGCTGCCCGATGCACCGGCCACCGGCTTCTACTTCCCGCCGGCGCTGCTGGCCGGCCTGCCGCTGTCGCACGAGGTCGCGCAGGACGAGGTCTTCGGCCCGGTGCTGGCGGCCTTCTCCTTCGAGGGCGAGGACGAGGCGGTGCACCTGGCCAACGCGACGCCCTACGGCCTCACCGCCGCGGTCTGGACGCGCGACGGCGGCCGCGCGCTGCGCATGGCGCACCGCATCGAGGCCGGCCAGGTCTTCATCAACAACTACGGCGCCGGCGGCGGCATCGAGCTGCCCTTCGGCGGCATGAAGCACTCGGGCTACGGTCGCGAGAAGGCCTTCGAAGGCCTGAAGAGCTTCACCACGCTGAAGACCGTGGCGATCCTGCACGGCTGAGGCGCGAGCGCGGATATCATTCGCCGCGTTGGTGCTCGTCGAGGCGTTCGGCCGAGACAGTTCAACGGGAATCAGGAAGGAGGCAGCCCGCCACGGGCTGCATCCCAACCTGAGCTGCCCCCGCAACGGTAAGCGGATGGCAGGTCTCGAACAAGGCCTGCCGGCTCGCGACACAAGCCACTGGTGCTGCTGCGTACGCGCGGCGCGTGCCGGGAAGGCGTCGAGAGTCGATTCCGTCAGCCCGGATACCGGCCAACGAGGTGGCGTGCCGCGCGGCGGTGCGCCGTGTGGTGTACGGCCGCGGGGAAGCGGTGCGTGCACGCCTGCCTTCTCGCGTTTCCCGTCATGCCTTCATCCTCACGCGTCCGCGCTGCGCGCGCCAGCAGGGCTGCCGCTTCGCTGCGCCCGCTGCATTCCTCCCCTTCCGTCCTCGGTGCTGCGATCGCCTGCAGCCTGGCCCTGCTGCCTGCGGGCTCGGCGCTTGCGCAAGGCGCGGCCGAGCAGATCGTGGTCACCGCAAGCCGCACCCCGCAGCCGATTTCGAGCGTGCTCGCCGACGTCTCCGTCGTCGACCGCAGCGAGATCGAGAAGAGCGGCGCACAAAGCGTCGCCGAGGTGCTCGCGCGCCTGCCGGGCATCGAGTTCGTGCGCAACGGCGGCCCCGGCGCCTCCACCAGCGTCTACATCCGCGGCGGCGAGACGCGTCACACCGCGGTCTACATCGACGGCGTGCGCGTCGATTCGCAATCGACCGGCGGCGCGGCATGGGAGCAGATCCCGATCGAGCAGATCGAGCGCATCGAGGTCGTGCGCGGCCCGGCGGCGACGATCTACGGCTCCGATGCGGTCGCCGGGGTCGTGCAGCTCTTCACCCGGCGTGGGCAGTGGGCGCTGCAGGCCAGTGCCGCGCTGACGCTCGGCTCCTACGCGACGCGGCAGTTGCAGGCGGGTCTGAGCGGCGCCGCGGGCGGTTTCGACTATTCGCTCTCGGCTTCGCATGGCCGCAGCGACGGCGAAGACGCGCGCACCGCCGCCGTCGTCGGCCACAACCCCGATCGCGACGGCTGGAAGCGCAGTTCGCTGCAGGCGCGCGCCGGTGTGCGCATCGACGAACGCCAGCGTGTCGAGGCCTCGCTGCTCGCAAGCCGGCTCGATTCCGCCTACGACGACTTCATGCCCGGTCAGGACGACGAGTCGAAACACCGCCTTGCCGTCACCGGGCTGTCATGGCAGGCACGCTGGAGCGAGACCGCCACGACCCGCGCGCAGCTCGGCCGCACGCGTTCGACCTACGAGACGCAGCCGAGCTTCTACCGGACCGAGACGACGCTGGGCACGGCCTTGCTGCAGCACGAGCAGCGCGTCGGTGCGCACCTGCTGACGGCGACGCTCGAGCGGCGCGACGACAAGCTGGAGAACGCGCCCGATGCCTTCAACGCGGGCTTCGGCGGCAAGCGGCACCAGAACGCGCTCGGCCTGGGCTGGCGCGCCGACCTCGGGGCGCAGTCGCTGCAGGCGCAAGTGCGCCGCGACGACGACAGCGAGTTCGGCGGCAAGAGCACCGGAAGCCTGTCCTGGGGCCTGGCCTTCGCGCCGCACTGGCGGGCGCACGCGACCGTCGCGAGCTCGTTTCGCGTGCCCACGATCTACCAGCGCTTCAGCCCCTACGGCAACCCGGGCCTGGTTCCCGAAACCGGGCGCAACGCCGAACTCGGCCTTCGCTGGGCCGACGGCGAGAACACGCTCAGCCTCGGCGTCTGGCGCAACCGGTTGCGCAATCTGATCAACTTCGGCGCCGCCGGCCCCTGCGCCGACGCCTTCGGCTGCTACGAGAACATCGGCCGTGCGCAGCTGAAGGGCGTGACGCTCTCCGGCCGCACGCGCGTATCGGGCCTGACGCTGCGCGGATCGATGGACTGGCACGATCCGCGCGACGTCGCAAGCGACAAGATCCTCGCCCGCCGCGCACGCCGGCTGGCGAGCTTCGGCGCCGAGACCACCTGGGCCGGCTGGACGCTGGGCACCGAGGTCCAGGCGGTCGGCCGCCGCTACGACAACGCGGCGAACACGCGCGTGCTTGGCGGTTACGCGCTGCTGGGCCTCTACGCGAGCCGATCGATTGTCGCGGGCTGGGTGCTCGATGCACGCATCGACAACCTCGGTGACAAGGCTTACGAGCGTGTCTACGGCTACACGACGCCGGGCCGCAACGCGCAAGTTTCGCTGCGCTGGACTTTGCCTTGAGCCGCGGCCAGATGCTTTCGAACCGGGTGCCCCGACCCGGCGGCGTCACCGCCGCCTGAACGCGCGGGAGGCCTGCGCCGTGCAGTCCTTGCAGCACGAGCTGATCCTCGGAGGCGCGCGCAGCGGCAAGTCGCGCACGGCCGAGGAGCGTGCGCGGCGCTGGCTGGCCGCCGATGGCACCCACCGCGCGAGCCTCGTGGCGACGGCGCTGGCGGGCGATGCGGAGATGGCCGCGCGCATCGCCCGCCATCGTGCCGACCGCGCGGCGCGCGTGCCTGCGCTCGAGACGGTGGAGGCGCCTGCCGCGCTCGGGGCCACGCTGCTGCGCCTGGCGGCGCCGCAGCGCCTGCTGGTGGTCGACTGCCTGACCCTCTGGGCGACGCAATGCCTGCTGCCGCCAGGGGTCGAGCCCGTGCGAAAGCCGCCGTGCTGGGCCAAGGAGCGCGAGGCCTTGCTGCGTGCGCTTAAGGAAAGCCGCAGCCCGATCGTGCTCGTGTCCAACGAGATCGGCCTTGGCCTCATGCCCTTGGCGCCCGAGGCGCGCGCAGCAGTCGACGCGCTCGGGGAATTGCACCAGGCCGTGGCCGCGCGCTGCGGTCGCGTGACGCTGATGGTGGCCGGCTGCGAGCTGACGGTGAAGACCGAGCCCGGACCATGACGACCATGCCGATGACGATGCCTGCTGCACCGCGGGCGCTGGGGCTTGCACGACTGGCGCTCGCGATGCTGCTGCTGCTGATGACTTCGCTCGCGTACGCGCAGCGCGAGATCGTCGTGCGTGACGACCTGGGCGTCGAGCATCGGCTGAGCGCGCCACCCAGGCGCATCGTCTCGATGCTGCCCTCGCTGACCGAGATGGTCTGGGTCATCGGCGCGGGGTCGCAGCTGGTCGGCGTCGACCGCTATTCGGACTGGCCGCCGGAGATCGAGCGCCTGCCGCGCCTGGGCGGCCTGGACGACGCGCAGATCGAGGCGATTGCCGCGCTGCAGCCCGACCTCGTGCTGGGCTCGCTTTCGGCGCGCTCGCTGGAGCGCTTGCAGGCACTGGGTTTGCGCGTCGTGCGCTTTCGCTCCGAAACGCACGCCGACGTGCAACGCACGCTGCGCCTGGTGGCGCGCCTGCTGGGCAAGGAGGAGGTCGGCGTGCGCGCCTGGGAGCGCGTCGAGCGCGAGCTCGACGCCGCCGCGGCGCGTGTCCCGGCGGCGCTGCACGGCGCCCGCGTGTACTTCGAGATCGGCGGCGGGCCTTACGCGGCGGGGACGAGTTCCTTCGTCGGCCAGACGCTGGCGCGCCTGGGCCTCGTCAACATCGTCCCGGCCGAACTCGGTCCCTTTCCCAAGCTCAATCCGGAGTTCGTCGTGCGCGCGCAGCCTCAGGCCGTGATGGGCGTGCAGCGCGAACTGGCGTCGCTGGCGCAGCGGCCGGGTTGGGGCGCGATCCCCGCGGTGCAGAGCGGCTGGCTCTGCGGCTTCGAGTCGCCGCGCTACGAGATGCTGATCCGTCCCGGTCCGCGGCTGGGCGAGGCCGCCGAAGCGCTCGTCGACTGCCTGCAACGTCTGCCGCACACGCCACGCTCGTCCGCCGGCAAGGACAGCCGATGAGCACGTCCGCGCTCGTCTCCAGCCCGGCAAGCGCGCAGGCGCAGGTCTCGCTGCGTCGGCGCTTTGCCGTGTGGCTGGGCCTGCTCATCCTCCTGGGCATCGCCGCCGGACTGGTCACCGGGCCGGCGGGGTTCTCGCCCAGCGCCTTCTGGGCCGACCTGCAGGGCCAGACGGGCTCACTCCTGATCGGTCAGATCCGATTGCCGCGCACCCTGGGCGCGGCGCTCGTGGGCGCGCTGCTGGGCCTCTCGGGTGCGATCGCGCAGGGGCTCTTTCGCAACCCGCTGGCCGACCCCTATCTCCTGGGCAGCGCCGCAGGCGCGGGCCTCGGGGCGGTGCTCGTGCTCGCGGCGGCTGCCCTTGGGGGCCATTTCATCAGCTTGACAACCGTGGCCTGGATCGAGCGCGTGGGCCTGGTCAGCGCCGCATTCCTCGGCGCGCTCGGCGGCGTCATGCTCACGCTCGTTTTGGCGCGCGGCGCGGTGCAGACGCTGCGGCTGCTGCTGGCCGGCGTCGTCGTCGGCGTGCTGCTGGGCGCGATCAGCGACCTCATCACCGTCGTCTCGCCCGACGCGCTGCGCGGCAAGCAGGCTTTCATGCTCGGCAGCACCGGCTTCCTCGGCTGGAACGCGATCGCGCTGATGGCCGCGGGCCTCGTGCTGCTGCTGGCCGCGGCGCGGCGCTGGGCACGCGCGCTGGACGCGCTGACGCTTGGCGAGGACAGCGCCGCAAGCCTCGGGCTGGATCTCGCGCGCGTCCGTCTCGTGCTCGTGCTGATGCTGAGCCTCGCCACGGCGCTGGCCGTGTCGCAGGCGGGGCTGGTCGCCTTCGTCGGGCTCGTGGCGCCGCACCTCGTGCGTCGCCGCGCGCCGGGGCCGCACGGCTGGCTGCTGGTCGCGAGCGCGGCGATGGGGGCAGCGCTGCTGCTGTGGGCCGACGTGATCTCGCGCGCGCTGATCGCTCCGCAGGAACTGCCGGTGGGCGTGGTCACCGCGGTGCTGGGCGGCGGCTATCTCGTCTGGCTGCTCAAGCAGCACGGCATGGGGCGCTCATGACGCTCACCGCGCACACAAGCGTCCTGCACGCCGAGCACCTGCGCGTGCGCCTGGGTGCGCGCGAGGTGCTGCAGGACGTGGGCCTTGCCATCGGGCCGGGGTGGACGGCGCTCGTCGGCCCCAACGGCGCCGGCAAGTCGACGCTGCTGCGCGCGCTGGCGGCGTTGCAGCCGCTGGCCGGTGGCCGCGTCACGCTGGGTGCAGCGGACGGGCCGGACCTGCACGCGCTTCCGGCCCCCGAGCGCGCGCGGCGCCTGGCGTGGCTTGCGCAGCAGGGCGAGGTGAGCGGCGAGCTCACGGTGCGCGAGACCGTCGAGCTCGGCCGCATCGCGCACCTGGGTCTGCTCGGCACGCCGGGGGCGGCCGATGTCGCCGCGGTCGAGCAGGCGATGGCGCTCACCGAATGCTCGCCCTGGCAGCACCGGCGCCTGCACGAGCTCTCGGGCGGCGAGCGCCAGCGCGTGCTGCTTGCGCGCGTGCTGGCCACCGAGGCACCGCTGCTGCTGCTGGACGAGCCGACGACGCACCTGGACGCGCCGCACCAGGTCACGCTCGCGCGCCTCTTCCGCCGCCTGGCGCACGAGGCACGGCCGCGCCGCGCGGTGCTCACGGTGCTGCACGACCTGCCGATTGCGCTGCAGGCCGATCAACTCATCGTGCTCGCCAGCGGCCGCCTGCAGGCCAGCGGCAGCCCGCGCGACCCGGCGCTGCAGGCGGCCCTCGTGCGCGTCTTCGGCGGCGCCATCCGCATCGAGACCGACAGCCGCGGCCAGCCGCGGGTGGCGCTGCTGCTGGATCCCGCCTGAACGCGCAGGTGCGCCCGACCGCAGCGAGGAGGGAAGATCGATGGAGATCGTTGCGCCGCGGAAGGCGCCGGGCAGCCCGAAGGCACAAGGGCAGCGCCGCAGCCTCGTCATCGTGTACACGGGTCACGGCAAGGGCAAGAGCACCGCGGCCTTCGGCCTGGCGCTGCGCGCGCATGGCCGCGGCAAGGCGGTGCACGTCTACCAGTTCATGAAGGTGCCCTCGGCGCGCTTCGGCGAGCACCGCGCCTTCGCGCAGCTGGGCGTGCCGATCGAGGGCCTGGGCGACGGCTTCAGCTGGAAGAGCCGCGACCTCGAGCACAGCGCCGAGCTTGCGCGCCAAGGCTGGGCGCGCGCCGAGGCGACGATCCGCGCCGGTGCGCACTTCCTCGTCGTGCTGGACGAGATCACCTATCCGCTGCGCTACGGCTGGATCGCGCTCGAGCCGGTGCTCGCCTGCCTGCGCGAGCGCCCGCCGGGTGTGAACGTGCTGCTCACCGGGCGCGATGCGCCAGAGGAGCTGATCGAGCTTGCCGACACCGTGACCGAGATGACGCTCGTCAAGCACCACCACCAGCAGGGTGTGCCGGCGCAGCGGGGGATCGAGGATTGATGCTCGCTGCGGGCGCGATCGCGCTGGCCTGGGTGCTCGATGCGCGCCTGGGCGAGCCGCGCAGCGCCTGGCATCCGGTGGCCTGGTTCGGCCGCCTGGCGGCACCGCTCGGGCACGCGGCGCGCGCGCTGCCGCCGCACGGGGCGCTGTGGGCAGGGAGCCTGGCCTGGGCCGGACTCGTCGCGATGGTCATCGCGCTCGCGTGGGGGCTCCAGCTGCTGCTCGCGCGGGCGCCGGGGTGGCTGGCCTTGCCGCTGCTGGCGCTGGCGCTCAAGCCCGCACTGTCCTGGCGCATGCTGCGCGACGAGGTCGCGGCGGTCGAGGCTGCACTCGTGCGCAGCCTGGACGAGGGCCGCGCGCAGCTTGCGCGCCTGTGCAGCCGCGACGTGCGCGCGCTCGACGAAGCCGGCGTGCGCGAGACCGCGATCGAGACGCTGGCCGAGAACTTCAACGATTCGCTGGTGGCGCCGCTCTTCTGGTTCGTCGTCGCCGGGCTGCCGGGGGCCTGGGCCTGGCGTGCGGCGAACACGCTGGACGCGATGTGGGGTTACCGCGATTCCTGGGAGTGGGCCGGCAAGTGCGCCGCGCGTGCCGACGACCTGCTGGCCTGGCTGCCCGCGCGACTTTCGGTCTGGCTGCTCTGGCCTGCGTGCACGGATTGGCGGACGCTGCGCCGTGAGGCCGTGCTCACGCCCTCGCCCAACGGCGGCTGGCCGATGGCGGCGATGGCGCTGCGCCTGGGGGTGCGTCTCGGCAAGCCTGGCGTCTACACGCTCAACGCGACTGCGCCGGCACCATCGGCACAGGCCCTCGCGCGGGCTTTGGCGACGGCTGGCCGCGCCGCGCGGCGCGCCTTCGGGCTCGCGCTGCTGGCCGCGCTTCTGATCTCGCTGATCCATACTGCGCTGTCCGGAGGCAGCGCATGAGGCGTGTGCATGGAGGGGGCGATGCGCAGGGTGCCGCGCGCTGGGACTTCTCGACCTGCAGCAACGCCGCCGGCCCGGCGCCGCTGGCGTTTGCCGCGGTGCAGGAGGCCGACGCGACGCGCTACCCCGACCCGGCGTCGACGGCGGTGCGCGCAGCACTCGCGGCGCTGCACGGCGTTGCGCCTGCGCGCGTGCTGATCGCGGCGAGCGCCAGCGAATTCATCCAGCGCATCACCGCGGTCACGGCGCGCCTGTGGCCCGGCGCCGTGCGCGTGCCGCGCCACGCCTACGGCGACTATGCGCACGCCGCGGGCGCCTGGGGCCGCGCGCTGCTGCAGGGCGATCGGCATCGTGAGCTCGCAACGCTCACCTGGCACGCCGATCCCGGCAGCCCCAGCGGGGAGAGCGCAGCCCCCGCCATCGCGGACGAGGCCGCGCTGGCGGACTATCCGACCGTGCTCGACGCGGTCTACGCGCCGCTGCGCCTGAGTGGCAGCTCGTCGTGGACAGCGGCAATGCGTGATGCGGTTTTCGTGCTGCACTCGCCGAACAAGGCGCTCGGCCTCACTGGCGTGCGCGGCGCCTACGCGATCGCGCCCGCGCATGCGGCCTACGGCGTGCAGGCCTGCTGCGCGGCGCTGGATGCGGCGGCACCCTCATGGCCGCTGTCCGCGCAGGGCGAGACCATGCTGCTGGCCTGGGCGCGGCCCGATGTGCAGTGCTGGGTGCAGGATTCCCACACGCAGCTGGCCGCATGGAAACGCGATCTGCAGGCGGGCTTGACCGCACGCGGCTTCACGCTGCGCGAGAGCGCGACCCACTTCTTCCTCGTGCGGCCGCCGCGGGCCCTTGACACGTTCCGCCTGCGCGCCGCGGGCGTGGCGCTGCGCGACGCCACATCCTTCGGACTGCCGGGCTGGTGGCGCGTCTCGGCGCAGCCGCCCGCGGCACAGCAGGCGCTGTGGGCAGCGCTGGACGCGGCGCTTGCCCGCACGGCGAGCGGGTCTGACGTGCGGGGCCAGGAGCAGGCGTCGTGAAGCGCGCCGTGATGGTGTGGGGTGCCAGCAGCGGCGCGGGCAAGAGCCTGCTGGCCACGGCGCTGTGCCGCTGGGCGGTGCGCCAGGGCCTGGACGTGGCGCCGTTCAAGGCGCAGAACATGAGCCACAACGCGCGCGCCATCCCGGTCGATCCGGACGACCCCGACAGCCTGCTTGGCGAGATCAGTGCAGCGCAGTACTACCAGGCGCTGGCAGCACGCGTCGCGCCGCGAGCCGACCACAACCCCGTGCTGCTCAAGCCCGAGCGCGACACGCACAGCCAGGTCGTCGTGCATGGAAGGGTCGACGCCGCGCTCTCGGCGCAGCCGTGGCGGCAGCGCAGCGCGACGCTCGCGGCGGCCGCGCGCACGAGCTTCGAGCGCCTGGCCGCGCGCCACGAGCTGCTGGTGATCGAGGGCGCAGGCTCGCCCGCGGAGATCAACCTCGCGCCGCAGGACTACGTCAACCTCGGCACGGCGCGCTGGGCGCGGGAGCACGGCGTGCTGCGCGCGCTGCTGGTCGTCGACGTCGACCGCGGCGGCGCCTTCGCGCATCTGCACGGCACCTGGGCGCTGCTGCCCGAGGACCTGCGTCCGGCACTCGCCGGCTTCGTGCTCAACAAGTTCCGCGGCGATGCGGCGCTGCTCGCCCCCGGCCCCGAGCAGTTGCAGGCCATGACCGGCGTGCCGCTGCTGGGCGTGCTGCCGATGCGGCGCGATCACGGCCTGCCCGAGGAGGACGGCCTCGACGCCGCCACGCCGCTGCCGCAGGCGCGCCTCGCTGCTCGCGGGGACAGCCTGGATCAAGCCCTGGAGCCAGGTCTCGAGCAAAGCTTCGACGGCCTGGCCGATCTTGTCGACCACCATCTCGGCGTGGCCACCTTGCGCGCCCTGTTCGCTTGCTGAAGGAAATCGATGCGATGACGCACTCCGACTTCACGCCGACCCTGCCCTTGCCTGCGGCTCCCGACGACGCGCTGCGCGCGCGCGTGCAGGCGGCGATCGACGGCAAGACCAAGCCGCTGGGCGCACTCGGCCGCCTGGAGACGCTGGCGCTGCAGCTGGCGCTGATCCAGGGCAGCGAGACACCGCGACTCGTGCAGCCGCAGCTCGTCGTCTTCGCCGCGGACCACGGCATCGCCGCGCAGGGCGTCTCCGCCTACCCGGCCGAGGTGACGCCGCAGATGGTGCGCAACTTCCTCGCCGGCGGTGCCGCGGTCGCGGTGCTCGCGCGCCAGCACGGCTTGGCGCTGACGGTGGCCGATTGTGGCGTGGCCGCGGAGTTCGAGCCGCATCCCTTGCTCGTGCGATTGAAGGTCGCCGGTGCCGAGCACGGCAGCGCCGACGCGAGCGCCGGTCCCTCAATGAGTCGCGCACAGTGCGAGACGGCGATCGTGCAGGGCCGCCGGCTCGTTGCAGGACTGCCCGGCAACGCGCTGCTGCTGGGCGAGATGGGCATCGGCAACACCTCGGCAGCGGCGCTGCTGATGGCGCGGCTGACCGGCGAGCCGGTCGGGGTCTGCACCGGCCGCGGCACCGGGCTGGACGACGCGGGCCTGGCGCGCAAGTGCGCCGTGCTGCAGCGCGCGCTCGATGCGAACGCGGGCGCTCGGACGCCGCTGGCCGCACTGGCAGCACTCGGCGGCCTGGAGATCGCGACCATGGTCGGCGCGGTGCAACAGGCGGCCGCGCTGTCGCGCGTGGTCGTCGTCGACGGCTTCATCACGACCGCCGCGGTGGCCGTGGCCGCGGCGCTGCAGCCCGAAATCCTCGCGTCCTGCGTCTTCTCGCACCGCTCGCAGGAGCTCGGCCATCGGCGCTGGCTGCAGGATCTGGGCGTGCAGCCGCTGCTGGATCTGGACCTGCGCCTGGGCGAAGGCTCGGGCGCGGCCTTGGCCTGGCCGCTGCTGGAATCGGCCTGTCGCATCCTCGCGGAGATGGCGAGCTTCGAATCGGCGGGCGTCAGCCGCTCGTCGGGCTGAAACCATGCGCGCCGAGCTGCGGCTCTTCTTCATCGCGCTGCAGTTCCTCACACGGCTGCCGGTGCCGCGCTGGGTCGCGCGCGCCGACTTCGATGCGCATGTGCTCAACCATGCGGCACGCCACTTCCCGCTCGTCGGCGCGCTCGTTGGCGCGTGCGGCGCGGTCGTCGCTGTGGCGGCAATGCAGTTGTGGACGCCAGCGGTGGCCGCGACGCTCGCGCTGGCCTTCACGGTGTGGCTGACCGCTGCCTTCCACGAGGATGGCCTGGCCGACACCTTCGATGCACTGCTCGGCGCCGCCACGCGCGAGAAAGCGCTGGCGGTGATGAAGGATTCGCGCATCGGCAGCTACGGTGCGGCGGTGCTCGTACTCTCGCTGCTGCTGCGCGTGCTGCTGCTGGCCGAGCTGCTGCGCGTGCAGCCGTGGCTTGCCGCGGCCGCGCTCGTCGTCGCCCACACTGCGGGGCGGGCCTGTGCGGTGCTGCTGATGGCAAGCCTGCCTTACGCGGGCGACGAGGCGCACGCCAAGGCCAAGCCGCTGGCGCGCTCGGTCCGCGGCGCCGACGCCGTCTGGGCGCTGCTGGGCGCGGTCGCGATCTTCGTGCTCGTCTGCGGGGCGTGCTGCGCGTTCGGCGCATTCGGCACGGTCGTCAAGTTCGCGCCGGACGCCCGGTTGCTCGGGCTCGCGCTGGCCTGGGCCGCCGCGCTCGCCTTGCTCGTCGCGCTGATGCGCGCGTGGCTTGGCCGGCGCCTTGCCGGGTTCACGGGCGACACGCTCGGCGCCTGCGAGCAGCTCGGCGAGATCGTGAGCCTGCTTGTTTTCGCGGCTGTGTTTGGCGCATGAGGACCCTGCCTTCACCTCCACCTGCGCCAAACACAGCCGCGAAAACAAGCAGGCTCACG
>Ga0209200_1000554_pt1 | contig 42084 bp, 25 predicted proteins | sample AD_UKC033_MetaG_FD_184406 | JGI IMG/M metagenome (GOLD analysis project Ga0209200, IMG submission 184406) | Active sludge microbial communities of municipal wastewater-treating anaerobic digesters from USA - AD_UKC033_MetaG (SPAdes) (version 2) | ecosystem: Engineered > Bioreactor > Anaerobic >... | reverse complement strand
TCCAAGTCAAGGCATTATACCATCTATCTTATTCATTATAAAGATATTTACACGATTTTTAGACACCCGCTGAGTACCGGTCAAAATGCAGGGTTTTGAGACGGCCTCTGCCGCTCGCGGTACCTCCCGCCTGCCGGCTGCTCGATCTTGCTCATGGCTTCAGTGAAAAAATCCGGCTGAAAATTGGCAGAAAATCAGGTGCAACCGAGTAATCGTGATCGTGCTCGAGACTCGAGGCTCGTTCCTGCCCCACGGGCGCGTCCTCGTGTTTTCGAACTGGAGGCGCCGGAACCGACCCGATCGCGGGTCACAATCCGGCCGCACGGTCGCAGCCCGCGCGCCCTGTCCGGCTTGACGCCGCCCGTTGGAGGTTTATAATCCATTCAGCAACCGAGGTCATCCTTGCCGGATCACACCACGCGCCAGCCAGCGAACGGGGCAACGGCCGACAACCGCGACCGGCGCCGGGACCTGCGCCAGTGGCGGGAGTTCCTCTCCGCCCAAAGCCACCTGCTCGCCGAGCGCCCCGGACTGATCTTCCAGCAGGCGGCGAACCAGCCCGACGCATCCGCCCCCGCCCGGTCCGCCCGCGGATGGGATAACGCCTGTCGCGTCCGGTCGCCCTGGTTCCGATGGACGAACAAGCCCCAGCACCTCTCCCCCTGCATCCAGACTCTGGCCGGGCACCGCTACCCGGTCCATGCCTGCGCCTTCCTGCCCGACGGCCGCCGGCTGGTATCCGCCGGGGGGGCGCATCGCGACGCACCCACTCCCGCCAACAGCGAGCTCATCGTCTGGGACCTGGCCACCGGCAGCGAACGGCTGCGCCTGGCGGGCCATGCGGGCGCCGTGCTGGCCTGCGCGGTGTCGCCCGACGGCACCCGGGTTGTTTCGGGCGCCATGGACCGGAGCGTGCGCGTCTGGGACTTGGCGGACGGCCGCCTGTTGGCAGCCTGGCGGGAACACGCCGGTCCCGTGCGGAGCTGCGCCTGGTCGCCCGACGGCACGCGGTTCGCCTCCGCCTCCGACGATGGGACCGTGCGGATCTGGGAACCGGGTGGCGATCACGCGCCACTCAGGCTGGCCGGATCCGCACAGGGGATGACGTCCTGCGCCTTCCGTCCCGACGGCGAAGCCATCGTCGCCGGGTCAGCGGACGGCGTGATCCGAGTCTGGAACGCCGCGACCGGCGCCGCGGTGGAGTGCCGCCACACCGAACCGGACGGCGTGCTCGTCGCCTGTTCTCCGGACGGCCGGTGGATCCTGGCGGCTCGTCGCCTGTACTCCGGAGGCCTGGTGCTGCTGGATGCGGCGACGCTGGAGACGGAGCGGTCCTTCGCGGGCAACCGCCACGCGTACCGGATCCGATCCTGCGCGTTCTCGCCCGACAGCCGGTGGTTCGTCACCGGCTCGGAATGCGGCGGCACCATGGAGGGCTTCCGGGTGGTGGGCGGCCGGGACGGACTGCCCCTGCAGCTGTGGGACGCCGCCGGCGGCGCCCTGATCGCCGCCGCCGATGCCGACGAACACGGCGTCCGGGCCTGCGCGGTCTCGCCCGACGGCACCCGGATCGCGACCGGCGGCTCGCGGTTCATCCGGATCTGGGATGTGGCCGCCCTGTGGACGGTCCCGCCGCCGGCCCGCCACTGGGCCGAGGTGCTGACCTGCGCCATCGCCCCGGACCGCCGCCTCGCGGCGACCGGTTCCCTGGACCGAACCCTCAAGCTGTGGACCGTGCCCGCCGGCGCCGAGGTGGCGTCATTCGGCCCGGACAAACAGCCGGTTCTCTGCTGCGCCTTCTCACCCGCCGGCGACCAGATCGCCTCCGGGCACGGGGATCAGTACTCCGCGCGGATCCGGTTCCGGGACATCCGGAGCGGGGCGGAACTGGTCGACGCGCCGACCGCCGCCGGCGTCACGAGCCTCTGGTACTCCCCCGACGGCGCCCGGCTGGTGGCGGCCGGAGCGCACGAACTGGATCTGTGGCAGACCCGGCCGCCGTCCCTGATCACGGGTTTCCCGGGATCCGCGCCCGTCGCGTGCGCCCCGGAGGGCCGGCGCCTGGCGGTCGCTCTTCCCGACCACTCGCTCTGCATCCGCGACCTGACCGACGGGCGAACGCTGGCGACCTACCCACCCGGCCCCGCAACCGCTCACGCCTGGGCATTTTCGCCCGACGGCGTCTATGTCGCCGTCTCTGACGGCGCCCGCGAGTCGCCGACGCTCCGCCTGCTGGACACCCGGAACGGCCGCCTGACCGCGTTCCAGGCCGTGCCGTTCGAATTGCATGCCTGCGCGTTCTCCGGCGACGGCCGCCAGGTGCTGGCCCGCTCATGGAACGGGCAGGTGGCCGGCTGGGACGCCCGCACCGGACGGCGCACCGCCGCCTGCGGCCGGGCCGAGGAATACTGGCTGGGCACTGCGTTCTCGACCGACGCGCACCGGGCCGTCATCGCCTCGCTCCGGAGCGGCGTGGCCTGGTGCGACGCCTCAACCGGCGCGGAGCTGGCGTTCTTCCCCCTGGCGGGACAGGTCCGCGCAATTGCAACCGGCGGCCGCGCCGTCATCGCCGGTGACGCCAGCGGGGCCGTCACCCAGCTCGCGGTGGCCCACGACGCCGCGCCGCGCATGGCAACGACGGCCACTTATATCTACGAGCACGAGCGAGCGGCCTGGGCGGACCGGCCCTTGGTCCGCTGCGGCTGGTGCGGCGCCCGGATGGCCATCGACGCCCGGGTGCTCGACACCCTCTCGGGCATCGCCCGGAATCTCGGCCTGGCCACGGGGGCAGCCACCTGCCTGGATCTCCCCGACGCGGCCTGGGAGGAGCCGCGTCTCGAGATGATCTGCCCCGACTGCCGGCAGGCCGTGTGGATCAATCCCTTTGTGTGCGACCGGCGCGATCTGCCCGATCCGCCCGCCAGCCATCCGGCCGATGCAGGGAGTTCCGTGAGGATCTCGCCTCTTCCGCTCGACACCACGAGCCTGGCAATCGAACCCGGGAGCGCCCGCCTCATCCCGGAGGGGTTGTGCCGGCGCCACACGGTGGTTCCGCTGGCGCTGTCCGGCGACCGGCTCACCGTCGCGGCCGCCCACGCTCTCGACCAGGCGGAATTGGATGAACTGGTGTTCGGCACGGGCTACTCGATCGGGGTGACGATCGCCCCGCGGGATGCGATCCTGGCGGCAATGGCACAGTTGTTTTCATCGGGAAACAAATGACGACGCAATCGGTGAATCAGGAAATGCGGCGGGGGCTGGCGGCGCTCGAAGCCGCGGTGGATCGGGAGTCGTCCATCCTCCAGTTCGTGCCGGAGCGGATGTTCCCCCAGCTATTCAACCGCCTCCAGGTGCAGAGCGGCGTCCCGGCGCTCCTGGCGGAGGCCCTGGACGCCGCGGCGACGGGCTACCGCCGGCCGTGGCTCCGGCTGCTGAATCCGCCGGCAGAGCGCTCGTCTCTGGTCCGGATGTACCGCGGGCATGCGGCCGGGGTCCGATACTGCGCGTTCAGCCCGGACGGCCGCTGGATCGCCTCCTCGGATTACGGCGGCACCGTCATCGTCTGGGCGGCCGGCTCTTCGGAGCAGGTCCGGCAATTCCAGGGCGACAATTATCTTTCTCCCGTCCTCTTCCATCCCGCCGGCGACGGCCTGCTCGCCGTCGGGGCCGGCCACATGCCGGAGCTGCGCGACAGCCGGACCGGCGCCGTCATCCGCCGCTGGACCGGTCACGCGGAACCCGTCACCGCGCTGGCCGTCGCGCCGGACGGACGGCTGTTCCTGTCCGCCGGCCGCGACGGTGCGGTGCGGATCCATGATTTGGCAGCGGCCCGCTCCGGCGCCACCGGTCCCGATGAGCCGGTCCGCATCGTCCGGGCCCACGACCGCTGGATCGTCGCCGCCGCGTTCCATCCGTCGGGCGCCTTTTTCGCGACCGGGTGCGCGGACGGCACCGCCGCCGTCTGGGATACGGCCACGGGACGCCAGGCGGCGGCGATCGCCGGCGACGGCGCCCGCCTGACTTTTTGCGGATTCGATCCGGCCGGCCGGCACCTGGTCATCGGCACCAGCCGGGGGGCGCTGCGCCTCCACGAATCGGCGACCGGCCGGCTCGTGCAGCAGGGGCTGAACCCCGGGCGCGGCATCCACAGCGGCGCGTTCAGCCCGGACGGCACGCGCTTCGCCTCGGGGGGCCTGCGCCGATTGACAATCTGGGAGACTGAAGCGTGGACGGTGTGCGCGTCGCTCCCGGGGCACGGCGGCGGCATCGAAGCCTGCGCCTTCAGCCCCGACGGGCGGTGCGTCGCCTCCGGCAGTGTGGATGGCAAGGTGGCGCTCTGGGACGTCGCTGGCATCGAACCGGGACGCAGCGGTGATCCGGCGGATACCCCGTCGTCCATCACCGATCTGGTCTACGATTCGGCCGGCGACCGGCTGGTCACGACGGACATGGACGGGGCCGTCAGGATCTGGGACGGACGGACCGGCCGGCCGGTCCGAATCCTGGCGCGCGCGGGCCCGCCCCACGATCCGGCCTGGCTGAGGTGCGTCGCCCTCAGCGCCGACGGGCGGTGGGTCGCCGCCGGCTCCAGCGAGGCCGAACCGTGCGTCCGGGTCTGGGACGCCCGGACCGGCGCCGAGGCGGCCTGTTTCCGGGGCCACGCCGACGCCGTCAACGCGTGCGCGTTCAGCCCCGACGGCCGGCTGCTGGCGTCGGCCGACAACGACGCCACTGTCAAGATCTGGGATCTGGCGGCGGGCGCCGAGCGGGCCTCGCTGCGCGGACGGACGCTGCCGGACTGTCCCAATCACGCCTTCGACTGCGCATTCAGCCCCGACGGGGAATCGGTCATCGCCGCCTTCCTCGACGGCCGCATCCGGCTCTGGACCACCGGGCGGGACGCCCCGGAGACGGCGGGCACCTATCGCGACGCCGGCGAACTGCTGCGCCACGACACCGCCATCCTGTCGTGCGGGTTCAGCCCCGACGGCCGGAGGATCATCTGGTCTGACGACAGCGGCCGGATCGGCGTCATCGACCGGGCCTCCGGCCGCCTTGTCCGTCAGGCCGAGGCGCACAAGAACGGCTGCGAGTCGTGCGGCTTCAGCCCGGACGGATTCACCGTGGTGTCGGGCGTCTGGGTGGACGACGTGCTCCGGCTCTCGGACGCGGACACCCTCCGGTTCATCGCCGCGGCCACCGGCTTCACCGGCGGCGTCAAGGCGTGCGCGTTCAGCCCCGACGGGGAACGGATCGCCGCCGGCGGCGCCGCCGGCCAGCTCGCGCTGTTCCGGATCGAGAACGCCGCCTGGGTGGATCCCGATTTCGATCGCACCATCGCGGCGGCGATCGCCGAGAGGCGGCTGACCGAGCTCCGTCCCGAATCGTTGCGCATCCCGCGGGCATACTGCGAGCTGATTCCCCGCAGCCTGATCCGCCGGGCCCGGTTGCTCCCGATCCTCCTGCGGGAAGGAACGCTGTACCTGGCCGCGGCCGCGCCGCCTGATGCCTTCACCCACGACGAGATTCTGTTCGTCACCGGGTGCCGGCAGATCCGGCCGGTCATCGTGCCGGCCGAATGGCTGGCGCGCCTCACGGCCTGTCACCTGGGCTGATCGGCCTCGCGGTGCTTCGGCGGCGCCCGTGCACCGGAGACCACTAACTCCGAATGGTGGATGCCGCTCGGATCATCCGAATGGAAGAGTCGCGGACATGAAGCTGCTGGAAGTGCTCGGCGTGCTGGGGGCAGCCTGTGGCGCCTGTCTGACAGTGGCGGCCGCCGTGCTCGTCACCGTCATGGCCGTGACCCATGACTGGAGCGCGGCGCCCACCGGCACGGCCATGATGACCATGCTGTACGGCCTCGCCGGCGTGTTCCTGATCACCGACGTCGCCGTCTTCCTGTATCTGCGGCACCGGCGGCTCGGACTGGGCTGGAATCTGTTCGCCACCGCCGCCCTGGCTTCGGTGCTGGTGGCAGCCTGGCTGATCCTGGCATTCCTCAGCATGGTCATCTTCAACCGGTAAACGGTCACACCGAATCACCCGTCACCGACCGGAGCCGCCCCACGAGCACTTTCGGCGGATTCCGCCAGCCACCGGGACAACCGAATCTTAACAATATCTTAATGGTTAACTAACACAAAAAAAACCACTTCTCAATTAGACTCATACCTTCAATTAACAGATCAATTGACCTGGACGGTGGAATTCTCTATGCTACCCGACGAACGACTGAGACCGCAACCCCTTGAGGACGCCATGGCCGGCAACCTGGAGCAATCCCTGCAGCGCGACATCGACCGCATCCGGGAGCGGATCACGGAGATGTCGCAGCGCGTGGGTCAGGCTCTGCGCGACGCCGTCAAGGCGCTCGAGACGCGGGACCATCAGCTGGCCTACGCGGTCATCCTGCGCGACCAGTACATCGACGAGCAGGAGAAGGAAATCGATCGGCTGATCCTGGAGTTCATCCTCCGCCAGCAGCCGGTGGCCGGGCACCTGCGGTTTGCCTACAGCGCCATCAAGATCAACGCCGATCTCGAGCGGGTCGGCGACTATGCCGAGAGCATCGCCCGTCAGGCCCTCAAGTTCGACCAGCCGCTGCCGGAGTCGATCCAGGGACGGATCCTGGAGCTGGCCGACATGGCCATCCCCATGCTGCACGACGCCATCCGCGCGTTCACCGGGCAGGACACCGACCTGGCCAAACGGACCATCGAGGTGGAGGACACCGTCGACGCGCTGCGCTCCCGCCAGCTCTCCGAGCTCGTCAAGCTTCACCACGACGGTCAGATCACTTACGAGATCCTGGATCCGCTGGCCGCGGTGGTGCGGCGGCTGGAGCGGGTCTCGGACCAGGCCCGCGACATCTCCATGGAAGTGCTGTACATGTGCACGGGCGAGTACGCCAAGCACCCCGGCTCGGACGTTTTCCGCGTGCTCTTCGTGGACCAGCACAACTCCTGCCGCAGCCGGATGGCCGAAGCCGTCGCCCAGGCGCTGGGCCTGCCCGATTTCACGTTCAGCTCCGCCGGCCTCGAACCGCATCCCATCGATCCAGCCACCGCGGCGTTCATGGCCGGCAAGGGGTTCGACCTGTCCCACTCGCCGCCCAAGGCCATCTACCAGGTGCCCAACCTCGACCACTACCAGGTGATCGTGATCCTGGCGCCCGAGTCGAAGAAGGCGTTCCCGGAGCAGCCGCAGAAGGTCGTCTACCTGGATTGGAGCGTCGCCGATCCGTCCAGGATCGCCGGCTCCCCCGAACAGATCCAGGCGGCTTACGAGCAAACGTACCTATTCATCCAGCAGCATGTCCACGACCTGGTCCAGGCGATCCTGGGCCGGAACCAGACCGAATCGAACTAATCCGTCACCGGAGAAACAGCCATGATGGGACACCCAGTTTCTGGCACCCGGCCCGACTACCCGACCCGAGCGATTGCCGCCACCGCTCTGCTCGCAGCGCTCGCCGTCCTGGCCGCCTGCGGCGGCGGCGGCCCGCAATCCCAGACCACCACCATCCAGAACAAGGGCTCCGACACCATGGTCAACGTGGCCCAGGCCTGGGCCGAGGCGTACAAGCAGGCGGCGCCGGCGGTGGATGTCGAAGTCTCCGGCGGCGGCTCCGGCGTGGGGATCGCCGCGCTCATCCGCGGCACCGTGGACATCGCCACCTCCAGCCGCAACATGAAGCCGGAGGAGATCGAGCAGGCCAGGCGCCACACCGGCCAGACACCGAAGGAGATCATCGTCGGCTACGACGCCCTGGCCGTGTACGTGCACAAGAGCAATCCCCTCGAGGCCATCAGCAACGAGCAGCTGGCCGAGATCTTCGGCGAGGGAGGCGCCACGGTGAACTGGGCGCAGCTCGGCGTGGCGATTCCCGGCGTCACCGACGACACCATCGTGCGGGTGAGCCGCCAGTCCAGCTCCGGCACCTACGAGTTCTTCCGCGACCACGTGCTGGGCAAGCGCGACTTCAAGCTGGGCTCCCGCGACATGAACGGTTCGAAGGAAGTGGTGGAACTTGTCGGCAGCACGCCCACGGCCATCGGCTACAGCGGCATGGGCTACGCCACCCCGGCGGTGAAGATGCTCCGCATCGCCACCCGGACGGGCGAAGAACCGGTCCCCCCCTCGGCCGAAAACACCCTGAACAAAACCTACCCGCTGGCGCGCTCGCTGCAGCTCTACACCCTGGGCGAGCCGCAGGGGGCGGTGAAGGCGTACATCGACTGGATCCTTTCCGACGCCGGGGAGAAGATCCTGGAGGAAAGCGGCTACGTACCGCTGCCGCCCGAGCAGCGTCACCAGTAGGATCGGGACCGCGCCGCCGGCGAGCGCTCCCGGCCGCGGCTGCAACCGCGGCCCATCGCCGAAATCCAGCAGCGGAAACAGTCAGGCATCGCACATGGCACCCACATCCTCCACCGGCGCAGCCGTCCCGCCCCGCCCGACCCGCTCCCGGCGCGCGGTGTGGGGCGAGCGGGGCATCGAGCTCCTGATCTACGCCAGCGGCGTGAGCGCCATCGTCTTCATCCTGGCCATCCTGTTCTTCATCTTCCGCGAGGCCGCACCGGTGCTGTTCAGCGACCGGTTCTCGCTGACGCAGTTCCTCTTCAGCACGGAATGGTACCCCACGTCGGTTTCCAACGTGCGCTACGGCACCCTGGCGCTGTCGGCGGGGACGCTGGCCGTCACCGTCTTGGCCATGGTCCTGGCCGTCCCGTTCGGCGTCGGTGGCGCGGTGTTCCTGTCCCAGTTCTGCGGTCCGCGCCTGCGGGAGACGCTCAAGATCATCATCGAGCTGCTGGCGGCCATCCCGAGCGTGGTGTGGGGCTTCATCGGGCTGACGGTGATGAGCCGGCTGATCGTGACGTACACCGGCACGCCGGTGGGCGTGAACGTGCTCAACGGCGGGATCATTCTCGCCCTGATGAGCGTGCCCATCATCGTCTCGATCGGCGAGGACGCCCTCAAGGCCGTGCCCGACTCCTACGTCGAGGCGGCGCTGGCCCTGGGCGTCACCCGCTGGCAGCTCGTGTTCCGGGTGCTGCTGCCGGCGGCGCGCCACGGGCTGCTGGCCGCCGTGCTGCTCGGGGTGGGCCGCGCCATCGGCGAGACCATGGCCGTGCTCATGGCCACCGGCCACGCCGTGCAGATCCCCCACGGCATCCTGGACTCGGTCCGGACCCTGACTGCCAACATCGCCGCGGAACTCGGCGAGGCGCCCGCCGGCTCGGAGCACTACCAGGTGCTCTTCCTCACCGGGGTGCTGCTGTTTGCCATCACCATGCTCGTCAACCTGGCGGCCGACCTGATCATCCGGGGCGCCCGCGCAAGGAAGTAGCCGACCATGAGCCCGCCGCCCGCCACACCCGTTTCGGCCCGCTTCACCCGGACGCCGCTCGTCGTCCGGAAGGAGCGGCAGCAGGCCGCGGTGCGGCTGGTGCTGCTGGCCATGGCCGTGCTGATGGTGCTGCCGCTGCTGGCCATCATCAGCCACCTGCTCGTCCAGGCCTGGCCGGCGCTGAGCTGGGAATTCCTCGTGGACGTCCCCCGGCGCGGCATGACCGAAGGCGGGATCTGGCCGGCGCTCGTGGGCACCGTCTACCTGGTGGTCATCTCGCTGGCCGTCTCCGCGCCCATCGGCGTGCTGGCCGCCATCTATCTCAACGAATACGCCCGCGACAACTGGTTCACCCGCGCCATCAACCTGGCGGTGATCTCGCTGGCCGGCGTCCCCAGCATCGTCCACGCCCTGTTCGGCCTGGGGGCGTTCGTCTACGCGGCCCGGTTCGGCTACTCGATCCTGGCCGCCTCGCTCACCCTGGCCATCATGACCCTGCCGGTGATCATCGCCAGCACCCGCGAGGCGCTGGCCGCGGTGCCCGCCGCGTTCCGCGAGGCGTGCTGGAACGTGGGCGCCACCCGCTGGCAGACCATTCGGTCCATCGTGTTGCCGAACTCGATCAGCGGCATCCTCACCGGCGTGATCCTGCAGGTGAGCCGCGCCGCCGGCGAGACGGCGCCCATCCTGTTCACGGGCGCGGTCTTCTTCAAGGCGGTGCAGCGCGGCGACCTGTTCCCCTACCGCCTCACCGATCAGTGCATGGCGCTGTCGATGCATCTGTACACGGTTTCCACCCAGGTGCCCAACGTGCGGGAGGCCATCCCCTGGGCCACCGCCGTGGTGCTCCTCGGGGCGGTGCTGGCCGTCAACGCCGCGGCCATCGCCCTGCGGGTGTGGCTCCGGAACCGGAAGCGGTGGTGACGGCCATGGACGCACCCACGCCCAAGATCGCGGTCCAGGACCTGACCCTCGCCTACGGCGGCGTGGAGGCGATCCACGGCATAACCTTCGACGTCCGCCCCAACGAGATCCTCGGGATCATCGGCCCGGCCCGTTCCGGCAAGACCTCGCTCCTGCGCTGCCTGAACCGCACCATCGACTTCGTCGCCGGCGCCCGAGTCTCCGGCACCATCCGGATCGACGGCGCGGATATCCGGGCCGGCGGGGACGTCCACGCCCTGCGCCGGAAGATCGGCATGGTGGCGCCGCTGCCGGTGGGCCTACCGCTATCCATATACGACAACGTGGCCTTCGCCCCCCGTTGCGCCGGACTGACCCGCCGGTCGGAGCTGGATCCGCTGGTGGAGCGCTGCCTCCGGCAGGCGGCGCTCTGGGACGAGGTCAAGGACCGGCTCGGCAATCTCGGCACGGCGCTCTCGGGCGGCCAGCAGCAGCGCCTCACCATCGCCCGGGCGCTGTCGCACCAGCCGGAGATCCTCTGCCTCGACGAGTTCTCCATCGCCATCGACCCCGTCACCACCATGCGCATCGAGGACGTGCTCCGCGAGCTGCGCCGCGACATCACCGTCATCCTGGTCACCAACCTGACCCACCAGGCCCGCCGGCTCACCGACCGGACCCTGTTCCTTTGGAACGGCCGGATCATCGAGATCGACCGGACCGAAGTCATCTTCTCGGACAAACCCGGCCGCCGGGAGACGCTGGAGTACGTCAATGGCATCTTCGGTTGATCCGCAATCCGTCATCCTGACGGAACCGGGAGCCGGCGAGGGGATCCGCACGGCGGGGCTCAACCTGTGGTACGGCTCGTTCCAGGCTCTGCGGGACGTGTCCGTCCACTTCCGCCGCGGCCTGATCACCGGCCTCATCGGCCCCAGCGGCTGCGGCAAGACCACCCTGCTGCGGTGCTTCAACCGGATCAACGAGCGCTATCCGAACGTGACCACCACCGGTGAGATCCGGATCCTGGGCAAGAACATCTACGACCCGGACGTTTCGCTGGTGGAGCTGCGCAAGGCGGTGGGCATGGTGTTCCAGCGCCCCAATCCCCTGCCCCTGTCGGTCTACGAAAACGTGGTGTTCGGCCTGCGCGTGCACACTCCCCGGCACGAGCTCAGACGCGCCCGGCTGGACGAGGAGGTGGAGCGGGCGCTCACCGAGGTGGGCCTCTGGAGCCTGCTCAAGGACCGGCTGGGCGCCCGGGCGACGACCCTCCAGCTGGAGCAGCAGCAGAAGCTGTGCATCGCCCGGCTCCTCCCCCTCAAACCCGAGGTCATCCTGATGGACGAGCCGTGCTCCGCGCTGGACGTTGAGGGGACCCGGGCCATCGAGGAGCTGATGTTCCAGCTCCGCGGCCGCTACACCATCGTCATCGTCACCCACAACATGGCCCAGGCGCGGCGCACCAGCGACGAGTGCCTCTTCATGCTGCTGGGGGAGACGGTGGAACACGCCCGCACCGCCGACCTGTTCCTGACTCCCCACGACCCCCGCACCGCCGAGTACATCGAGGGCCGCTACGGATAGACGGACGGCGCACGGTCCGGCGGCGGCGAGAGATTGTGCTAAGGAGAGCAGCCTTCGCTGGCCGTCACCTTTTTCGCAATCTCCTCCGCCCAAGCCGCTTCAAAGCTTCCCTGCTACGCTGGTTCCCGGAGAAGCCCACGGGCATGAAGCCATCCTTACGGCTCAACGCTGTCTGCCGGGCCGTCAAACGGATCTCTATTTCAGGGCTTTGGCCAGATCGTCGTGAATGTCCACCAGATTGTTCCAGTACTTTGAGGCCTTGTTGATGTACTCCTGATCATTCAGGTCCTTGATTTCCCGGATCAGGTCGCGCGCCTCCGCAAACCGGGGCGCCAGCTCGGACTGAGTCCCGCCCTTCTGGTAGAGTGCCGCCAGCATGATCATGGCTTTATTCAAGTTGTTATACAGTCTCTTCTGTTTTAATTTCCAGTCGCACCGGACCCGGTCCTCCTCGCTGACATAAGGCTTGCCGGTTTCGTCCTTGGCTAGAAATGAATGCCCTTTGGTGATGGCCTTGATCTCGTCGTCCAGCCGTTTGATGCTTTGCAAATTCTGCTCGTATGCTGCCACCAAGTCGGGATCCCAGGCCTTGATCCGGTCGAGGTCGGACGAGGAAGGGGGAGTGTCTGTCTGGGTAAATCCAAAAAAGCCCGATCCCGCGATGATCAGAACGATGATCACCTGAATTGTCATGTTCCGCCAGACTGCACCTGTCTGCATCGATATGACTCCTTGCTTTGATTTGGAATTGATGGTGACTTTAAAAATATACATTCAGCTCCCAGCGGATACAACCCCATTTTCGGGGGGCCGGCTCTGAACCTTGGGTCAACGCTCAGCGCCTCCGGGATATTCCCGGCCTCAGGAAATAATTATCTGTGAGCTGAATTGGACTAGGCAGGGCTGCGAATTTCGCCCGCAGCTCGAATGGCGGAATCACGCCGATTGAAAGTCAAATTGACTGAAGTCAAATCTGACGGTGGCTGTCCGCGCTATTTTGTGGGAATTATCGGTGCTCCGCCAACCGTTGTGCCTCTGGGTGCCTTGACCGGTTGCCCCACGATCTCAAAACCGCGCCACGGTCGACTGGTCCGCGGAACCCGATACGTCATCAGGAGGACCGCAGGGTGGTCCGCTGGACCTATGCATCCATCCGGCAGGCCGTTCGGAACAGGCGGCGGATCCGGCTCGGACCGGCGTCCGTCGCGGCGCTCTGCCTGGTGCTGGCCCTGGCCATCCTGGCCCTGGATTACCTGACGCCCCTAGGGATAGCCGACGGGATGCTCTACGTCACGGTGCTGCTGCTGGCCCCCGCCGCTCGAAAACCCGTGCTGACCGGATCCCTGGCCGCCGGCTGCACCCTGCTGGTGGGCGTCGGCTACTGGATCTCGCCCACGGTGGGCGTGACGGCGTTCATCCCCGTCACCAACCGCATCCTGTCGGTGGGCATGGTCTGGTCCACCGCCCTGCTGGTGCTGTCCCTGCAGCGGGCCCGCAGCCGGATTGAGGCGCAACGCGGCGCCCTGGAGCGGGCCAACATGGTGCTGACCCAGTTGGCACGCCTCGACGGCCTGACGGGCATCTGCAACCGCCGCTGTTTCGACACTCAGCTCCAGCAGGAAGCGCGGCGAGTCGCGCGCGAGGCGCAGCCCCTGTCGTTGCTGATGATCGACATCGACCACTTCAAGCTGTTCAACGACCAGGCCGGCCATCCGGACGGCGACCGCTGCCTGGTCCAGGTGGCCTTCGCCATCCGCGCCCGCCTGCACCGCCCCGGCGATTTTCTGGCCCGCTACGGCGGCGAGGAGTTCGCCGTGATCCTGCCGAACACCAGCGCCGACGGCGCCAGGCGCCTCGCCGAGGAGATCCGGGCCGGCGTCGAAGCGCTGCAGATCCCCCACCCGGCGGCGTCCGCGGGGCAGTGGGTGACGGTCAGCGTCGGCGTGGGCACGATCCATCCCCACGCCGACAGCGCCCAGCCGTCCGACCTCGCCGTGCTCCGCACCGCCGATGAGGCCCTGTACGCAGCCAAGCAGTCCGGGCGCAACCGGGTGCACCACCGGGCGGTCGGTCCCGATCCGGAACCCGCTCGGCCCGGCGGGTGAATCCATTCTCCCCGCCGCCCGCTCCAAGGACTATAATGAACAGCATGACGATTCCGGGAGGCGCCATGATCCCCACGACCACGCGAATCCTGTTCGGTTTGCTTGTCACCATCGTCCTGGCCGCCGCCGGCCACGGCCAGGTCGGCAAGCCACCCCGTCAACCCGTGCAGCCAAGCACCATCGAGGGCCGGATCAAGCTGGCCAACAACGCGGACATGATCAACCGCGCCGAGGTGGAACTGTACCGGGAACAGGAGCTGGTGGGTAGCCGCATTGCCGACGCCAACGGCAACTTCCGGTTCGAGAAGATGTACCCGGGCGTATACCGGATCGTGGTCCGGCTGGCCGGCTACCGCGAAACCGAGGAGTCCATCGAGCTCATCGGCCAAGGCGGCGTCACCCGCCGCGTCATGGTCCAGCTCGAGCCCGAAAGGAGCCCCCTGATGGTCCCGCCGGCGCCCACCGTCTCGGTGGCCCAGCTCACCATCCCTGAAAAGGCGGACAAGGAATACCGCAAGGGGAAGGACAAGCTCCGGGAGCGCAAATACCCCGACGCCATCAAGCATTTCACCAAAGCCATCCAGGCCCACCCTGCCTTTCCCCAGGCGTTCAACGACCTGGGGCTGTGCTACCGCGCCACCGGCGAACTGCAGAAAGCCGAGGACATGTTCCTGGACTGCCTGAACGTGGACCCGCCCAACATGTACGGCCGGATGAACCTGGCGGACCTGTACGCCGCCACCGGCCGGCTCGACCAGGCGCTGAAGCTGCTGGAGGAGACCATCCTGCTCCACCCGGATCAGGGTGAGCCGCACGTGGCCCTGGGCAAGCTCTACTTCGAGGCCGGCAATCTTCCCGCCGCCGAGTCCGCCTGCCGCCGCGCGACGGAACTGCGCGACACCAGCGCCGACGTCCATCTGCTACTTGCCAAGATCTACCACCAACAGGGCCGCTTCGATCTCATCGTCCCGGAGCTCGAGGCCTACCTGCGCAAGGATCCGAACGGCGCGTACGCCGAGCAGGTCCGCGCCAACCTGTCCAAGATCAAAAATCCCTGACTCACGCCAGCCGGGGTATAATCAGGCGTCCCTAAAAAAACTCCCGAAGGAGCGCCTCATGCTGTGTCCCCGGTGTCGTTCCCTGATCGTCCTCCTGCTGGTTGGTTGCGGACTGTCTGTTCCGGTTTCCGCGCAGGAATCCCGCCGCTGGTTTGATTTTTACGGTCGAACCGATTTTTCCTTCTACCCGCCCCACAACGAGATGGACCTGAACATCCGCGGCGTCGTCTCGGAAGAAGGAGTGGACTGGATGGGCGACTATTACCTCCGCTACAGCCTCGAGGCGGAGGTCTTCGCCGAACCGTGCGCATTCAACCGCATCTTCTTCTTTGCCAAGCCGTTCCTGGCCATGGGCAGCAATCACCCCCAGCAGGAGTACACCGCTTCCGCGGAGGTCCGGGCCCTGCGGCTCCAGTGGGGTGCCGGCGTGCACCTGACGCACTACCTGGACCTCATTCTCCAGACACACAAATGGTACATCTTCGGCGAGGGGAAGGACGCCTGGACCGCCGAGGGTCCGGGCGGTCAGTGGTCGGCCATCACTCTTCGCTGTCGGTTCGACACCCGAAAACGTTAGGGTGATAGTGCAGGGTCGGGGTCGGGTTAGGGCCGGACCGCATCAATTTATTGATAATAGGGTTATCATGGACGATATTGTCGCCCTTTTCATCATTCCAATCGGACAGCAGTGAATACATTCTTCTAATCATTTTTTGTATAATCGAAATGCAAATTCTGCCTCAATGGAGGCCCCTATGGTGCAAACGCGTCGGTTGACTGCCGCCGACCGGGAGCTGTTCCGGTTGGTGGAGCGAGCGGTGTTCGCCAACCCGTTCGGCGCGGAGCGGGCCGAGGTGGACCGGGTGCTGGCGGGTGCGCCGGCGGACGAGGCGCCGGCCGAGATCGTCGAGCGGGGCATTGCCCGGCTGCACGCCCGGCTGGAGCGGCTGGACGCCGCGGCGCCCCTCCACCTGGCGGAGTTCGGCCCCACCGACCGGCCCCTCGTCGAGGCGGCGTTGCTGTTCGATTTTTTCTATCACCACCAGGAGCCGTTCGACGCCCTGATCCGCCGGCAACTGGCGGCCGGCGACGAGCCGCCGCTGCCGGTCCCGTTCGCGCGGGGCGCGCTCGGCGAACTCCAGCGCCGGGGTTTTCTCTCGGCGGACGCGGAGCGCTACTTCGCCCTCTGCTTCCAGTTGCGCCGCGCGTTCTTTTTCATCCACGAGGCGCTGCTCGGCGAAAGCCCGAGCATGGGTCAGCTGCGCCGGGAGCTCTGGAACAACGTTTTCACCTGTGACCTGGGATTGTACAACCGCTGGCTTTTGAAGCGGATGGAGGACTTCTCCACCCTGCTGCTGGGCGAGACGGGCACCGGCAAGGGGACCGCCGCCGCCGCCATCGGCCGGTCCGGTTTCATCCCCTTCGAGCCGCGCCGGGGAGCGTTCGTCGAAAGCTTCACCCGGTCGTTCACGGCGCTGAACCTGTCGCAGTTCGCCGAGGGACTCATCGAGTCGGAGTTGTTCGGGCACCGCAAGGGGGCCTTCACCGGCGCCGTGGAGGACCACCGGGGCGCCTTGGCCCTGTGCAGCCCCCACGGCGCGGTCTTCCTCGACGAGATCGGTGAGGTTCCGGCGCCCATCCAGATCAAACTGCTCCAGGTTTTGCAGGAACGGACGTTCGCGCCGGTGGGGAGTCATGCCCGCGAGCGGTTCGCCGGGCGGATCATCGCCGCCACCAACCGGCCGTTGCCGGAACTGCTGGCCGGCGGCCGCTTCCGGGCGGACTTCTACTACCGCCTCTGTTCCGACACCATCGTGGTGCCGCCGCTCCGACAGCGCCTGGCCGAGGAGCCGCGGGAGCTGGCGACCTTGGTGGGAGCCACCGTGGCGCGGCTCTTGGGCCAGCCTGCGCCTGAGCCTGTCGAGCTGGTCATGGCGGCGATCCGGGAGAGCCCGGGACCCGACTACGCCTGGCCCGGCAACGTCCGGGAGCTGGAACAATGCGTGCGGCGAATCCTGCTCAAGCGCCGGTACGAGGGTGTATCCGACGCCGGTTCGGCCGACGCCGCGGCGGCACTGGCCGCCGGGGTGCGCGATGGCCGCCTCACCGCCCGGGCGCTGCTGGCCGGTTACGCCCGGCTCCTCCACGAGCGGCTCGGGTCATACGGCGAAGTGGCCCGCCGGCTGGACCTCGACTGGCGGACGGTGAAAAAGCACCTGGATGAAGATCCGGTGTCGGGATCCGGCCGGAAACAGGCCCAATAACCGCTCAGGCGCCGAGACGCAAAGAACACCCTGGATTCAATCCAGGCAGGTCTTCCTCTGCGACTCAGCGTCTCGGCGGTGAATGGGAAACCGGTTGAATGTCCGCTTATTTCCGGTGCTTGAACGGACGCGGCGCCGGATGGTCGCCGCCACGGCGTTGTTCCCGCTCGGCGATGCGACCCGACATGGACAACTCGGCCACCGGACCGCGGCCCACGTACCGCGCCAGTTCCGGCGGCGGGGCCGGCTGGACGTTGCCGCTCTTGGGCGGACGGGTTTCGCTCCGCCGCCCGTCACCGTGCCGGGCGGCCCGGCCGTTGCGGTCCACCTGGGCCCCGTGCCCGGCCTGGTTCCGGCGCTCGGCTTTGGCGCGGGCACGGGCTCGATCCTCGGACTTCCGGGCGCGAATGGCGGCGATTCGGTCGGCCAGCGGTACCTCGAATCGCCCCTGGACCGGCTGCTGGTAGTCGAACTCCGCCACCCGCTCGCGGTAGATCTTGCGGCCGATGCCGCGCTCGACATCGCGCAAGCCGGCCTCCTCGTCGGGCGCCACCAGGGTGTAGGCGCAACCGACAGCCTCGGCGCGGGCCGTGCGGCCCACCCGGTGGATGTAGTCCTCGGCCGAGCCGGGCACGTCGAAATTCACCACCAGGTCCAGCCCCGTCACGTCGATCCCCCGGGCGGCTATGTCGGTGGCCACCAGGACGGGGTAGCGGCCGCTGCGGAATCCCTTCAGCGCTTCGTCCCGCTGGGACTGGCTGCGGCTGCCGTGGATCCGGGCGACGCCGAAACCCTGGTTAGCCAGGAAGTCCGCCAGCCGGTTGGCCCGGTGCCGGGTCCGGGTGAAGGCCAGCACGCGCTGCGGCGTCTCCCGCCGCAGGATTTCCGCCAGCAGGCGGGTTTTCAACTCGGTCGGGACCGCGTAGGCGCGGTGGGTGATGCCGCGGGCAGGGGCCGGCTGCGTCTCGATCTGGATCGTGACCGGATCGCGGAGCATCCGCCGGGCCAGCTCCATGATGGTCTCCGGCAACGTGGCCGAAAACAGCATGGTCTGGCGCTTGACGGGCAAGCGGCCCAGGATCCGCCGGATGTCGGGAATGAATCCCATGTCCAGCATGCGGTCCGCCTCGTCCAAAACCAGGCACTCCAGCCGATCCATCTTCGCGTAGCTGTGCTGCAGGTGGTCCAGCAGGCGACCTGGCGTGGCCACCAGCACGTCCACGCCGGTGCGCAACGCCTGCTCCTGCGGACCGGCGGACACGCCGCCGTACACGGCGGCGCCCCGCAAGCCGGTGCCGGCGGCCAGGACGCGGAAGTGATCGAGGATCTGCACGGCGAGTTCCCGCGTGGGCGCCAGGATGAGGGCGCGCGGGCCGCCGGGCTGCCGGACGGCCAGGCGGTTCAGAATGGGCAAGAGGAAGGCAGCGGTCTTGCCGCTGCCGGTGACGGCGGTGGCCATCAGGTCGCGTCCCGCGAGCAGAACCGGGATCGCCCGGTACTGGACTGGAGTGGGCCGGGCGAAGCCCATCTTCTGCACGGCGTGCAACAGGGCCGGGGGCAAACCCAAGCCGTTGAAGGACACTTCCGCTCCAGCCGCCGGATCGTCGGACCGCTGGGACTGGGGGGTCATCGGGCCAGCCGCCGCTGCATTCTCTGCGACGGCGGGGCGCTCGGAAATTGAGGTGATCAAACGGGACATACTGCTCCTTGAATATATCTCTGCGGGGCGCGACCGGCGCGCCTGTGGCAGACAGGGCTTCACGCCCTGGTGTTGTTCCGGCTGATTCGGGGGCTGAATAAACGGTAGGGTGCCGGTGGGCCGCCGCTTATCTCCGGGAGTATGGGAAATTCGGCGAACCAGGCTCCATAGCAGGCAAACCGTCCGGGACTCCGGTAGCAAACAGGGGGGCACGATACCACGGGTGCAGCAGAATAGATACAACTATTTTCATATTTCGGATTATTGGTTATTGATGATTGCGTATATGTTATTGGCTATTTGGGATCGAGGGGGGCATTGACGGGATTTGGGGTAGGGGACCTGGGTGCTGGGTGCTGGGTACTGGGTACTGGGACCTGGGATGTGGACTCCAGGATCCAGAACCCTGAACACGGGACTTAGAACCCAGGGCCCTGAACACGGGACTTAGGACCCAGGACCCAGAACCGAGGTCCCAGGTCCGATATCCGATATCCGATGTCCGATTTCCGAATGTCCGATGTCCGTACGACGGGAACGAGCCTCGAGTCTCGAGCCTCGAGTCCCGATCACGATTACTCAGTTACTCCCGATTATTTGCCAATTTTTGGCAGGATTTTCGCGATGCCATCGACGGGATCGCCCATCCCACCCTCGACCGGCACCGTCCCCAGATTGACGACGAAAATAGCCAGGCGCAGCCCCGCGCACGCGGGGCAGCGCCTGGAAAGTCGTTTAATTTGACGTCGCGCGCCCCGGCTGAGGGGCGCGGAGAAGATCATCGCAGATATCGTTCGTCGACCGCGATGTGGTGCAGGCGGAGCAACTGAACCAACTCCTCTCGCGCCGATACCCGCCGGTGGTGTTCCGCCTGGTTCTCAATGTACCGCCGGACGGCTGGGACCTGAGAGGCGCTCACCGAGAACGCCGAATATCCGTCCTGCCAATCGAACCAGGGCGCGTTCTGCACCGTGTGAACCCATTCCGAAGCGCCCCCTTTGATTTCACGAACCAGGTCGCACAATCGATGGGTGGGTTTGAAACCGAGCAGCGTATGGGCATGGTCGGCGATTCCCCCGATCGCCAAGGCAACCGCCCCGTGGTTGCGGCAAATGCCGCCCATGTACGCCCACATGGCCTCGCGCCAATCGTCGGCGATCCACGGCTGCCGGCCGCGGGTGGAAAACACCAGATGAGCCTGGAGACTGAAATAGGTGTTGGGCATGGTTCCCTCCCGAATGATGGATTCATCTATACAAACGGGCGGGAAGGATTTTTTCCGAAGATTCGATCCGAATTTCTCCGCGCCCCTGTCCCGGGGCGCGCCGTGTTTTAAATTCCGCCGTCCAGGCGCTGCCCCGCATTCGCGGGGCTGCGCCTGGCTATTCTCTTTGCAACTGGAAGGACTTGCCCGAGACCCGGCATCACGGCACGGAGCTGGAGCGAACGTTCATGCCCCTTTGGTTCCGGCTCCGCCGGGTTGGGATTACGATCACGAGCACGATTACGAGCACGATTACGAATTACGAACAGAGATCAGGCTATTCACCGATTCACCGATTCACCCATTCACCGATTCACCCAAACAAAAACAGGGCCCCCGAAGGGGCCCTGCGACAGACGAGACGCGAACGTCAGACCAGGGAATCAGTCGCTCACAACCCGCTAAAACTCGAACCGGAGCGAGAAGCGCATGTTGAACGGCCGCTGGAAGGCGGTGAGCGGGGTGTCCGGGTTGTTGGCCGAGCCGGGCGACAGGTAGTCGACATTGAGCACGCCGGGAGCGTCTTCGTAGTCCTCGTTCACGGCGATCACCCGCTTGAAGTTGGCCAGGTTGAAGATGTCGAGAGCGAAGCGCAGCCGGTAGTTGTCGCCGAAGCTGATGGGGTAGCCGAAGTGAACGTCGATGGCGTTGATCCACTCGGTGCGCCCCTCGGAGCCGCGCGGGGTGATGGGGATTTCGCCGGCGTTCTCGTAGGCCGGGTGGGCGTTGAGCCGGTTGATGGGCGCGCCGCTGGTGGAACGGAATCCCAGCCCCATGGTGAGCTGGTTGGAGAAGGTGTACGAGCCGTTGAAGTTCAGGATGTGGCGCCGGTCGGTGTTCAGGTAGCCGGGCACGTAGAGGTAGCCGTCGTACTCGTCGCTCCGGAAGTCATAGAGCGAGGTGATGTTGGCATCGTCCTGGCCGTTGTCGTTCCGGAACAGGCCCTCGTAGTTGCCCCACAGCTTGGAGAGGCGGTAGTTGGCCAGGAACTGGAAGCCCTGCGAGAAGCGCTTCTCCAGGGTCAGCTCCAGGGCGCTGTATGACCGCTTCGGATCGGCGAAGCCGTCGCCGATGCCGTCGGAACCCACCTCGCCGGTGTCGTTGATCACGAAGTCGCTGGTGTAGCTCGGATTGGCGATGACGTAGGTGTAGTTCGAGTCATCCTCGAGATATTGGCCGATGGTCAGGGTGCCCGTGTCCTCGAGCATCCGGCCCACCTCGCGCCAGATGTAGCGCAAGCCGAGGCTCAGGGTCGGGTCGAGCTGGTGGTCGAAGCCCAGCACGAATTCGTTCTGGTACATGGTCTTCGTGTCGGGCACGATGTAGGTCGGATTGGCGCCGGTGCGGGTGATGGCCGGGTTGTCCGGGAGCTGGTCGTTGACCACCTCGTCGGCCATGGGTCGGCCCTCGGCGTCGTAGGCGATGCTCCACCAGGCGTTGGTCACACCGATCTCGGAGCTCAGGGCGCGGACGGCCATGTCGTTGGGGATCTTCTGGTAGAAGCGACCCCAGTTGCCGTACACCTTGGTCTTGCCGTCGCCGAACACGTCGTAGATCAGGCCGACGCGCGGCGCCCAGTTGCCGGTGAACTCGTAGACGATGGCCTCGTCGCCGCCACCGCCCATCTGCTGGTAGTCGTAGCGCAGGCCCGCCTTGAGGGTGATCCGGTCGGTGACTTTCCAGGCGTCCTGGACATAGAAGGAGTGGTAGGTGGTGGTGGTGGCCAGGTTCGGGTCGTTGAAGTTGCCGCGGTACTGCTGGAGCAGGGCATCGGCGTCGCTGATCACCCCGTCGCCGTTCCAGTCGTAGTTCTCACCGGTGTCCGGATCCGGATAGTAGCGGTAGCGGAAGAAGCCGCCGTACGTTTCACCAAATTCGTTGGCCAGCATGGGGCCGGTGTAGCGGCGGACGGCGGTGTAGGTCACGTCCTCATACATGTAGCCGAAGTCGAGGGTGTGATCGCCGCCGGCGCTGAAGTTCACGGTGGTCTTCAGGTTGAACTGCCAGTTCTCGCCGTTGTTGTTTTCAAAGAAACCGATGCCGCCCATGAGCTGCCGGCTGGGGTAGTGCACGTAGTCCCAGTACCCGATCCGGTCCACGTGGGTGATCTGCTCCTCGAACCGGGTGTAGGCGCGCCCCAGCGAGGCGGTCAGGAACCAGTTGTTGGTGAGCACGCCGTTGTAGCGGCCGATGAAGTTGAAGGAGCCGTAGTTCAGCTCGCTGTAGTTGTCGTCCCCTTCGGCGGTCATGTTGCGGTTGGGGCCGCCGTCGCGCCGCGACGGGTCGGCGAACATGGAAAACTCGATGTTGTGGTTGCTGTGGGGGACGAAATTGCCCTTCGTCGACCAGCTGAAGATGGTGTCCTTCCGTTCGAAGAAGCCCTCGCCGGGATTCACCCACTGGCCCAGCCCCGCGGGCGCCATGGTCCGGTGGGTGTTCCACTGGGGATTGAATCCGACGTAGAAGAAGAACCGGTCCTTCCACATGTAGCCGCTCAGGTCGGCGCTCATGTCGAAGCTCTGGGTTCGCATGAATTCGGTGTGCTTCTCCTGACGGTAGACGTTCGGTTCCTTGCGGCGGGCCTCCCAGCCGGCGGGCTGGCCATAGAAATACACGCCGCCGTGGAACTCGTTGGTGCCGCTCTTGGTGACGACGTTGATCACGCCGCCGGTGCTCTGGCCGTATTCGGCCTCGAAGCCGCCCTGCTTGACCTGGACTTCCTTCACGAAGTCGAAGGTCACGCCGGAGCCGAGCGAGCCGTAGACGCTGGAGTAGGCGCCCACCGAGCCGTAGCCGGGGTTGGTGATGTTCACGCCGTCCACGATGTAGTTGTTCTCCAGGCCGGAGGAACCGCCAATGGACGGGTTGTAGGAGCCCAGCGACCCGCTGTCGCTCACGCCGGGGGCCATGCTGAACAGGGCGGTGAAGTTGCGCTGCATCGGGATGTTCAGGTAGAGGTTCTCGGAGAGGTTGGCGCCCACGGTGGTGGTGGTGGTGTCCACCAGCGGGGCTTCACCGGTGACGGTGATGACCTGGTTGATCTCGCCCGGCTCCAGGACCACGTGGATCGTGGTGGTCTGGCCGAGGCGGACGGTGATGTCCTTCCGCTCGAAGGTCTTGAAACTCTCGAGTTCCGCCTTCAGGGTGTAGAGGCCCGGGGTCAGGAAGGGGAACGAGTAGTCGCCGCTGTCTCCCGAGACGGCGGTCTTGGTGCCGGTGGCCGAAGCCAGGCTCATGGTGACACCGGGAATGACGCCGCCGGTGGAGTCCTTGATGGTGCCTTCGATCCGGCCGGTGGTCTGCACCGCCTGGCCGACGGCCGCGGCGGCGAGCACCACCCCGAGCAGGAGGCAGAGAAACACTCGGGACAGGTTGAGACGCATAGGCAACCTCCATGTAAAAATAGGGATAGATAGAAAGCTGGGTGATTGCGCGGCGGGCCCGGCGGCACACCGGACACCGCCCAGAATCGAAGAAAAGGGTCTTCCCCCGCATTTCGGCGCCTTTTCCCGACCGCGGACATTCAATTTAATGAACGGCCACAGCATGCTTCCCCCAGCAACAGGCGCATCCATCGGGTCTTGTGCAGAGTCCGGGATGCTACCTGCACTATGACGCGTGAGGCAACCTTTCTGAAAGCTGTTTGGGATCGGGTGTCGCGCCCCGGTGGTGAGCGGGACCGATGCGGTGTCGAACCGCCTGGCGGGTCCGGCAGCGATTGGAGACTGTCGCCGGCAGAAATTCGTCGAGGCAAATAACTACCATCAAATCTCGCAATCGGGGTGCCAGACCGAACTCCCGCCTCTAACTTATTGATTTAAAAATCACTATAATCCACCATCTGCCGGAGTTGTAAACGGGCAGCCACCGACCGATCCAAAATAATGCGCCCCGGTACATAATTTTGGATGCCTTCGGCCGCCTTGAATCGGCGCTCGCCGAAACGGCTGTCCGGTGAGCGTTTCCGCGGTTCGGGCGAACCCGGCCGGCACCCGCGCCGTATACTGCCGGAGACTCGACATCCTGTCGGTCACCGGAAGACTCTCCCAACGCGAGGTACCCGCATGCGCCTGACCGCCCTGTTCGTCCTGCTGACGGCACTCGCCGCCGTCCCCTCCGCCCAGTCCGCGCCGCCGCCGGCTCCGGCCACCCCCGCCCCGGGACCGGCGCCGTTCCTCCAGGTGTTCAAGGAGCGCCGATCCGTCCGCAACTTCCGACCGGACGCCGTCCCCCGAGAGCACCTCCTCCAGATCCTGGACATCGCCCGCACAGCCCCCACATCGGGCAACCAGCAGCCGTGGAAGTTCATGGTCATCCAGGACCGGTCCCGCCTCGACGCCCTGGCGGCGGCCACGGTCGAGGCCTACGCCGCCCTCTACCAGGAGTCCAAGAAACCCACCGAACCGGAACTCGCCGCATTCCGGGACAAGTATCGGCAGGTATGCGCCCGCTACCTCTCGGCGCCCGTCTTCATTGTCATACTGACCGACTCGAAGTCAAAATACCCGGATTACAACAAGTGGGACGGCCCCATGGCCGCCGGCTACCTCATGGTCGCGGCGCGGGCACTGGGCTACGGAACCGTGTTCTGCACCGATTCGTTCCCGTTCGACGTGGTCAAGCGCGTCTTCGACATTCCGGACCGCTACGAGGTGGTCTGCACCACCCCGCTGGGCGTGCCCGTGGAATGGCCCGCCGCGCCACCCAAGAAAGCGCTGGAGGATTTCGTCGCCTGGGAGCGGCTGGCCGAGTGAGCTCCCGCACCCGGCTGACTCCATCCGCGGGGATCGCCGCCGCTGGGACCGTCGCGCCGTCTGCCGACGCTTTGCTATAATGCGGTCCGGCGGGCTCACGGCGACATGCCGACCCGTACTTTGACCGGCCGGGTCGTGGACATTGACCGGTCCGGAGGAGACCCATGACCGAATCTTCCCCACCCCCGGTTGCCGGATGCTGCCGAGCGGCCATCGTCCAGCACCCGCCAGTGTTCCTGAACCTGGAGGCCAGTCTGGCCCGCGCCCTGGGACTCATCGCCGAAGCGGCCGCCGGCGGGGCGGCTGTCATCGTCTTCCCCGAGACCTGGCTCCCCGGCTATCCCGTCTGGATCGACTCGGCGCCCGGCGCCGCCATCTGGGGCCAGCCGGCGGCCCACGCCCTCTACCACGCGCTGGCGGAGAACGCCATCACCGTGCCCGGCCCGCACGTCGCCCGGCTGCAGGAGGCAGCCCGCGCCCGCGGCGTCCACGTGGTCATGGGCGCCCACGAGCGCCGCGGCGGCACCCTGTACAACGCCATCCTCTTCCTCGATCCGGCCGGCGGATGCCGGGTGCACCGGAAGCTGACCCCCACCTACACCGAGCGGCTGCTGTGGGGCCAGGGGGACGGCAGCACCCTGGCGGTGGGGCCGGGGCCCATTGGGCCGCTGGGCGGGCTCGTCTGCTGGGAGCACTGGCTGCCGCTGGCGCGCGCCGCCATGCACGCCCTGGGCGAAACGGTCCACGTGGCCCAGTGGCCGTCGGTGCGGGAGCTGCACCAGCTCGCCAGCCGCCACTACGCCTTCGAGGGGCAGTGCTTCGTCCTGGCCGCCGGCACGGTGCTCACGCGCGGCGACGTGATTGAGGGTTACCGGTCGCTCGGCACCACGGACCCCGGCGCCCTGGCCCTGCTCGAGTCCATCGAAGGGGACGCCGCCACGATCCTGCAGCCGGGCGGGAGCGCGGTGATCGCCCCCGACGCGTCGTACCTCGCCGGTCCGCTGTTCGAGTCGGGGATCCTGTACGCCGAACTCGACGCCGCCCGCATCGCCCGCGGCCACCTGCTCCTGGACACCGACGGCCACTACAGCCGCCCCGACGTCTTCCGTCTCCACGTGGACACCCGCCCGCGGGCCAACGTCACCTTCGGCGACGACGATCCATCCGCGCCTTAGGAGCTCTTGAAGAGACTTGCTCCTCAAGGTTTTTCAGATTCGATTTTCTATTCGATCGGATCGATGTATTGCGGTTGGCGAATGACCGGACCAATTTCTTCGCCATTCTTTTTCTTGCCGCCACGGTCAACCCGCTCGGTGCCGATCAGTTGATCGGACGGCGTCTGCAGCACACCGTCGGTCTGTTCCTCGACGACCGCATGTTCTCCCCCCAAGACTGCCCCCGACCAGGCCGCACCGCCCCCGCCACCGACCGTGTTCATCGGATCGCCCAACGGATCCCGGTTCGGAATCGTCCGGCGGGTGCGGGTGGCTTGGGCGTAGAGATATTGATTGTCGTCCGGAACGCTGCGCCGGCCGGTATCCGATCCATCGACATCCTGTCCTTCTCCGCCGGACTTGTCATCACCGCCGTCTACACCATCGGTGTCGTCGGTGCCTTCGGTCTCATCGGAGCCCTCGGTTTCATCGGTCCCCTCGGTTTCATCGGTCTCTTCGGTGCTGTCGGTGTCATCGGTCTCGTCGGTGCCTTCCGTACCGCCGGTGTCCGAGGAGGCATCGGTGCCGTCGGTATCAGTGGATCCTCCCGTGAATATCGAGACGTCGAATGCAGCCCCGCCCGTGCCCGGCATGGCACTGGCGTCCAACGAAGCCCCGGTCGAGAGGCGGAAGCTGCCGCCGATGGACGGAGCGTTGTCGCCAAGCCCCGGCTGCTGGCCGAAGGCGTCGGAACCTGCGGGGAAGTCGCCGCCGGCACCCTGGCTGCCGCCATGCCCTTTGAGCGATCCATCTGCGGCGAATTTGCCGCCCATGTCGGTGAGTTTGTCCCGGCCTCCCAGTTCCCGGGCCTGATTACCCTCCACCGAGCCGTCAAATTGGTTGTCCGTTTTCCCTTTCCAACCCACACCGATATTCCAGTCTCCTGCCTGGACACCGCCGGTGACCAGGGCCTTGGCTGTCCCCACAAAACCGCCTCCGCCGGCGGCCACACCGCCGGCTCCCGTCCCACCGGACACGGGGGATCCGCCGCTGCTCCCGCCGCTGCCGATCAGCCCCCCGGATCCGCCCGGCAGGCCCAGTTCTTTGCCGTCAGGAGCGACAAGTCCTCCGGATGCACCCGGCGAGCCCAATTGGTCGCTGCCAGGAAAACCCAAACCTTCGGACTGGCCCGGCAGGCCGAGCCCACTCCCCCCGCCGATCAGTCCGCCCGGCTGGTTTGGAAATCCTGGCCCGCCACCGGCCATGTCATGGAGTGTAGATTCCAGTCGGCTGCGCATGCATTGGGCACCCATCGCAAGCTCGAGTTTCTGCGTGCTTGCATCGTTCAGCGGAGCAGGCGGCCCCTCCGCCACGCCGGGGCCTGCAGCCGATCCCGCCAGCGGCAGGTCCCTGGTTGCCGGCAGGTTGAGCTCCTGCCCGGGCAGGACTCGGGTGGGATCGGAAAGCTGCGGATTCGCCTGATGCAGTGTGTCCGCTGCCACTCCCAGCCGTTGCGCAACCTGGTCGAGAGAGCCCTCCCCGACCTGGACGGTGGTGATCCCTCGTAGAGAGGATCGTTCCGCCGTCAATTCTGAATCGCCGGGAACGTCACCGCCATCGCCGATTCTGACCATGGGGCACCTCCGTTGCAGAGACCCCTCCGGTCTTTCCCCTTGCGTCCGCACGTTCCCGGCGGTGTTCATCAAGGAACAGAGGCGTGACTGGACGGCTTGATGGCGCCGGGAGGCGTGCGGTCGGCTTCTGTTTATTAATTATCCCCTTATTTGTAAAAATGTTGCCAACTATTCATTCTGAGTCACTCGATCGTGCCGGGTTCAGAGGAGAGTACCAAAGCCGAGTTACCATTCGCACACACCGGTCGGTTCTGGTTATAATGACTTGCTCTCCGTTTACCCGACCCACGATTAGAATTTCCGCAAGGAGACCGGCATGACGGAACCCGTTTGGCACCTGGCGCGACAGGGGCAGCAGTTCGGCCCCTACACCTGGCCGCAGATTCAACTCATGGCCCGCGAGGGGCATATCCAGCCCGGCGATCTGCTGTGGGGGCCGTCGCTGCCGCAGTGGACGCCGGCGGGGCGGATCCAGGGGCTGGCGCTGCCGCCTCCGGCCGCACCCCCGTCGCCTCGTCCGGCCGCTGGGGCTCCGGTCTCGCCGCCGGCGGCGCCCACATACCCTCCTGCGGCTCCTCCACCCGCGCCAGTGCCGCCACGGACACCGACTCCGGTCGCGCCGGCGCCGGCACCCCCCGCGGCCGGCATTGCGCCCTCGCCGGCGGCGCCCAAGCGCGGCGGCCGCTCCTGCCTGGTCATCGGCATCATCCTGCTGGCGCTGGCGCTGCTGGCCGGCGGCGTCGCGGCCCTCCTCTGGTGGGCGCCGTGGCAGGATGCTTCCGGAGGCGCCGGTGAAACCAGCGGCGGCGACACCTGGACGGAGCCGGCGGCCGCCGAATTCCCGACGGCGCCTGTCGTGCCGGGCGAGACCCAACCGGAGAGTTCAGGTTCCGTGGAACTCGGCGCCGGCCGAACCGGCGTGGCGCTGGGCGACGGCACCGGCGTCGACTTCCCCGCCCTGCCCGAAGGAGACAGCCTCCGCCTCACCCTCGAGCGACGCACCAACGATATCACTCTCGACGGGGAGGGACTCCAGACCACGGGGAGCCTGCGCGTGGTCACCGTTGACGCGGCGAATCTGGCGTCGCCTGACGCGGCCGCCGTATGTGCGCCCGTGATCACCATCCCGGCGAAGGAGGCGGGCGCCATCGCCCCGGGCAGCCTGCTGCTGGCCCGGCTGGGCGACGTCCGACTCGGCGGCGAGATCCAATCCGGTCGCCTGGATCTCCTCCCGCTGCGCCAACAGCTCGACGGCCGCTTCGCCGCCCGCGATCCGTTCTTCCCGCTGCTGCCGGTGTTCCAGTCGCCGCCTGCGGCTCAAGCACCCGCCTCGGCCCCGTCGCCGCTGCGGGCCATGCTGCGGCCGCCCGGCGGATCGGGGCGCGTCCTGGCGCTTGGTTTCTTCATGCCCGACCTGATGGCCGCGCCCGCGGCGTCGCCCACCGCCCGGGCCAACGCCATCCAGTACGCCGTCGTCACCTACCAGGGAAGCATCAACTGGCGGCGGGAGCCCCAACTCGTGCGGATGGCCCCCACCTGGGGCAAGCCGGAACGGCGCCAACCGTTGTCTCAGCTATCCAATCTCCAGCGGGAGATTGAGCTGGCCAAGCCGGTGCACAACGTCTTCGTCCTGGTGCACGGCCGCAACGAGCTGGAGAAGTCGGGACTCGGCACAGCGCCCCAGATCGGCGCGCCCTGGTGGTACGGCTACAAGCGCGACGTCTGGACCCACCTGTACGAGATCTATCTCAAGGACCACAAGGAGCGCCTGAACAGCACCGTCTTCTTCGAGTTTATCTACCCGTCGTTCCGGCCCGTCTTCCAGGGCGACGGCCCCACCGCCGAATACTTCGACCGGCTGGTGCGACAGCAGCTCAAACGGCAGCTCGACCTGAAGTACCCGTTCAACCTGTTCATCGTCGCCCACTCCATGGGCGGCATCGTCTCCCGCGCCGGCGTGCAGCGCTTCGACGGCGACCTCGACGGCAACTTCCGCCACCTGGCCACCTGGGGCACGCCGCACCTGGGCAGCCCGCTGGTCTCGCTCAATTACGCCTTGACCCTGCCGTACTATGTCCTCGAAGTGGGCAAGGACATCGATCCCGCCCAAGACGTGCAGGTGCCGACACCGTTTCCCAATCCCCTGCCCCCCACCAAAATCAGCGTGGGGGCCGATTGGCGGCGCACCCTGTTCGGCGGGGTGCTCATCACCGACAACCCGGGCACCATGGACCTGCGCTGGACCATGGGCATGCCCGGCTACACCTCGGAGCTGGCGCTGGACCGCATCGGCTTCACGTACGACCGGAAGTACATCGAGAAGCAGTTCGAGTCCATGGAAAAAGCCGCCCCGTACGTGAACCTTCGCTCCGGCTCTCACCTGTACAGCCAGAACCTCCGCCAGCTCAACGAGCGGGACAAGTACGCCGGCTCCGACCGGTACATCTTCCTCTACGGCGTCACCGCCAAGGGCGTGAAGCTCAACCTGTCGGCCGACTGGGGCGATCTCTACTACCAGGTGACCACCCTGCCGAAGCAGTCCGAGATCGGCTTCGGCGCCACCGCCCTCTGGGTGCTCGTGGACAATCCGGGCCAACAGTACCGGGGCGCCGACCTGGGTGACGGGGACGGCGCCTCGACGGTGCTCAGCATGACCGGCCATGACCTGGCCGGACAGGTGGTGAACCTGGGCGAGGTGGACCATGAGGAGTACTTCGGCGCTCCCGACACCCCGGGGCGTTTCCAGCTGGGCGGCAAGGCCACCGCGACGGCGCGGCGGACGCTTGCCGAGCTGGGTTTCGGCTCGGACCCGCGCTGCGACCCGCCCGTCGCCCGCCTCGAGGTCGCCCGGGAGGAAGACCTCGCGGAAGTCCTGCGCGGGGATCGCGACGGTTGGCTGGCCGTGCGCGGCCGCCTCGAGTGGCCCGGCGATCCGGCGGCCCACCGGCGGATCGATCCGAAAAAGGTGGAGGCGTTCGCCTTCCTCCCGGGCGCGCAGTCCCGCGAGCCGGTGGAGGCGCGCGGGCTCACCGTCCGCTCCAGCGGCGAGTTCGAGGCGGAGCTTTTCGTGAAGGACCTGCGCGCCGCCGGCCTGAATCCCAAGGGAGGGCTGGCGGCATCCGTGCGCCTCTTCTTCGGGGACGGCACCGCGCTGGAGTCGGAGCCCGTCGCGCTCGCGGGAGCGTCGGGACTCCTGGGTTTGTGGGTGGGCACGGCTCAGGTGACCGATATGAACCGCGATTTCATCCTGAGCAAAAACCTGGATGCGGTGACGGACGAAATGTCCGCCGCCCGCGCTTCCATCATCCGTCACGGCAATGAGATCCGGCTGCACGGCTTTGACTATTACAAGGTCATGGAGCCGCACAAGCTGAATTTCATGTTCGAGCGCACCGACCGCAATCCCGCCGAGGCCAAACTCATGGAGGGGAAGCACTACGTCCAGTGCTCCTACTTCGACCTGCGGCTGCTGCCCCAGTTCTTTCGCCCTTTCAAGGACAAACGCGAGGGCGATGTCCAGGTGGCGGTGGGCGCGGACTCGTTCTCCATCAGCCGGAAGGAGACACGCCGGGAACACGGGATCAACAACAGCTGGGAGTGGACGGCCAGCGGCAAGGTCACGGGCGACACCCTGCACGGCACGTTCAGCGTCAAGGAAAACGGAGTCCAGACGTTCGCGGGCACGTACGAGGCGAAGAAACTGCAGTGAGCCGGTGACTGGAACGCGGCGGTTCGATGGTCAGGAGTGCGGCGGTACGACGCCGCTCTGGATTCTGCAGTAGGCCGCGTCCGCCGGACGCGGCCCGCTGAATCAGCACGATTTTGGGGATCGTATCGCTCGCTCCCGCAGCCGAATCTTGCAGCTGGACCTCGCGGCCGCCAGGCCGCGAGGTACCCTCGGAGTACCTCGCACGCTCCGCGTGCGAGTTCGGCCACGGCAGGATCAAGTACCTCGCACGCTCCGCGTGCGAGTTCGACCACGGCAGGATCAAGTACCTCGCACGCTCCGCGTGCGAGTTCGACCACGGCAGGATCAAGTACCTCGCACGCTCCGCGTGCGAGTTCGACCACGGCAGGATCAGCGGGCGACTGCCTTCAGATCATCCTTCCATCTCAAGAATATTCAACGCTTCTCTTGTTTGACCGACCAGGAGCCGAACGACCAGTCCCGCCAATCCGTGACAAGTCCCGCTTTCACCGGATTGTCTCGAATATATATTTCAATCCGATCGGCCTCTTGCCGATCCCGTATCCAGTGGTCATACCATTCGCGCATCCAGAAACGATTGCCCGTTCGATCGAGCACGCGGTTGGCTGCCCGGCCGGTATACCGTTTAAAACTATCCATCAAACCATCCAGGATGCCCGTTTCCTCCTGCCGATAACGCTGAGACGCGGGCAACAGCATGAATTTCATATGCAGATGATTGGGCATGATGACATACGAATGCATATTCCAGATTTCCTCTCTGACAAAATACTCGATGCTGTCAGCAACGATCTGAGCCACTTCGGGTGCTTCTAACCAGCGATGCCCCTGATTGGCATGGAGCCACTTTTCCATCAGGGCAAAGACGTGCCGGAACTGGTAATCGGATGAATGCAGGTGGCTTCGGCGGAGAGTTTGGTTGATTCTCTGAATCATCTGGACCACATGGCGAGGAAGGGAACCGATCAGATTCAGGGTGACGAAATATGGGGCATCCGAAACTTCCCAATGGGGAAGACGCTTCCGATACCAGCTGACCGTTTGACCGGGTCGATGCATGGTGGAACCTCCTTGGATCTATTAGTACTAACGGATCAGTTGGAAACTGTTCAGATTTGTTGTGCTTCATGTTGCTGCCGAACACGCGCGCAATCACGACTTATCCCTGTAATTAAAGGACTTGGACTATTAGAAATTTCGGAACAGCTTGATTCTGTTTTTCCCATCATGCCTTTTTATTTTCTTGGTGCTTTACCGTAAGAAACCACACACCCTGCCTCCGGAATCCCACCATCCTGCAGATGGAACTCGCGGCCGGAGGCCGCGAGGTACCCTCGGAGTACCTCGCACGCTCCGCGTGCGAGTTCGGCCACGGCAGGATCAAGTACCTCGCACGCTCCGCGTGCGAGTTCGACCACGGCAGGATCAGCGGGTCGGCCGATGGATCTGCCGAGTTCCATCATGAATCCGCCACACCCTGCCTCCGGAATCCCACCATCCTGCAGATGGAACTCGCGGCCGCCAGGCCGCGAGGTACGGGTGGGCGCCGTTGACACCCCATGAGCCCGGTGCTAGCATGGAGTCAACTGGTCCTCTCTCGAACAGCTGATCTGGGTAGTCGATCCATCCCCCAAGCCGGGATGCGATTACGCGATTCCGCCCTCCTTCTGCAGATCCGACTGGTACTGTCAAGACTTCGGCGATCCGGAGGTTCCCATGACACGGGTATCTGCGATTCTCGCGGCGGTCCTGCTGGCCACTGCGTGGGCCGGCGCAGGCATCAACTGCTGGTCCACGGGCGGGCCGTACGGCGGCGAGACGCTGTTCATCACCGTGGACCCGCAAACCCCGAACGTCCTGTTCACGGCGGTGAACGGCGGCGGATTCTTCGTGAGCCGGAACTGGGGCCAGAGCTGGGAGTTCATCGACGGGTACGAGTGGCCCCGGAATGTGGACGCGTGCCTCGTACATCCCCAGGACCACCACCTGGTTCTGGCCGGCGGCGGATCCGTCGTCGGCGAGGGAATCTACCGCAGCACGGATGGCGGCGTGACCTGGGAAAATCTCCACTTTGCCGATTACATGACTCCGTCCGTATGCGCCTTTGCCGTCCACCCGGAGCAACCGAACGTCATCTATGCCGCTTCCAAGGGATCCTACGGCATCCTGGCAAGCGCTGATTGGGGCAAAACCTGGTCCCAGGTCGCCCCGATCCCGGGTTATACCTTCGCGGACTTCGCGATGCTGCCGGCTTCCCCCTATTCCTTCTTTTACGCCCCGCGCAGACAATACAATCCCGGCACTGGCGAAACGACCGAGTTCGGCATCATCCGCAGCACGGACGGCGGGCGCACCTGGCATCAGTCCTTCCCCCCAATCGGCTCGGCCTACCGGCTGGTGTGCCATCCGGATCGGCCCGGGTGGATCTATGCATCGCTGATCATCGACAACGTCTCGCATATTTACCGCAGCACCGATGGCGGAGATTCCTGGGATCTCCTGCTCCCCAACATCAGTTTCTCGGGCATGGCGTTTCATCCCACCGATCCCGATCTGATCTACTTCGCCGGCCCCCGCTGCTTCCGCAGCACCGATGGCGGCCAGACGTACACGGAAATCTATCCCGTGAGCGGGCGCAGCGCGGCCTTGGACCGGTCCAGTCCCGACGGCGCCCTCTACTTCGGCACCGGCGACGGGATCGTCCGGTCCTGGGACGGCGGGAGCACATTCAAGCCCGCGACCTTCGGCATCCTGGACTACATGTGGTCGCTCGCCGTTTCTCCCGCGGAGCCAGGCATCGTCTATGCAGGAGACATGAAGGGCCTGGTTCACCGGAGCGTGGACGACGGGAACAGCTGGACCAGTCTCGGCCGGCTCAGCTGGGGCTGGGTGGTGGGATTGGCGATCAATGCGTCCACCCACCCCGCCACCATCTTCGCCTCCGATTCCGCCAGACTCTTCAAAAGCACCGATGACGGGGCCTCCTGGAGTGCCGAGACGGATTACGGCCAATCCATTTACGACATCAAGGGCGATCCCACCGATCCGTTACGGTTTTACGCCTCGTCCGGCTATACAAACACCCTTGTGGGTGAAGCAGACCGTTTCAAGGGCATCTATGCCACAACCGACGGCGGGATGACGTGGACGGCCACCGGCCGGCTGGCCGGGATCAACATTTCCGAGCTGCTCATCGATCCAAGCGCGCCGCAAACGATCTACGCCGCGGGGTGCGGCGGCCTCTACAAGTCCGTCGATTACGGGGCAAGTTGGGAACCGGCGATGGGCGGACTGGTCAACGACCACGTCCGGGCCCTGGCTATCGACGTCGGGCCGCCCGCGGTGCTCTATGCCGGCATCCGCTGCGACGAGGACGGCCAAATGGCGGGTACCGGCGTCTACCGGAGCACAGACGCCGCCGATAGCTGGACCTACTGCGGCCTCCTCTTCGAGGAGGTCATCTCCCTGGCCTTCGACCCGGTGACCCGCATGCTGTACGCAGGCACGCGCTTTGGGGGCCTGCATCAATCGGCCGACGGCGGCGACACCTGGGAGCTGGCTTCCCCCTTCCTGGCGACGACCCCGGAAATGAGCGACATCGTCACGGATAGCCGGGGGGCGCACCGGGTGTACGTGACCACGAACAAGGGGGTGTTCAGCTACATCGGCACGGAGGAGCCGATGGTGGTGGTGGAGGCGCGCTCGACGCAGACGGGGATCGTGAACCCGACGCTGACGAACCAGGTGCTGCCGGCGGCGGCGGTGACGTTGCTGTTCGCCAACAACCCGTTCCCCGCCGCCAGCACCGGCAACCCGGTGATCATCGAGCTGCAGCTCCCCGCCGGGGCGACACTGGGCCAGACCCTGGCCACGGGCCAGTTGACGGATCTCACCATCCAGCCGGCCGGGCGCACGGTGCTGCCGCTGGCGGTGTCTGAGTACGCCTGGGACCCGTCACCGGCCGTGCACATGCCCCGCACCGGCGGGTCCGCCGGCGCGCTTCCCAATCCCGCCGTCCAGCTCTTCCGCTGCGTCAAGGGGGAGGACCGGATCTGGCTGCGGCTGCTGCGCTCCACGAACTACTGGGAGCCGTCGGACCCGGAGTACGCCCTGGGCGTGACCATCGGCACGGGGGCGGGCGTCTGGCCGCCCACCGACGGCAGCAACTGGGGCGCCGCCGGCGTGTTCCGTCAGGAGAACACCCAGTTCTTCGGCGACATTCGCGGCTACGACTTCGCCGCGCACGACGGGACGCTCACCCTGACCCTGCGGGCGTTCTACCAGAAGAGCGGCGCCGCCGCCGGCGCCGTGTTCAGGCCAGCCGCGGTGGATCTGTTCCGGCTGGACCTCGACTGGCCCGACACCTACTGGACAGCGTCGCTGCTCGGCGCGGTGATCACCGACTGGGCCGCCGCCGACCTGGACGGCGACGGCCGCGAGGACGTGGTGAGCGTCGACGTGGCGCTCGGGCGGCTGTACTGGTCGCTGGGGCGGCCCGACGGGACGTTCGCCCCGCCGCAGTGGCGGGCGCTCGCCGGCGACGCGCCGGTGACGGTGGAGGCGGCCGACGCCACCGGCGACGGCCGGCCCGAGATCCTGGTGGCCGACGCCGGCGGACACCTCACCGTCTACGCCTGGGCCGACGTGGCCGACAAGGCGGCGGCGCCGGAGCAGGCGCTGGCGCCCCGCCAGCGGACCGTCCTGCCCGGCGTGGCCAGCGCCTCGCTGGTGCACGACGTCACCGGCGACGGCCTCAAGGACTTCCTCTACACCGATGCCTCGGCCGGCACCCTGACCGTCCTGCCCGGAACGGCCTTCGCCGTCCCCGCCATCTATCCGGCGGGGGCGCACCCGCTGGCCCTGACCGCGGGCGACTTCGACGGCGACACCGACTCCGACATCGCCGTGGCCAACCGGGACGGCCGCTCCGTCACCGTGTTCCTCAACGCCGGCGGCGCGTTCAGCGGCACCGAGTACGACGCCGCCGGCGCGCCGGCGGCGCTGGCCGCCACCGACTTCAACCGCGACGGCCGCGCCGACCTGGCCGTGGCCCTGGCGGATCCCAAAGCGGTGGCGGTATGGCGCGCCGACGCCGGCGGGGAGTTCGACACCGGCCAGGGGCAACGGATCTACTTCCTCAACATCCCCTCCGCCCTGGCCGCCGACAACTTCGACGGGCAGAACGGTCCCGATCTCCTCGTGGGCTTCGCCGACTTCTACAAGCTGGCCCTGTGTGTCTCCGACGCCGCCGGTACGCTCGGCTATGCGTACAACATCAACACCCTGGCCGACACCGAGCTCGACCCAGTCAACCACGTCACCCTGACCGAGGACGCCGTGCTCAGCATCGCCGGCGGCACCGCGCTCGGCGGCATCTGCTCCCGCGCCGGCGTCGCCGCCGTGGCGGACCAGTCCTTCAACCTGGTCCACTTTCCCCGCAGCGCCGACCTGGCATTCTCCGTGGTCAACCTCGGCGCCGCGGCGGCACTGCTCAATCTTGAGCTTTACGCCGACACCGGCGGCTGCCTGGCCGGCATCACCCAATCCATCGAGCCGTACCGGCAGTTCGCCCGCTACCTGAATGACCCCTCGCTGTTCGGCGCCGCCGCCAACGCGCCCGACCGCTGGGTGCGCGCCTTCATCACCCAGCCCGACACCTACGGCTTCTGGCTGGCCAATCCGCCGGGCCGTCTGGACTACCTCGACGGCCTGCCGCTGCCGGATGCCCGCGCCGCGGCTTCGGCCTTCGTCCTGCCCGGCGGGACCGATCCCGTCCGCCAGGCGCTGTTTCTCAACCCCGGCGGGGAGCAGGCCCTGGTGAACATCCAGCGGGTGGGCGCCGGCACCGTCAAGGAGACCGTGCGCCGGACGCTGCCGGGCCGGGGCCGCTGGGTGCTGGACCTGGACCGCGACCTGCCGGATCTGGCCGCCGAGGACTTCCTGCAGGTCACCGCCGACCGTCCCATCGTCGGCTGCGAGCTTTTCGGCGACGACAACAAGCTGGCGGCGGTCGAGGCGCTATCGCTGCCCGCCGCTCCGGCCACGCTCCGCGCACCGCATATCGCCTCAGGCTCCTTGGGGGTGGCATACGAAACCTACCTCACCCTGGTCAACCCGGGCGACGCGCCCGTCGACATGGTCTGCCGGCTGTACGGGGACGACGGCGGACTTCTGGGCCAAAGTCCCCTGGTGACGGTGCCGGCCCGCGGCCAGCTGCACCGCGAGATCCACGAGGTAATCAACCTTGCCGGCGCCATGACCGGCCATCTGACGGTGGATTACCTGAGCGCGGGCGCCGTCACCGGCTGGGTCACCTTCGGCGAAGCCGGCGCCGGCCGGTTCCTCGCCAGCCTGCCGCTCGCGACCGGCGGCGCCGCCGACTACCTCGTCGGCCACATCGCCAACGGCACCCTCGATGCGTTCACCTTCTTCACCGGCCTGGCCGTCGTCAATCCCCACGATGCCTCCCACGACGTCCGCGTGACCGCCTTCGACACCAGCGGACTCACCATCGACTCCACCGTCTGCGTGGTGCCCCCCAACGGCCGCGACATCTTTCTCCTGGACCAGCGCCTGCCTTTTCTGGCCAGCCGCTTCGGTGGTTACCTGCGCATCGAGGATCTCACCGATCCGGACGCCGAGCTTCAGGTGTTCGCCCTGTTCGGCGATACACCCCTGAATTTCCTCTCCGCCGTCGCTGCGCAGGCGGTGAGAAGTCAACAGTGAACGGTGAACAGTAAACAGTGAAGAGACAGGAGATAGGAGATAGGAGTTGGGAGCTGCTTCTCGTGCTCGTAATTCGTAATCGTAATTCGGAATCGTGATCGTCGTCGAGGCTCGAGGCTCGAGGCTCGAGACTCGAGGCTAGTTCCCAACCGACGGACATCGGATATCGGGGTTCGGGGTTCGGGGTTCGGGGTTCGGGTCCCGGTCTCGGGGTTCAGGGTTCGTCGCCCGTCTCCCATTCGCTAATTCGCCGGTTCGCCGCATCGCCGACTCGCCGGTTCGCCGCAGCGCCGCATCACCGGTCAACCTTTCGGCCCCGGCGGCATCCTAATAACCGGCGGCGCCGCCGATTCCCGGCTTGGAGCCCGACGGCAAATCTGCGATAATGGCGATCCGCCGATCCTCGGCCCGAGAGGCAGCATGATTCCGAACGACATTCCATCCGCAGACCCCGGCCGGTCGCAAATCCCACACCGGACGCCGGGCACGGCCTGGCGCGCCGCACTGGCCACCGGCGTCCTGCTGGCGCTTCTCGGCGCCGCCGCCCCCGCCTTCGCCCAGAAGAAGGATGACCCGGAAGCGGCGAAGAAGGAAGAACGGGCCATGAGGGAACGATGGCGCCAGTGGATGGAGAACGAGGTCGCCTACATCATCACCGACGAGGAGAAGGCGCTTTTCGATAAGCTCTCCACCGACGAGGAGCGGGACCGGTTCGTCGAGGACTTCTGGCGGCGGCGCGATCCCGAGCCGCGCACCGCCGAAAACGAATACAAGATCGAGTACTACCGCCGCATCGCCTACGCCAACGACCGCTACGCCTCCGGCATCCCCGGCTGGAAATCGGACCGCGGCCGGGTCTACATCACTCTGGGCCCGCCCGACTCCATCGAGACCCATCCCGCCGGCAGCTACTACGAGGGCGGCCTCACCAGTCACGGCGGCAGCACGCTGACCTACCCGCTGCAGGTCTGGACCTATCGCCGCATCCCGTGGATCGGCGACGATGTCCGGATCGAGTTCGTGGACAAAAGTTCCTCCGGCGCCTTCAAGCTCCTCAGCGGGCCGCTGGACCGGGCCGACACGCTCAACGCCATGACGACGCTGATGTCGGAGGAGATGTCGACCCGCTACGACGCCAGCGACCTGGTGTACCTGCCCATCGGCACCAGCCGGCCCCAGGACCAGCTCTTCGAGCGCTTCGAGCAGTATGCCGCGCTGCAGCACGCGCCCAAGATCCGCTTCGACGACCTGAAGCAGCGGGTGACGGCCCACGCCTACACCCAGTCATTCCCGCTCGCGGTGCAGGGCTACCCGCTCTGGATGGTGCCGGAGCGGGCGGTCGTGCCGCTGAGCGTCGAGGTCGAAAACCGGCATCTGCGCTACGAGCAGAAGGGTGGCAACTACCAGGCCCGGCTCAACGTCTACATCCTGATCGAGGCCCTCGACGGCCGCATCGTGGCCGAGTTCGACGACGACACCGTCTCGGCCTACACGACCGACACCTTCGACACGCGGCTGACCGAGAAGACCGTCTACCAGCGATTCGTCCTGCTGCCCGCCGGCCGGTACAAGCTGAGCCTGGCGGTCAAGGACACGGTGAGCGGCCAGGTCACGGTGCGCGAACAGAGCCTCCACATCCCCGCCCTCCCCGCCGGGGAACTGGCGCTGTCGGGGCTGATCCTGGCCCGCACCGTCCTGCCGGCCACGGCCAAGGACGATCCCGCCAATCCCTTCCTCATCGGCGCTTTCAAGGTGATCCCCAACGTCTCGAGCACGTACCGCGCCGACGAACGGCTCGCCGTCTACGGGCAGATTTACCGGCCGGCGCTCGCGGGAGACTCGCAGCGGCCGCAGCTCAGCGTCCGTTTCGAGATCCGGCAGGGTGAGGCCGTGCGGCTCACGGTGGAGGACCCCGCCGGCCGCTCCATCAAGCTCGACGGCCCCGACCGGTACGTGTTCATGCGGGGTTTGCCGCTGGCCGAGCTGGCGCCCGGCCGGTACGAGCTGCGTGTCACCGTGGACGACGCGGTGGGCGGCGGCACCGCCTCAACGACGAGCCGCTTCGTCAAGGAGTGAGCCGGGCGGACGGCCGGTTCGGGGTGCGGCGGCACGACGCCGCTCTGGGATATCGTAGGCCGCGTCCGCCGGACGCGGCCCGACCACAAGCGCAAACACAGTGTTCACCGCCTGAACGGAACGTCTTGCCGTCATTACACGCCTCATCGCAACGCGCCTCCAGTGAACATCCGCAGTCTGCAGCAGGACCCCGCCGCGCGAGCGGCGGCGGCGTGTAGCCCGGACCGAAAGGTCCGGGCGCGCGGAGATTACGGGTGGTCAGCCAGCTTCGCCGGAGCGGCGGAAATGAGCCAATGGGCCGAACACTTTCCATTTGATTCGATATTAATAGCAAAAGCGCATGAAATGAGATGCAATCTGTCATACGTTCTGATCAACATCTCCCGCCGCTCGTGCGGCTCCGCCACACCAGGCGCGTGCCGCCCACCCGGGCCTCGCGGCCCGGGCGACATACCGCGACCGCTCGCGCGGCCGGTTGTAACGGCATGGTCCATCGTGAAACGGCACGACGGTCTGGAGTGAGGCGGCACGACGCCGCACTCCTGACCGTGATGAAGCGGGTCTGGAGTGCGCAGACACGTCTGCGCTCTGGTTTCCTGCGGAGCAGGCGCCGGGATCTGGCTTTACGCGACCAACCGTACACCGCGATTGCGCCCTGCGCGCTCCGCGCTCATCCAGAGCGGCGTCATGCCGCCGCACTCCTGACCGTCACCGCATCACCTTCATCCTGCCGATGGAAATCGCGGCCGGAGGCCGCGAGGGAAACCGGATGGTTGTGACGATGCAACGGGCCGCGTCCGGCGGACGAGGCCTACGGCGGGATCCGGGACCCGAATCACATCCGGCCCGCGGACCTTGGATTGTGCCGGTCTTCACGTGCGCGTTGCGGCGCAAGGTGCGTCCCGGGGCCGGGAGGCAACCGACAAGCGCTTGCGTCTGATAGCGATTACAATTAAAATATTTTTATTCTCGCAATTGATCGCCGTCACCGCCCAGGATCATCTCCGATCTGGACGGTGTGAATATTGACGAACGGGTTACTTCATGTCGACGGACATCATGCTGGTTATCCTGGTACTGGCCTTGACCATGGTTCTCTTCATCCTGGAAGTGGTCCGGGTGGACCTGGTCGCCATCCTCGTCATGCTGCTGCTGGCCTGGCTGCAACTGGTGCCGCCGCAGGATATCTTCTCGGGTTTCGCCAGCAACGCGGTCATGGCCATGATCGGCGTCATGATCCTGGGGTACGGCCTGGACCGCTCGGGGGCCATGAACCGCGTGACGCAGTGGATCACCCGGATCGCCGGCGCCAGCGAAAAGCGCCTGCTGGCCGTCATCGCCACGGCGGTGGGACTGATGTCCGCGTTCATGCAGAACATCGGGGCGGTGATCCTGTTCTTCCCCTCCGTCCTGCTGATTTCCCGAAACAACCGGATCCACCCCTCCCGGCTGTTGATGCCCATCGGATTCGCGGCAATCCTGGGCGGGACACTGAGCATGGTGGGATCGGGACCCCTGATCATCCTCAATGATCTGCTGGCGCAGGGCGGGCAGGACCGGTTCGGTCTCTTCAGCGTCACCCCGCTGGGCTTGATGCTGCTGGCAGCCGGTCTGCTGTACTTCCTGCTCGCCGGCTCCCGGATCCTGCCTGCGCGCAGCCAGGAGCCGCCTCCGCCGGGGGCCCAGCAGCGGCTCATCGAGACCTGGCACCTCCCCTCGGCGGTACACTACTGTCGCATCCCCGCCACCAGCCCCCTGATCGGCCAGACCCGTGAAGAGGTGCGGTTTCGCGAGGC
>Ga0209200_1000551_pt1 | contig 42193 bp, 30 predicted proteins | sample AD_UKC033_MetaG_FD_184406 | JGI IMG/M metagenome (GOLD analysis project Ga0209200, IMG submission 184406) | Active sludge microbial communities of municipal wastewater-treating anaerobic digesters from USA - AD_UKC033_MetaG (SPAdes) (version 2) | ecosystem: Engineered > Bioreactor > Anaerobic >... | reverse complement strand
AAGGTAACCCGTCTTCTGCGGGGTTTCCACCGACACGCCGCCGGCCAGCGCCAGTTCGCACTCTCCGTTTAAGAGACTCCGGCAGGCCAGATGCACCGCCACCAGAGACGTCGAGCAGGCGGTTGTAACATTGATGGCCGGACCTTTCAGGTTCAAGGTATAGGCAATGCGTGTTGCCAGAAATTCCGGATTGTTCAATAACTGAATGCGCAGATCGTTAACGACGGGAAGCAGGTGTCTTTGCGGCATGATATGCTTCTGCAGATAAGCACTGGGACTGGCGCCGGCGAAAATTCCCACCCGACCCCGGAAATCATCCGGAATATATCCCGCATGTTCAAGGGTATGCCAGGCGGTTTCCAGAAGCAACCGGTGCTGCGGATCGAGAATGGCCGCTTCCACGGACCGGAGGCCAAAAAACGCCGCATCAAATTTTTCGATGTTCTCAAGATACGTTCCCGCTTTCACGTAATCGGGATCGCCAAGAAGATTTTCATCCACGCCGGCATCAATCAGTTCCTGCGTCGAATAATGGCGCACGGACGACACCCCGTTTTTTATGTTCTCCCAGAATTCGTCCGTGTTTGCGGCATCGGGAAACGTGCCGGCCATGCCGATAATGGCGATATCGTCCCGGACAGGCGATCCTTCGGAACCAGCCGCATGTTTCGGCTCTGCCGGGCGGTTCGGACGGAAAACGTCAGGCGCCGTTGCATCGGCGGGCGGTTTGCCCTCCATCAATCCTTTCCGGTGAATGATAAAGCGCGCCAGCGCCGCGATGGTCGGATACTTAAACAGGATGATGATCGGGATGTCGATATCAAAAACATCCTGAAGGTGGGTGTGCACCCAGAAGAGCATCAGGGAATCCCCGCCGAGATCGAAAAAATTATCGGTCACCCCGACGTTTTCCAGGCCGAGGGCTTCAGACCAGATTTCCATAATGCTGTGTTCCGCCGGCGTTCTGGGCGCGACATACGGCGTGTCCAGGTTCGGCCGGTTTTTTTCCGTCGTCGGCAGGGACAGGCGGTCGATTTTGCCGGACGATGTCAGGGGAAACTTCTCCAGGATAACGAAGTTTGCCGGAATCATATAGTTGGGTAATTTCTTCGCCAGCTTGATGCGCAGTTGACTGACGGATAACCCGGCCGGATGTGCAGGAATCAGATAGGCGACCAGTTTTTTTCTGCCGATGCTTTTCCCCGCTTCCTGAACCGCGACGATTGCTTCCCGGACTTCTTTCAAGTCGTTCAAGGCCACTTCCACACTGGAGAGCTCGATTCTGTAGCCGCGGATTTTGATCAGATCATCCTTGCGTCCGAAGTGCTCCAGACAACCGTCCGGCCGCAGGCGCCCCATATCTCCGGTATAAAAGAGCCGTTGTCCTTCATGATTCGCGCGTGTCCGGAATTTTTTTTCGTTTAGTTCCGGGAGACGCCAGTACCCCGGCGAAAGATAACGGCCGGCGACAACAATCTCCCCGGTTTCGCCTTCGGGCGCCGGCTGAGCGTTATCATCCAGAATGAGAATCTCTTTATCGGGATCCGGATACCCCACCGGAACGACCTGATCCGTCAAAGCCGTTGACTGATCAATGAAGAAGCGGGTCATGGTGAAGGCTTCGGTTGACGCCAGACGGTTGACAAGAAGACAGTCTCTAGGAAAGAAACATCTGAACAGTTCCACATCAGTCCGCAGCAGCTTATCGCCTCCCAGGATGATCAACCGCAAATCCGGGAATCGGGGCGGACCCTTCAGGGTATTGAGAAACAGCCGGAACAGAGAAATGGGTAGCTTGAACGTTGTAATTTTTTCACTTTGCAGCCATTTTGCCAGATGATCCATGCCCGTCTTTTTGACATAATTCATGACTAGCGTTGCGCCGTTGAGCAAGGCGCCGAATATTTCAGAAATGGACGCGGCAAAACTGTAGGAAAGCAGCAGAGCCTGCCGGTCTTTGCCGGTAATTCCAAACGTCCGGCTGTGACTCCAGATATGATGGAGGATGGTTCGGTGGGTATGCAGAATTCCCTTGGGAAGGCCGGTGGAACCCGACGTGTAAAGAATGCAGGCATATGCATCCGCCGCAATGGTCGCGTCCGGTTCGCGGTTGTCCGCCTCCCCGTCTATCGCATCGGCGTTGATCACCGTTATCCCGCCCGCCGTCAATTCCCCGGCAAGATCCATGGTGGTCTGGTCGGCCAGAATAACCGCCGCCTGCGAGTCCTTTAACATGTGCTCAATCGCCGTCCGGGGATACGACGGGTCCAGCGGGATGTAATATTTACCCGCCTTCAGAACAGCAAGAATGGCAATGATCGCCGTGAGGCCATGTTCAAACAAAAGCGCAACGGCTTCCGACGAGTCCCCGCGTTTATCCAGGAGATGCACGGCTATGCGGTTTGCGGTTGTGTTGAGTTCGGCAAAGCTTATGGACCGGTGTGCGTCTTTTACGGCAATCTGATCCGGATACAGCCGGACCTGCCGCTCAAAACGTTTGACAATGGATTGATCGATTTCACTTCTGTCAAATGAAATTTCCATATTCTTACCGCTACAGGTAATAATTGATTTGCCCCCAACGTATAGGCAATCGGTTAAATTGAGGTTTTAAAAAGTATCCTGCATGAAAGTACCGTATTTGCGGTCAACAAAACCGGACATGGTCTAACATAAAATCGTAAATTTTAGAATGAAGATTTTCGGGAAGTGCTACGGCTGACCCTTCAACTGCGCGCCCGCACCTTTTAACAATTAAACGTAATTGTCACCGTTATTTTACTCTATTTACGAATGAAGCATCTCTGTGTCTTGCCCGAATGGGCCTGTCGGGCATCCATAACATTCGCTGAATTCCGGCTGTCTATTCCGGTGTGTGACGGAAGCACCGCAATTAGATCCTATAAGATAGAATCGTTACTTTTTATTTCCTTAACCACATTACTTCTCATTCCATTCTCCGCAGATCGCTTCGGCCTGTTCCAGCACAAGCTCGGTGGCGCGGGCCTGTTTGTCCGGCGGGTAGCCGTATTTACGCAAAATGCGCTTAATGATTACTCTCATACTTGCGCGGACGTTTTCGCGCACTGTCCAATCAATCGTAACACTGCTTCGTACCGCTTTGAGAAGTTCCTGCGCAATCAGCTTAAGAGTTTTATCCCCCAGCACAGCCACTGCGCTGTCGTTTGTTTCCAGTGCATCGTAAAAAGCGACCTCGTCCTCCGTCAAACCGAGTTGGTCACCGCGCTTACCAGCTTCGCGAACATCTTTGGCCAAACTGATTAATTCTTCAATCACCTGCGCGGTTTCAATCGCCCGGTTCTGATATTTCCGGATGGCGTTCTCCAGAAGTTCCGCAAATGATCGCGCCTGAACAATGTTCTTTCTGCCACGCGACTTAATTTCGCCATCCAGCAGTTTTCGCAGCATTTCCACTGCCAGATTCCGCTGAGGCATGCCGCGTACTTCCGCCAGAAATTCATCCGACAAAATGGAAATATCCGGTTTCTTCAGACCTGCCGCCGCGAATATATCAATAACTTCATCCGAAGACACTGCCTTCGACACAATTTGACGGATGGCGAACTCAATTTCTTCCGGACTGCGGCGTCCGTTCGTCGTGCTCTTCGTTAATACTGATTTTACCGCCTGAAAGAAAGCCACGTCGTCGCGAATCTCTAATGCCTTCAAGTGAGGCACGGCCAGAGCAAAAGCCTTTGACAAATCACCAACCGCCTTCACCAGACGATTTTTCCCGTCTTCCTGGGCAAGCACATGCTCCTGCGCCGCCGGCAGAACAGACAACCGCGCCTGCGGAATTCCTTTTTTCCAAACAGCCCAATCAAAACCATGAAAGATGCCGCAGCAGATTTCGTAGCGTTCCAGCATAACCGCCACAGCTTCTTCCTGATCAATTGCCGTCTGTCCTTTGCCGCCGCTTTCCGTATAATTGGCCAGGGCGTATTTGAGTTGATCGGCAAGGCCAAGATAATCAACCACCAAGCCACCGGGCTTGTCTTTAAAAACGCGGTTTACGCGGGCAATGGCCTGCATCAGCCCGTGACCGCGCATGGGCTTGTCCACATACATTGTGTGCAGGCAAGGCGCGTCAAAACCCGTCAGCCACATGTCACGAACGATAACAATCTTGAAAGGATCTTGCGGATCTTTGAATCGTTTGGCCAGTTCCTCTCTCCTAGGCTTGTTGCGGATATGTCCCTGCCAATCCAGCGGGTCGGACGCCGAACCGGTCATCACGATTTTGATCATACCATTGGAATCGTCATCATTGTGCCAGCCGGGGCGAATTGCCGAAATCGCCTTGTAAAGTTCGACGCAAATGCGGCGGCTCATGCACACAATCATCGCCTTGCCGTCCATCGCCTCCAGACGTTCCTCGAAATGTTTCACCAAATCTTCGGCAATCAATTTCATCCTTTTTTCAGTACCGACCAGAGCTTCCAGTTGCGCCCATTTGGTTTTCAACCGTTCCTTATTTTCAACTTCTTCTCCTTCTGTAGCTTCCTCAAATTCGGGGTCAAGCTTCGGGCGTTCTTCTTCTTTTAATTCCAGCTTGGCCAGACGGCTTTCATAATAGATAGGAACTGTCGCACCATCTTTCACCGCGCGCTCTATGTCATAGACACTGATGTAATTGCCGAACACGGCGCGAGTGTTTTTGTCGGTGAGTTCAATGGGCGTACCGGTAAAGCCAATAAATGACGCATTCGGCAACGCTTCACGCATATGTCTTGCGAAACCGTCAATAAAATCATACTGGCTGCGATGCGCCTCATCAGCAATCACCACGATATTACGCCGATCCGACAAAAGCGGATGCTGGCCTGCCTGCCGCGCTCCGTTTGGCGCAGGCTGGTCTTCATTTTCGGTGGGGAAAAACTTTTGCACAGTAGTAAAAATCACACCACCGGAGCCGGTTATTAAAAGTTCCCGCAGGTTTGCTCTGCTTTGTGCCTGCACAGGCTGCTGGCGTAAAAGTTCATGACAATTGGCAAAGGTGCCGAAAAGCTGGTCGTCCAAATCATTGCGGTCTGTAATGACCACTAACGTCGGGTTTTTCATGAACGGATGCAGAATGACACGCCCGGCATAAAATGCCATGGTCAGGCTCTTCCCAGAACCTTGCGTATGCCAAACCACGCCCACACGCTTGTCGCCGGGTTTGCCATCTTTTTGCTTCCGGGAAAAATAAGTTCCTTCGTCATCCCTTACCGGCGTGTACGCAGGAACACAGGCACGAATTGTCTCGTCCACCGCCACATTCACCGCATGATACTGATGATATCCGGCCATCTTCTTGACAAGTACGCCGCCGCCTGTATCCTCAAACACGATGAAGTAGCGGATTAAATCCAACAGTCGCTTCTTATCAAAAACACCCTCCAGCACTACCTGAAGCTGGGGAAGTTTTGTATCCGCCAGTTCTTCTCCTTCGATAGTGCGCCACGGCATGAACCATTCGCGGTTGGCCGTTAAAGTGCCGACTCTGGCTTCCACGCCGTCGGAAATAACCAGTGCTTCATTGAAAGTAAATAGCGAGGGAATCTGCATTTTGTAGGTTTGTAATTGATTGAAAGCTGTCCAGATGGTGGCGTTTTCATCGGCAGCGTTTTTGAGTTCAATCACCGCAACGGGCAAGCCATTAATAAACAGCACAACATCCGGCCGCCGTTCGATTTTATTTTCCACCACGGTGAACTGATTCACGGCCAGAAATTCATTGTTATCAGGATTATTGAAATCAATCACCTGGATTGGTACATGCCCGAATGAACCACCTGTCCTTTGAATTTCAACAGGAATGCCTTCTACCAACATCTTGTGCAAGGCATGATTGTTGTTCACAACCGAAGGAAACTCCGGCCGAGTCAGTTTGCGAAAAGCTTCTTCCAAAGCGTCAGCCGAAACCTGCGGATTGAGCCTCTGAAGTGCCTGCCGCAGCCGTCGTTCCAGCACCACCTGCCCATAATTTTCGCGTTCAGCCGCAAGCATGTCCGGCGCAATGTCTGGTCCGAAAATAGTTCCCCAACCGATGGCTTTCAGCCAATCAAGAGCGGCTTGTTCGATTATGGATTCGGAAATACCATTCATAAATATTTCTCGTCTCTCTTATCAAAGGCAGGACGAGTACCTTCCAAAATATCAACAACAGCCTTATTGATTAAAGAGTTCTCGATCGAACCGGATATGTAGTGCATCTTGTAATTATTCTTCTTATCAAGATTTGCTTGTATTACCTGCTCCGCGTCGCAAACAACAGCTAAGTTAGGGTTATGCGTGACAATTACAATCTGTCTTCTTTTTTTTGCTTCCTTCATGCATGGAACAAGCAACTCATAAACTGTTTGATTATCCAAGTTTTCTTCGGGTTGGTCAATAACAAGAGGTCGATCATCTTTGTCTACTAGGAGATAAAATACAAGCAATAGAGCTCCTCGCTCACCGGGTGACAATTGAGAAAGTTCTTTGTCGGCCATGCGTAGTGAATACCGAGGGCATAAATACTCAAGTGAAAATATCATATCGTAAAGCATAGCTACGGTTTTATCTTTACGAAGTTGATTGATGATTTTAACATCAGTGCCACCTTCTTGTCTCTGATCTTTTTCGAGCGCCTCTATAATTACTTCTAGGAAAGATACGATGCCATTTTCATTTTCGAAATCTTGTTTAGAAAGTATTTCCTGTAATTTCTTGCGCCCTTCTTCCACGCCGCAAAAGGTACCTGAAACTCCATGGCTGACTAATTCCCAAAAAGTTTCTTCAAAACCAGAGTCAACAATGTTCACTTCAAAATTCAAGCCGAATTTTTCTTTAACAAGGGTATGACCATTTACAAAATTGGAAACCGGCGTGTATAGTTCTCTATAAGTTTCACCTAATTTTCTAATGACAGAGTGAATTTCCTTACTTTTATTTAAGCGACTTTCTAAAGCAGATTTCAACTGCTGGGGCAGTTCTTTTAGATTTTCTATCTGATTTTCGTAATATCGCAATGTGTCTATGGTCAAGTTATTTCCCACTATTTGCTCTTTTTTCTTTTCCCAATTTTTTAAGTCAACAATGTATTTCTGATATTTTTTGTTGGGTTCGTCAAGTTTGGCTTGTAGCTCGGCAATTTGTTTGCCAATCAATTCTTTTTTGTTCGCAAGAGTATCCTGTCTTTTGACATCCATTTCTTCATCAAGTTTCTTCTTCTCTTTTAGTAAATTCTGTTTTTTATCTCGAATAGGCTGCAAATCAACTGAAAATTGCAGGACAGAATCTAATGCTAATTCAAGTTTATCAAAATCGATTTTACTTTTATCAGTAAATGTTTGAACTTGCCGTTTAAGATTTTCAATCCTTTCTTCAACATTGTTTATTATGGAAGCGAGAGTAGTTATTTCTGCAATACGATGATTTGCTTTTTCGATTTTTCCTTCATTTTCTGTCAATATTTTTCTAACATCTTCTATGTTTCTGGCAAGGCCTTCCATCAAGTTTTGTTTACCTGGATCATTTTCTGGTTTTGTTACCTCTTCAGGTCTAGATTTTTCGTGTGCTTTTAATTCGTCATTCTTTTTATTCAAAAGGTTTTCAAGCTTCTGTTTATACGTTGGCTGACCTTCATCTTCTAACAACACTATCTTTTCATTGATAGTATGCAACTCTTGTTTCAAAATTTGAATCTTATCATCCGCTTCTGATGTTTTATATGCAATTAAATCATCTAGCGAAGACTTCCCAAGATGATCTGGCGCATCAAGGTGTGAAAAAATTACTTTCTTTAACTCTCTATCAAAGTCTGTCTCCTCTATCTTTCCTAGCTGCGTACAAATATTCTCCAAGTAATTTTGCGGTATATATTTAACCAGCTCTGGTTTTAACATATCGACTTCGTCATCTAAGCCTTTTGTAAATTGTGCGCTACTCTCCCATTCAATAGTTGCCTGAAAGTTCCTCGCTTTATTATCTTTGGGCCGTCGAAAATTTTCTTCTGAAAGAAATGTAAAATTTGCATATTGTTTTGTGTTACCTAAAAGCCCTATAATATCTGAAAGAGCACTCTTCCCTTTCCCCTTATTTCCTATTATAGCTATAAGTCCTGGATTCAGAGGTATCATATTGTCATCAAACCATGTTTCAGTAATTGTCGCGTCAGATTTTTTCTCTATTTTAACAGATTTCATATACTTGGTTTTATTATCATTCACATAGTTCATCTTTGGGGGCATATGCCCTACAAAAATTCTTTCATCAGGTTCACTTAGAATCTGTTTTAGACCCTCAAAAGTTGGATCTGCCTTAATCCAAGAAAAGCATTTTCCAATTCTATCTTTTACATTTGCATCACTATATGAATGCGCATCACTACAATCTAATAAAAGATTATTTACTTTTCGTTCGGTTAATTTATCTTTTGCTAGATTGAATCGCTCTAAGTCTTCAGCAGAAATAAAAACGAAATCAACTTTATTTATAACATCTTTTTTTGTTGCGATACTTTGATCGTTCCAAGCTAAACTATCCCATTCTGTTTTTCCAATTGCCGTAATGTATTTTTCATTCAAATATGTATTGTCTTTAAGAATCTTTAATATCTCGTCTTCGTCTAAACATAAATTATTAAAACCCTCTTCAAAGTCCGAACCATAATCTTTTAATTTTTCTTTCGGCACGGACCCTTTTATTTTTGCCCCAAGATCTTTTATACTTTCTTTTGTAATAGAGCCACACCAAGTAATGCCATCTAAACCGGGGGTTAACTTATACTTTGATGTTAAAGCATTCAGAAATTGCTGTTGCATTATGTTAGGAGCAAGATCATTTGAAAATATGATGTGAAAATTAATTCTTTTGAAATCTTTATGGCCAGCGAATTTCTCTATTCTAAATTCTAAAACCGGTAGAATTAAATCAATGTTCTGCAATCTACCTCTTGATTTATATTCCAGTACTTTTTCATACCCGTCTAAAAAAATATAATCATTAATCCCTAAGACTTTAAATTCAGTGGGCAGTTGTTCCAAATCTTCAATAAATTTTTTCCAAGGATTTTGACCTGTATAGTGATGAATTATAGATTCTGGTGTGTGAACATGAAGATCCCATTTTCGCCATTCTGATCCGCGTAGATATTTATCACTCATAATCTTCTCTCCTTCAAAAAACTTTCTGCATCTTTTACGCGCAACTCACCGGAAATCAGTTTAGGCAAAAGCGCATTCCTCAAGGCGGATAATGTGTTCGATTTATTTTGGTTTTGCCTCATTCGGATAAATAGTGGATTAATCAATTTATCAAAAGTATCTATCAATAATTTCTGCGGTGTAATTAGTGGAATTGTACGAAGGTATGTTACAGGTTGAGCAATGGAAGGTACACCGGATGATGACGTATTAGCGAGAAGTCGATACTGACCTTCGCCGGTTTTGAAGTAAAGAATCATAAACCTCGGCGTTACTTGTCTTCTATCGCATCGCATGAAAAATTGTCTTTGGGATATAATATATTTTTCATATCTTGAATTATCCGGAATATAAGCAACTTGACCGATATTTCCTGCATGTGTCAACACAATATCACCACGTTCAACATTTGAATTTTTTAACCTTTCGGCATGTTCATGGGTAATGAAATTGAATGTGTTATCCTCTAGCATTAATCCATTTAAGTGTTGCCCGCTAATGATCGGAATACCTTCCGGCACAAATGTATCGACTTTAATAGATGATCCGAATGGCCCCATTGATACGCGTTCGGTAATATCTTGAATCTTTTTTACCATCCATCCTTTCGGAATCTCTCCCAATTCTGAATCTTCAAAGGAATCGGGGAAGAGTTCGGCGATTTCGGGATTAAGCTTGGGAAGTGCGGCGCGGCTGACCTGCGCGTTGGTCCAGTTTGAATGTTCGCGTCGGACGGCGGCTTTGGCGTGGACGGGATCGAAGTCCACAAACCAGCTTTTAAAAATCGCCCGCGCCATCTCCTCCATTGTTTTGTTCATCCGCCGATTCAATTCAAGCTTGTCATCCAACGTGCCAAGTATATGGGCAATTGCTTTTTGTTCGCTTTCATCTTTAGGTATGCAAACTATACGAGCGTGCGCAGCGTCACGATTAAGTCCAGGCACTGCACTGTCTGAGTTCATATGTTCAAGACCAAGAGACTTAAGAAGATAGTAGCGATAACGTATAAGCGTAAAATCGTAGCCAGTAATATAAAATGTTGTATCAATAGGCCAACACGGTAATAAAGAAAAATGAACAGCACCAACGGTTCCCTTTCTTCCTATTATTAAAGTTGGCCCTTCAGTTAATGGTTTGTCGTGCCAACCAACAATTCCATTTGAACCAAAAACGGGAAAAGCACCATTAGGATTTCTTGTCTGTTCGGGCAGTCCTTTTCCATAAACGAATGGAGCAAATTTTCCAATTGTTACTTCTTGCCACTCACCCGCCATACCCAAGCTCCTTACATGGCTTTTCTTTTCTGTCCCCAACTTGAACACGTCCGAATAACGTGTCCATAAATAAGGAAAATTTGGATACGTATTTTATCTGCGTTTCCACCAGGTAAAGGTTATTTTTTATGGCCAATTTCTTTTCTCTTTGTTTTCGCTTTTGGTTTCTTGTCTTCCGGCAAAGCCTTCACCGCTTTGGTTTTAATCTTTTTGGTTTTTTCCACAAAGCGGTCAAAGTCGCTCGTGGGGTGTTGCGCTTCACGTTGCAGGCGTTTGACCTCAAATTTCTTAAATTCCGTTATGGCGTGTTCATCTGCCATTTCCTGCGAAATCCTGCCGGCATGCGTCAGGATATTCCGCTCATTGAACCGCAGAAAGGCGTCGAGCTTTTTTATCCAGTCAGCCATGTGCATCGGTGTGTGACGCCGCGCCTGATCTTCGGCATAATCCAGGTACATGGTCACCACGCGGTTGAGTTCGCGGATTTCGTCTTCGTCCAGATAATTTTTGGCAACAGCAACATCGGTTTTACGAATGAGGCCGTGGGGTGCGTTTTTCCATGTTGTGAGGCCCATGTGCGGCTTTGTCGCGTCGGCGCGCTGATAAATGATTTCCGCAGCGGTATGTCCATGAATCGCCCAGTGAAGTTTATTCTGCACGGTGGCGAAAAAGGTCTGGGTTATTTCGGCGCCGGGGTCGTAATCAATGCTGGTGGCATAGATATCAGTGATTTTCTGGTAAAACATCCGCTCAGATGCGCGGATGGCGCGGATGCGTTCCAGGAGTTCATCAAAGTAGTTATCGCCCAGGGTGCGGCCTTCTTTGAGCCGTTCGTCATCCATGGTGAAGCCCTTGACGAGAAGTTCCGAAAGACGGGCGGTGGCCCATTGGCGGAAGGCAGTTCCGCGAGCGGAACGTACCCGATAGCCGACGGCAAGGATGGCGTCGAGGTTGTAGTGCTCCACCATGCGCGATACCTGACGGACGCCTTCGTTTTGAACTATTCGGAATTTCCGAATAGTTGCCGCTGTATCAAGTTCGCCCTCTGCACATATGCCCTTCAAGTGCTCATTAACGGTTGGAACTGTTACCTGAAAAAGTTGTGCAATCAGCCGCTGGGTCAGCCAGACGGTTTTGCCGTCGATACGCACCTGAACGCGTAGGGCGCCATCTTCGTAAATCAGCAGTTGACCTTCGGGAGATGTTGGAATCAGATCATTTGCCATAGCCGATCTCCTTCAGATTTTGCCAGATTTGTTTGTCTAGCTTTGCGCCTTCTTCCATCTGCTTTTTGAGTTCTGCTGTCAGACGGGACATCTTGTCTTCAAAGGGTTCACCATCGTCTTCAACTTCAGCCGCGCCGACGTAGCGGCCGGGTGTGAGAATGTAATTATGGCCGCGGATGTCATCAAGCTTGGCTGATTTGCAGAAGCCGGGGATGTCTTGATACCTCTCTGGATTCCGGCCTCCGCCGGAATGACGCGATTTGGCGGTATCGCCGCCTGCCTGCGCCGACGCTTCGGCAGGCATTCCGCGCCAGGCGTGATATGTTTCTGCAATTTTGAGGATGTCTTCGTCGGTCAGTTCACGATGGACGCGGTCAATCAGTGTGCCCATTTTACGAGCATCAATAAATAAAGTTTCTCCACGGCGGTCGCGGAAACGTCCGTTCTTTTTGTCGCGCGAGATAAACCACAGGCAGACCGGAATCTGCGTTGAATAGAATAATTGTCCGGGCAGCGCCACCATGCAATCCACGATATCGGCCTCGATGATGCTCTTGCGGATTTCTCCTTCGCCCGACTGATTGGATGACATGGAGCCGTTGGCAAGAACAAAGCCGGCAATGCCATTCGGCGCGAGATGATAAATAAAGTGCTGGACCCAGGCGTAGTTGGCGTTGGATGCCGGCGGGATGCCGTATTTCCAGCGCTTGTCGTCTTTGAGCAGTTCGCCGCGCCAGTCGCTGTCGTTGAACGGAGGATTGGCCAGAACAAAGTCCGCTTTGAGGTCGGGATGCAGGTCGCGGTGGAAACTGTCGGCGTGTTCTTTGCCGAGGTTGGAATCTATGCCGCGGATGGCAAGGTTCATCTTGGCCAGCCGCCATGTTGTGTGATTGGATTCCTGTCCGTAGATGGCGATGTCACCGACACGTCCGCCGTGTTCTTCGATGAATTTTTCCGACTGAACAAACATACCGCCGGAACCGCAACAGGGGTCATAGACGCGGCCTTTATAAGGGGCGAGCATTTCGACAAGAATGCGAACGACGCAACGCGGCGTGTAGAACTGGCCGCCTTTCTTGCCTTCGGCGCTGGCAAACTGCGAAAGGAAATATTCATACACACGGCCAAGTATATCTTTAGAACGGTTTTCTCTATCGCCCAAGCCGATGTTCCCGATGAGGTCAATGAGCTGGCCGAGGCGCTGTTTGTCGAGACGCGGGTGCGCGTAGTCTTTAGGAAGAACGCCTTTAAGAGAAGAATTGTCCCGTTCGATGGCGAGCATGGCGTCATCAACTGTCTTGCCGATGGTAGGCTGCTTGGCGCTTCCTTTAAGATGTGACCAACGGGCTTCTTTGGGCACCCAGAAGATATTGACGGCGCGATACTCGTCCGGGTCTTCCGGGTCGGCACCCTGCGTTTTTTCTGCTTCAAGTTTTGCGTGCTGTTCTTCGAAAGCGTCCGAAATGTATTTGAGAAAGATAAGGCCAAGCACGACGTGCTTGTACTCGGCAGCATCCATATTGGATCGCAACGCGTCGGCTGCCCGCCAGAGATCTGCTTCAAAGCCAAGATTCGCACCGCCGTTATTCTTGTCTTTCGCCATTTCAGCGCTCCTGTCTAAAATATTTTCATTAGTTTTGTTCAGATGTGTCTTTTGTAGCCGAAAGGCATAATACAACTTCTTGATAACATTGCAAGAATAAAATTGAATCGATTCAAGGGGTTCACGCATCCCTCGAAAGAGGGATGGAAAATAAGTTCAAGGTTTAAAGGGTTCATAGTTCAAGGTTAAAAAACCAGGCTGTAAAAATATTTAGTCCTTCAATTTCAGCCGTTTAAGCGTTCCCGGAAAAACGGATGAAAAGCAATTTTTTGTCTGGATTTTAGGATAAAAGTATTGTATCGATTTGGCCATTGTTACCTTCCGTGACAATAGTTTCAAAAATCAATTTTCAAATACAGGCCTTCAGGAGAGAAAAAATGGCGGAGAAAAACCTTGTCTATCGCGGCAAATCAAAAGACGTTTATAAAATCACCGGCGGGAAATACAAAGGAAAGTACCGATTCGTCTTTACGGACCGGGGAACAGGCTATATCGAGAAAGGCAAGGTGGTCTTCGATCCGGGCTATGATGTGGTGGTCGGTGAAATTCCCGGCAAAGGCGCCATTGCCTGCCGTTTCGCCACCTATTTTTTCAAACTGCTGAAGGCAAAGGGCGTTGCCACCCACTACATTGAAACCATCAGCGGCAACGAAATGATTGTGGAACCGGCCATCCCGCTGAGCATGAAGGAAGCCGCGCCGCAATTTGCCGGATCCGCCCCGCTGACGAATCTGGAATTCACCTGGCGCAATAACGCGACTGGAAGTTTCTGGCGTCGGTATCCGTTTGTAAAACCGTGCGTAAATCTTCACAAGGTTGTCGAGGCCTGGACCAAAGGCGACAGCGATATTCTGATTACCATGGAAGCGCTGGAGGAAACCGGCGCGCTGACGAAAAAAGAAATCGCCGACAGCGTGAAGCTGGTGAAAAAAATCGCCGAAATCGTTTCCAACGAATTCACGTCCAAAAAGCTGCACGTCATCGACGGCAAATTCGAACTGGGACGGCTGAAATACGGCGACGGAAAGATTGTGCTGATCGATGAAATATCGCCCGACGTGCTGCGCGTATGCCGCGGCTTCAAACCGGACAAGTCCGGAAACTGCACGGTGTTCAACAAATGCACCGTCACGAATGTTGCGGACGGGAAAAGAACGATCAAAAACAAAAATCAGGTTGTCGCGGCTGAGCTTATTCACGCCTTTGTGTAAAAGCCAGACAGCCTGCAATAATCCCAGGCAACAGAAAAAGGCTCTCTGAAGGAGTTTCCCTTCATTGAGCCTTTGTTTTTGTTAATCGTTTTTTACTGATTCAGTTTCTCCGCAAGCAATTCGCGGATGATTTTCGGATTGGCTTTGCCGCCGGAGGCCTGCATCACCTGGCCGATTAAAAAGCCCATGGCCTTGCCCTGCCCGCTTTTAAAATCCGCTACGGCCGATGCCTGTTCGCCCAAGACCTTGTCGATCATGGCGTCCAGAGCGCCTTTATCGGATACCTGTTTGAACCCTTTGGCGCTGACGATGGCATCAGGCGTTTCATCGCTGTCGAAAAGCTGCGCAAGCACTTCGCGCGCGGCGTTGGCGTTGATTTCATCCCTGGAAAGCATGTTCAACAACGCGGCAAACCGTGCGGGCGTTATTTTTGTTTGATTGAGTTCCTGGCCGCGGTCTTTCGCGGCGGGCATTAGTTGCGTGGTCAGCCAGTGCATGACCGTGCGCGGCGCCACGCCTTCCTTTATCACCGCCTCGCAATATCCCGCAACTTCCGGGTCGGAACTTAAATACGTCGCCTCTTCGACGGAAAAACCGTACTGGTTGACAAATCGTTCGGCACGCGCGGCCGGCATTTCCGGCAGTTTGGCCCGCAGGGACGCGATGTCTTCTGCGGATAAAATAATGTGCGGAACCGTCGGATCGGGAACGCAGGGCCCTTCGAACTTGGCGCGCATCGGCAGCGTCGCTTTTTTATCCGGATTCCATAAACGGGTGTGCAGCACGACCGCCTCGCCGGCTCCGACCGCCGCGCTCTGACGGTTGATCTCGTAAGCAATCGCGTCGCCCACGTGCCGGATGGAGTTCATGTTTTTGACTTCCACTTTGGTGTTCATCTGATTCGTGCCTTTCGGACGGACGGAAATGTTGGCGTCAACGCGCATCGTGCCGTTTTCCATGCTGCACTCGGACGACCCCACGTAACGCACCTGCGTGCGCAGCGCCTTGAGAAATTCCATCGCGTGATGGGGCGTGCGGAAATCCGGCTCGGTCACAATTTCCACCAGCGGCGCGCCCGCCCGGTTGAAATCCACCAGACTGATCGGCAGGCGGCCTTCCATTTCGTGCACCAGTTTGGCGACATCCTCCTCCATGTGAATGTGATGAATGCGCAGCCGTTTGGTCGATCCGTCTTCATCGACAATGTCGATCCAGCCGCCGCGCGACAGCGGAAGATGCGCCTGCGAAAGCTGATAACCCTTGGGCAGATCGGGATAATAATAAACCTTTTGGTCAAACGCGCTTTCGGGCTGGAGTTCGGCGTTGAGCCCCAGGCACAGAAGCGCCGCCTTTTCCAGCGCGGCCCGGCTTAAACGGGGAACGGCGCCCGGAAACCACAGGCAGGTCGGGCATGTGTTTGCGTTGGGTTCGTCGCCGGGATTGTTGGGACAATCGCAGAACAATTTGGTTGCGCAGTTGAGTTCGACATGAATTTCCAATCCGATGACCGCTTCAAATTCCATTATGACTTACCTCCCTGACGATGGCTCAACAGATACTGGCCTAACGAAAGCAGACGCCCGTCATCAAGCCGTTTTGCGGACAACTGCACACCCGCGCCGTTTGCGCCGGGTATATGCAGCGCGGGCCGGCCGGTCACATTGGCAAACGCGGTATAGGCAAACTGCGCGTACAGATCGGCCAGCGATCCGGTTTTGTCGGATGCCGCGCGGTTGACGGTCGGCAATATCAGAGCATCCGCCTGCCCGGCAACGGTTTGCATCTCTTTGACCAGACGCGCGCGAAGCCTGCAGGCATCGTCGTAGGCATCGTATTTTTCAAACTGGAAAAACGCTCCCTGAAACAGGTAGCTTTTCAAAAGCGTTCCGAAGGCCGCACCGCGCGATTGCAGATACATCTCATTCCAGTTTTTGGCGCCCGGCACCCGCTGGCCGTAACGCACGGAATCGTAGCGTCCCGCGCAGGAAGAGGCTTCCACCGAGCCGACAATCTGATGAACCAGCAGGAAATGCGAGAAATCAGGAAAGGATAATTCCTTGATTTGAAATCCATCTTTTTTTAGCGCGTCGCATATTTTGGCAAAGGCTTCGCGCTGATCTGAAGGCAATCCGTTCACAACTTCTGGAATGATGCCTAGCGTCGTTTTTGCCGGCTCGATGTCTTGCGCTGAAAAATCCGGCATCTTTTCATCGGGAAGAGAAAAATCGCGTTCGTCCGGACCGGCTATCGTTTCAAGAATATCCCGAACGGATTTTATATCACGAGCTAAAATTCCGCAGGATTCCATGGAGGGAATCAGGCCGACAAGACCGATGCGCGAAATCAGACCATAGCTCGGTTTGAAGCCGCAAACGCCTTCGCGGGCTGCGGCCAGACGCGCTTCTCCGGCCATGTCCAGCATCAGTTCCACATCGGCGGATTTTTCCCCCAGCGCACAACCGGCTTGGCTTCCTTTGAGTCCGAAACCGAACTCGCTCATGGCCGTGGAACCGATCAGAACGGCGCCCGCTCCGGAAAGCCGCTCCACCACAGCGGCGTCTTCCAGGGCTTTAAAACCGGCCAGCGCTGCCGATCCCGCTTCCGTCGGCCAGCCCTTCACAAAGATATTAGGTTGAACAGTCACTTTCAGTTTTTGCAAAGCCCCTTTGCCTGAGCCTGCCGACTGTTCAGGATTTTGATAGAAAAAAATGGAATCCATCAGGATGTCTCCCTCTATTCGATAATATTGGCAACTTTGAAATAATTTCCCTTGACTGCGGGCGCGCTTTTCAGCAATTGTCCCGTCTCGGCCAGCGGCGACCGTATGGCCTCGGCTCCCGGACGTGTTTTGCCCGCCGCGGGCGCAACCGACCGGATCGGCTCTTCAGCGCCGGCCAGATCGTGAACCTGCGCGGCCAGCGTTTCGGACTGCGCAAGAATTTCCTCCATCACCGGACGCTCCGCCTCGGCAATGCCCAGACGCGACACCCACGAGACGCGATCCAGCAGGTTTTCTTTATGAGCTTCTCCCGGCAGCACATCCTTTTCACCCAGATTCAAAAGTCCCAGCTCCGCCAGTTGCTCGCGTTTCACCGCGGAGGGCGCGCCGGTCAGCGGACAGGCCGCGCTGCGGTTTTTCGGAAACGCGATGACTTCGCGGATCGACGCCGTCTGCAGAATCATCGACACGGTACGGTCCATGCCCAGGGCCAGTCCGCCGTGCGGCGGCGCGCCGAAGTCAAACGCCCGCAGGAAAAACCCGAACTTTTCCTTCATGTCCTCTTCCGTCAATCCCAGCGCCGCGAAAATCTTGCGCTGGAGGTCGCGATTGTTGATACGGATACTGCCGCCCCCCAGTTCCTCGCCGTTCATGACCAGGTCGTAGGCGCGCGATTTCAGGGATAAAAGTTCTTCGATGTTTTTCGGATCGAAATCCGTGCGGTCCGGCGCTGTAAACGGATGGTGGCTGGAAGTCACCCCTCCCTCGTCCGTCGGTTCAAACAACGGAAATTCGGTAATCCAGACCGGATAAAAACTGTTTTCCGGAATCAGTCCCAGACGGTCGGCCAGATGCAGACGCAACTGCCCCAGCGCGGAGGTGACAATGCTGTAGGAGGGATCGGCCACCATGATCAACACATCGCCGTCATGAACATCGAAGCGGCGCTTCAATTCGTCCAGTTCCGCCTCGCTGAAAAACTGCACGATATTGGATTCCAGCTTGCCGTTTTCGGCGCGCATCCAGGTCATGCCCTTGGCGCCGAACGACGGCGCGATGTCTTTGGCGTATTCATTCTGCAAAATATTTTTGCTGAGTTTTTCGGATTGGCCCTTGATGTTGATGCCCTTGATGCAGCCGCCGCGCTGCAGAATCTGGCGGAAGATGGAATAATTTGTGCTCTTGAAGGCGTCCGTCACATCCACAAAACGCAGGCCGAACCGCAGATCGGGACGGTCGGAACCGGTCGTGTCCATCGCCTCGGCGTAACTCATGCGCGCAAACGGACGTTTTAATTCAATTCCGCCGACGGCAAACATTTTGACCGTCAGCTCTTCAATCAGTTCGTAGAGAAATTCCTCGTCGATAAATGACGCTTCGATATCGAGTTGCGTGAATTCCGGCTGACGGTTCGGCCGCAGATCTTCATCGCGGAAACAGCGCGCCAATTGAAAGTATCGCTCCAGGCCGCCGATCATCAGCAGTTGTTTGAAGAGCTGCGGCGACTGGGGCAGCGCGTAAAAATTCTGCGGATGGACACGGCTGGGGACGAGATAATCGCGCGCCCCTTCGGGCGTGCTTGCGGTCAGCACGGGCGTTTCCACCTCCACAAACCCGCGCGAATCGAGAAACTGCCGCACGCCCTGAAAAATACGATGCCTCAGCAGCAGATTATTCTGCATCGCCGGACGGCGGATATCCAGATACCGATACTGCATGCGCAAATCCTCGGAAACATTTTCCGCGCCCGCGGTTTCCCCGCCCGCCACCATCGCCTTGTCGGTGATGACAAACGGCAACGGATCGGATTCGGAAAGAATCGTCATCCCGTCGACAAAAACTTCCAGCTTTCCCGTTTCGATGTTTGGATTTTCCGTGCCTTCCATTCTTTTTCTGGCCATGCCCGTTACCGTAATACAGTATTCGGGACGCAGCGTTGCCGCAGTCTGACAGACATTGGCGGGTGTGACATCCGGACTGAAAACAATCTGGACAATGCCGCTGCGGTCGCGCAGATGAATAAACAGCAGGCCGCCGTGATCGCGGTAGGCGTCCACCCAGCCGCAAAGCTGAACGGTCCGGCCGACATCCTCCTGCGAAAGTTCGCCGCAAAAAACACGTTGGGAATAATTCATAAGACAAGCCCTTTATATGAAAATAAAAACGCAAAATTGTTCATAGAACAATTTTGTGCCGCGGAGCATACCAAAACTGTACCGATGTTTCAAGGCATTAAACAGACAATCCTCCGGTATCCGGATCAAAACACAGATATTGATAATTGGGATTTCTACAGATAACTAAAAAACAAAAGCCAGAGGTCTTTTACAGACCTCTGGCTTCACTGGATCGATTTCTGAAAATCGATTAGAAGCAGTATCTCAAGCCCAGGAATACATTATGTGTTGAGAATTCGGGATTGGTGTTTCCGAAACCAAAATCATCAACCGTATCCATGTAACGATACTTCAAATCAACAGCAAGAGCTCTATTGACGGCATAAGCAACACCGGCGCCGACCTGATATGCGAAGGCGGTGTCATCGACATGAGCAATGCGGTTAAAATCGCCGTCGACTTTTGCAACACCGATACCTGCGGTCAGGTAAGGTGTGAATCTGGTCTTGGTGGCAATGTCATAATAGCCGTTTACCAGGAAGGAATAAGCCTTCATATCGCCCGAGGTTCTCCGGCCGGAAAGAGCTTTGTCAACTTCATTCTTCTGATAGCCGATCTCGCCTTCCACTCTGTATTTGCCCATCTTGTAACCGGCTGCCACGCCCAGTGCATAACCCGGATCAAATTCGATCGCCGTGCTTCTACGGCCCGCGTCAACATCGCTGTCCGTTAAAAAGGCCACGCCGCCCTGTACGCTCACATACGGTTTGTTTACTGCTGCTGCTTTAAATTTCGCTGCTTTGGCTTTCTTGGCGGGTGCTGCATCGCTGCCAATTGAAATCCCGGGTATCATCATCAACATCATAAATCCGACAATCACTGATAAAATCTTTTTCATAAATCGTCTCCTTTTAAAAAAATTTTTTGACTTAACCGTGTTTCACATTTCTTGGAAACTACAACAAAACAACCTCTTCATTGCCTATATAAATAAAAAATTTGACTCTACATGTCAAGCAATTTCTGCCCCGAACGGTTCGATTTGGAAAACGGTTTTTCCTGGACCGGCGTAAACATCCTTGATCATTGATTATTTTTTTCAATTTATAAACTATCTGTCCGAAGACGGTAAAAATATAATTTCAAAAACATTTTCGGGATCATGACTATTTTTTTCATCAATTTCCTTTTATATATTCATTTTCGGCGGCGACGTTGATTCCCGCAGCGGGAAATAGAGCAGCAGCACCAGAAGCGACAGCACCACTCCGAAAGAAAAAAGTCCCGTATAACCGATATTTTCCGCAAGACAGCCCGAGAAAACAGTCCCCGGAAATTTTCCAAAAACTTCAATGGCCGCCAGCACGGTATAATGCGTGGCGCCGATTTTCTTGTCGACACGCGACATCATGAACGCGAAAAGCGCCGTGGTCAGCATCCCGCCAAAAAAATGCTCCGCAACGGTAACGCTCACCACCTGCGCCGCGGTGGGCACAAACGTGGACAGCCAGAGCTCACCGATTAGAGGGATCAACCTCAATGACGCCGCGAGGAAAAGGGCGCGTACAATGGAAATCCTGGCTGCAAGCCATCCACCGGCAACCGACCCGATCAGCGATGACGCCATTCCCCAGGTGCCGACCCACAATCCGATTTGCTGGACGGTAAAACCGTTGTCTACGAGAAAAGGTTTGAACATCATGTCGATCATCGATTCACCGATCTTGTACGTGGCGATGAACAAAAGAAAATAACCGGCCTTGGGAGACTGCAGGGCGTTGCGCATCGCGCTGATAAAATCGGAAAATTTCGGCGGCTTGCTGACAAATCTTCCATACGGCTCCACCTCCCGATGGCACAAAATGACAATCAGCGGCAGGACCGCCAGCGCCGCCATGCCCAGAAACAGGCTCTCCCATCCGGAACGGGCGCTCAACCAGACCAGTATGCCGCCGCCCAGAACCATGCCCGCCTTGTAACCGGCGACCTGTGCGGCATTGCCGGGACCAAGTTCATCACGTTGCAAAATGTCCACCGCCAAGCCGTCAACGGCAATATCCTGTGTGGCGGCGCAAAGATTCATGAGAAAAATACACAACAGCAGCAGAGGAATTGAACCGGATGTGGCAATGAAGACGGACGAAAACATCGTCAAAACCATCATGGTCTGCAGGGGAATAATCCACGAACGGCGCCGTCCTATTCTTGCCGACCAGAAGCGGTCGATCAACGGCGCCCAGAGGGGTTTGAAAAACCAGGGCAGGGCCAGCGCTCCGGCAAAACCGATTGTCGTGAGCGAAATGCCTTTGTCGCGGAGAAGAACCGGCAAAGCCGTGGCCTGAAAGCCGAAAGGAAGACCCTGTGAAAGGTAGAGCGTAAACAGAAGTGCCGTCTTGCCGCTTGTCTTCATGGTGCGGATCTCTCGATTCAGAAATTACATCGCTATCTACTTCATGCGGCAAAACGGGCTGTTTTCAAAACGTTTTCATTATTTGCCGGCAATCTTCGCCCAGGAATCTCTCAGCGGGACAACCCGGTTGAACACGAGCCTTTCGGATGTCGAATCCTTTGCATCCACGCAAAAATATCCCAGTCTTTCAAACTGAAACCGGCTGCCCGCTGCGGCATTTTTCAGGTTTTGCTCTGCCCGGCAGGTTGTCAGCGTCTCCAGCGAATCCGGATTCAGATATTTCAGAAAATCCTCTTCGCTTCCGGGATTTTCAATACTGAACAACCTGTCGTAAAGCCGGACTTCGGCGGGAACAGCGTGTCCGGCCGATACCCAGTGAATGACGCCCGGAACCTTGCGTCCATCGGCCGGCGGGCCGTTCAGTGTCGCCGGATCATAGCTGCAGTGCAGCTCGGTGACGTCGCCGGTTTTTTCGTCTTTCATCATGCTTTCAAATTTTATAACGTAGGCGTTTCTCAAACGCACTTCGCGTCCGGGACCGAGACGGTGATATTTTTTCGGCGGATCTTCCATGAAGTCGTCGCGCTCAATGTAGAGGACTTTGGAAAAGGGAACGTTTCGTGTGCCCATGTCCGGTTTTTGCGGATGATTGGCGCAGGCGATCTGTTCCACTTGATTGTCCGGATAATTGTCGATGACAACGCGCAGCGGGCGCAGAATACACATCGCCCGGGGAGCATGCTCGTTCAGGTCCTCTCGCACACAGTGTTCCAGAAGCGCCACATCGATCAGATTATCGTTTTTGGCCACGCCGATCCCGGCGCAAAAATTGCGGATGGCTTCCGCCGTATAACCGCGGCGGCGCATTCCCGACACGGTGGGCATGCGCGGATCGTCCCACCCCCGAACATACTTTTTCTCCACCAGTTCGATCAGCCTTCGTTTACTCAGTACCGTATAACTCAAATTGAGGCGGGCAAATTCGATCTGACGCGGACGCAGACCGGTAATGAGTTTCTCCACAATCCAGTCATAGAGCGGACGGTTGTTTTCAAATTCCAGGGTGCAGATGGAGTAAACAATCCCTTCCAGCGCATCGGAAAGGCAATGCGCAAAGTCGTACATCGGATAAATGACCCATTGCGTGCCGGTGCGGTAATGCGGTTCGCGCTTGATGCGGTAGATCACGGGATCGCGCATCACGATATTGGGCGAGGCCATATCGATTTTGGCGCGCAGGGTATGGGCGCCGTCGGCGAATTCGCCGGCGCGCATCCGTTGAAACAAATCGAGATTTTCTTCAACCGAGCGGTTTCGGTAAGGGCTTTCCTTGCCCGGTTCCGTGAACGTTCCGCGTTGTTCTCTGACTTCATCAGGATTAAGAGAACAGACATAGGCATTGCCGGATTTGATGAGTTCAACCGCAAACTGATAAAGTTTTTCGAAATAATCGGAGGCGTAAAACAGCCGGTCTTCCCAGTCGAACCCCAGCCATCGGATATCGTTGATGATCGACTGAACATATTCCATCGATTCTCCCGCCGGATCGGTGTCGTCCAGCCGAAGATTGCAGGTTCCCTTATAATCCCTGGCGATGCCGAAATTGAGGCATACGGATTTGGCATGACCGATATGAATATAGCCGTTCGGTTCCGGCGGAAAACGGGTCGCAACTTTCCCGTTGTTTTTGTTCGTTTTCAGATCGTCATTGATGATGTCGCGGATAAAATCGGTCGGGGTTGAGGCTGTCTCGTCTGTCATGGGAATATTCAAACTCCTTCAGTTCCATAAAAAATACGCTCTGGACCTATAATATTTACTGAAATATAGCAAGAGCGGAGCATGCAAAACAACACATGCATCCGCCGTTGATGTTTTCAAAAATGCTTGCTTTCAGTCGAAAAATCGAATCAATGTTCGGCCGGCTCTATCCTGCCCTGCGTCATGATTTTCGTCAGAACCCAGGCCATGTTGTAGGCTGCGCTTTGCATTCTTCCGCTGAAACTGCCCCAGGCGCTGGTAAAGGGATTTCCGGAAAACGTGCTGACATTCACCTCGCCCGAGAATAATTTCTGCCCGTCGGCGGCATCGGTAAACGTTATTTTGCAGACATATTCATCAGGCCGGTTCGTCCAGGCGTTCCAGTTCAGATTAATTTTGGTCACGGCCACTTGCGCAATCACACCCTGGGTGATCTTGTCGCCACCGCTCACCACGGATATCTTTTTGTTGGTGATATTGGCTTCCTTCAACAGAACCGGGAAAGCATCGGCAAATGCCTTGGGAACTGCACTTTTATCGGCATCCCATTCCGCGTTATTTGTATAGCCCAGATCCTTTGGATTGATGGCGCTGTAATCGATGGGCAGAACGCTGAAATCCATGCCGGCCTTGATCTTTTCGGAAGCCGCCGGCGGCTGTTGCACTGTTTTATAATAAACACCGGCATCCGCCCATGATGCGCACAGCAGAACACACATGCCGACAAACATTGAGATGATTTTAAAATAACCTTTCATTTTCTGCCTCCTCTGAAAATCGTTTAATGTTTCAATAATGCATGAACTTTCTTTCGAATGCATTTTTACCAGTTATACGTTCATTTTTCTATTCTTTTTTCCATTTTTTCTGACGTCCCCCCGGCAGGGATTTTTTTACTCATTTTTTTTAAAAAAGCTGATTTGTAAGCCAGGATATGGTAAAAATGAGATGCTTATTCCTGTTTCTGAAATGAAAAATATTGACGGCTGGAACGATCATGAACGAAAAAACCGGCAACGCATCCTCGCCCGGCTTTTACGGCCGGCCGACAAGGCAAGACGGGCAGCTATCCGCTGTACCGGCTGCACATTTGCGTCTGTCCGCACATTTCAGAATGGTTATCTTCATTGCCACGTTATGTTTATCCTTCTGCGCGCTGAACTGCCGGGCCGGTGTGGAACAAAATGATGACGTCTTGAGAAAAAAAATGGTTGAGGAGCAGCTCAAAGCCAGAGGCATAAAAAATCCGCAGGTGCTGCGGGCGATGAGCAAGGTGGAACGTCACCAATTTGTCCCTGAAGCCCTGCGCAAAATGGCTTACGCCGATTCCGCTCTTCCCATCGGGGAAGGACAGACCATCTCTCAGCCATACATTGTCGCTTGGATGACAGAAGTGATCAACCCTCAAGCGGATATGAAGGTTTTAGAAATCGGCACCGGTTCCGGCTATCAGGCCGCAATTCTGGCCGAACTCTGCCACAGTGTTTATACCATCGAAATTATTGAAACGCTGGCCAGACGCGCAGAGAAGATTCTCGGGAAACATTACCAAAATGTCCATGTCAGGACCGGCGACGGCTATCAGGGATGGCCGGAGGCCGCGCCTTTTGATGCCATTCTGGTCACCTGCGCGCCCACCAAAGTGCCTGCGCCTCTTGCGAAACAACTCAAGGAAGGCGGCAGAATGGTCATTCCCGTGGGAAATGTCAAAGCGCAGGAGTTGTATGTTTTGGTCAAACGCAATGGACGCCTTGAACAGCAGGCGATCATCCCGGTCCTTTTCGTGCCCATGCTGGACAAGGAGGGGGAAAAATACTGATCGACGTGATGAGCATCTGTGCCAGGTATTCACCGGCATTTCCGTCTTTGATGTTTAAAACCTGAAGGCTGACGAATCCCTTGGCATCTGCCGGTCAGACTTATCTTGCGCGCGGCGGTTCTTCTTCCAGCATGTCGTACAATATTCCGGCGACACCGCCGACAATTTTTTGACAGATGATCTGATGATGCTTTCTTTCGGTTACGTCGGCGGTTGTAGCATGTTTTTTCAGCAACTCGGAACAACAACTGCTGCCGTGAAGATCTTCAATCTTCCGGTTCAACCCCCGCACTTTCCGATAGGCGGTCAGTTTGGTTTCCATATCGTTGGGATCGGCGTTGCCGTATGCCAGTCCCAGCACCATGAAGCCGCCGGTAACAGCGCCGCATTTTTCCCGCAGTCTGCCCATGCCGCCGCCGAAGGTGGAGGCAATCCGCTTCGCTTGCTTTTCATCCAGGCCGAACCGGCCGGCAAAAGCCAGCAAGACGGATTGAGAGCAGGCGTATCCCTCGTTGAAAAAAGACACGGCGCTGTTGATTGTTTCCTGTTTGGTCATGAATGTATTTTCGGACAGACGATTGGTTTGTCCCCGCGTCAGGGATATCCGAAGAAATGCTTTTTGTCAAAAATTTAATCGGAAGCAGGAACCCCGTTTGATTCCGGCAATCAAGCGCCCTTCCCGTCCGCTGAGAGCCGATATCCATACGACTCCTTTTCCTCTGAAAGGCGTCGAATGCGAACGGCCAACAAGAATCCTTAGTGAAGCGCGACATTAATTGCTTGTGTTTTATGCAAATCTGTGAATGAGATTCAACAGGTTAAAAATCGAATTTCAGGATAGGATTTTATGAATGTCAAAACCCAGGAGTTGTTTAATTTTTATTCACATTTGGCCGGAATGATCGCGGCCGTTATCGGCACCGTGTATCTGGCCATCGAAGCCAGTTTCTCGGCATCCGGTCTGGTCACTGCTCTGATTTACGGGATTTCCGTTGTTTTTCTTTTTTCAGCCAGTTCGCTATACCACGCCTTCAAAAAGAAGGAAAACGAGCTGTCCTTCTGGCGAAGAATGGATCGTCTGGCGATCTTTTTCATGATTGCGGGCACATTTACTCCGGTCTGCTATTTTTGCCTGGAGGGCAACCAACGATGGGCGATGATTGCTTTTCAATGGAGCCTTGTCGGGGTTGGCGTAATCTCTCAGATTTTTTTCCCGCGCGCGCCGCGGACACTTTACGCGATGCTCTATTTATTCATGGGATGGTCCGGACTCTTCATTATTAAACAGGTCCTGGCCAGTATGTCTATTTCCCAGACGGTTCTGCTGTTTACCGGTGCCGGCGCCTTTACGGCAGGCGGCATTATTTATGCCATCAAAAAACCGAAATTGATTCCGGGCATTTTCAGTTTTCATGAACTTTTCCACATCCTGGTTCTGATTGGTGGAGCTCTGCATTACGCCATGATTTACGGCGTTTATGCGCAGCTCGGTGCCTGAGCGATACACTAATGCAATGTACACCCCCTGACACGGCCGCGGCCTGCCTTCTGGCAGCCGAAGCGGATTTATTCCTCAAAGAGTATCAACAGCATTATTCTGCCGGCGAAACAAAGCCTCAACAGATCGGCATGCCGTTTTTTCTGCACGCGCCCGGATCCGATACCGGCGTGCTTCTGATTCACGGCCTGATGGCCGCGCCGGAAGAAGTCAGGGAGTGGGCGGAGTTTCTGCACCAAAAAGGTCTGACCGTTTATGCACCGAGGCTCGCCGGCCATGGAACATCTTGCAAAGATCTTTCGACACGCCGCTATGAAGACTGGCTGGATTCGGCGGAGCGCGGCCATGCCATTTTGAAAAAATACTGCGACAAAATTCTGGTGGCCGGTTTTTCCACCGGGGCGGGCCTTGCACTGCAATCCGTCATTTTAAAACCCCATGATTTTGAAGCCGTGATCGCCGTCAGCGCACCGCTGAAATTCAAAAGCTTTTCGTCGAGGTTTGCGGAAGTTCTCAACGCGTTCAACCGATTCTGCCATTCCCGGGGCGTTAACACCCTTGCCAGAGACTACATCAAAAACGACGCGGATAATCCCCACATCAACTATCTGCTCTGTCCGGTAAGCGCATTTGTTCAGGTGAAAAAGCTGATGAAAAAAGTCAACCGGTCGCTTCCGGACATTCGCATTCCGGCACTGGTGATTCAGGCGAAAAACGATCCGAAAGTCGCGCCGCAAAGCGGTCCTGAAATATTCAGACGTCTGGGCACAAACAAAAAACGTTTTGCCTGGATCGATCATGATCTGCACGGCATTGTTCGCGGCAACATTTCCGGTATGGTCTTTAAGGAAGTGGAATTATTCCTCGCGGAGCAGAATCTCATTCACATCCGGCCTGAAATGAGCAATCGTTTGCCCGGAGCATAAACGCTGTAACGTCCTGCATTATATGATGAAATCGACTCTTCCCGCACACTATAACTTGAGAAAAGAATTTGTTTTGTAAATAAAGCTTGACTATTCCTCCGCGATACCGTAAGGTCGCGCCAACTTCAGATCCACAAGATTGAGATTTGAAGGAAAGAGTTGAATTTAGACATTTTGAAGCACATAGGTTAGCCGCCGGGTACTTTAGAGTCTTGGTGGCTTTTTTAGTTCTGTCATCGTGCTGATTCGACTTTTGAAAATTTATGAAAGGAGGATGAGAACTATGTCAGAAGGTAAAGTCAAATGGTTTAACGAAAGCAAAGGCTTCGGCTTCATCGAAAAGGAAGAAGGCGGCGATGTATTCGTACATTTCAGCTCGATTCAGGGTGAAGGTTTCAAGACCCTAAATGAAGGCCAGCGCGTAAGTTTTGACGTTGCGCAGGGCAAAAAAGGTCAGGAAGCCACGAACGTCAGAGCCATCTAATGAGCGACGCTTCCCCCTGCCAGGCGCACAACGCCCTGGTAGAAACCAGATAAATAGAGCATCCCGTGTTGTTTGAAAAATCAGCCGGGGTGCTTTTTTTATTGATGGTTTGCGGCAAGGCATCCTTCTTGCTTTAGCTTGTCCATCGCCAATATTGACTTTTTGCGGTGAATGGATTATTTTTATCATCCAAAGAGCCGTATTTTCCAGCCCAACGTTTATTTTCGAACCGTCCTTTTCTGATGAAAGATTTACAGGGAGGGTTTCATCATGGAAAGAGATTTAACCGTGATCGGCATCATTCCGCAGTACCCGAAACATTCCCAACAGAATATTTACGCCCGGATTAAAATGCCGCCCGTCGGGATCATATCCGTCATGAGTCAGATCGTCCGTCATCCCCGCATCAGGAATATCTACGCGATCGATGAGAATAATTACCGCGGGCCGGAGGATTTGAATGGTCTGCCGGATCATTTCTTTTTACAGCAGCAACAACCGGCACACCTGGCCCTGTTGTACGGCGGCATGAGTAATTCGATCCCCCGCATGTTCGCCATCGCCCGGCAATACAAGAGCTCCGAAAGCGGTGTCGATCTGAACCGTTCCAGATTGTCTCAGATCAAAGGAATCAGTTTTCTGGATGACGGCGGCGGCTACGTTTTTACCGGCACGCGCCCGCCCATTTCCGATTTGGACGGCCTGGCCGATTGCGACCTGACATTGATCAAATATCTACAAAAAAGATGGAGCTATATCCCCATCAACCGGGGCCGCGGCTGCAACTGGAATTGCGAATTCTGCGTCGTGAACAAACAATACGGAAAATACAAGGCTGCGTCCATCGATACGGCGCTGAGGCAACTGATCCGATATGCCGATATGGGATACACTAAATTCTTTTTCACCGATGATAATTTTGCACAGCATCCGGACGAGGCCATTGCTCTGTGCAAAGCCATCGGCCATTATAAACGAAATTTTTTGAAAAAAATCGATTTGGTGGTTCAGGTGCGTTCGGAAGTGGCGGAAAATGACGCCCTCATCGAGGCCATGCATTTTGCCGGTGTCAGCATGCTGGCGATCGGGTACGAAAGCCCGATCAATGAAGAACTCCGGGCCATGCGTAAAGGCGTAACCGTGGAGAAGTTGATTGCCCGTTCCCGAAAACTCTCCAATGTTTTTTATCTGCACGGCATGTTCATTTTCGGCTATCCGCTCAACGACGATGCACAGGGGCCATCTTCTTTCACCGTCAAACAACGGGCGAAAATCTACAAAGATTTTTTTAAAAAATCCGGTATCGATACCATTCAGGTATTGAATGCGGTTCCGCTTCCGGGTTCGGATCTCAGAACAAGACTGGAACGGGAAGGCCGTCTTCTGCCCCTGAAAATAGTGGGCTGGGATAAATACGACGGGCTTTTCCTCTGCTACGATCCCCGGCCCGACAGTATGGACGCATTTGAACTGCAGGGCATGCCCGGCCTGCTGATGAAAAAAAAATATCTCGGAGGATTTATCAAACGGAATTTGAATTACGGCAACTGGCTGAACTGGACCTATATTGCCACAATCGGATTTCCCATTCAATTCGTCGAATTTTACATCCGCCGGTTTATCCGTAATTTGGCGGAAAGACAACGTGCCGGTAAACGGCCCGACGGCGCCTGGAGTCCGCGGACGATTTTTGCCGTTCCGCTGATCATCGCCTGGAAAGATATCAAAAGAATATGGAGAAATCTGTTTGTCAGGACATACGCGGGCGCCATCGTCAACCGCTGGTTAAAAATTTATCGCAAAAGCCGTTACGGAGACAAACTCCGGAAATTTTTCCTGGACAGCAAGATAACCCCAAAGAGCCGCCATCGCCTCAACACCTGAAAAAAATGCTTAAATTCATCCGTTGATTAAAATGATCTTGCTCTCTTGTCGGACAATGATTAAATTTCTTTTCAAGGTGAAATGATGAAAAACAAATACACGCCCGTCTTTATTCTTGTCATGCTTTTTGGATTCATATGGGTATATTTAATGGCGCAAGTTACGTCCGAACGGGTGCAGGGAGGGAGAATCATGGATAAAAAAATTTCGGGACAGGATGCCGAAAAAAGAATGACGCCGCTCCAGCGCGATGTCGCCTTCGGCAACGCCACAGAACCGCCTTTTCAAAACGAATACTGGAACAATCATCAGGAAGGCATCTATGTCGATATTGTTTCCGGCGTTCCCCTGTTCAGTTCGAAGGATAAATTCGATTCCAAAACCGGCTGGCCCAGTTTTACAAAACCCATCAAGGACAACGCCGTCTGGAGAAAGACCGATTTCAGCCACTCCATGCTACGCACGGAAGTCAGAAGTACGCAAGCGGACATTCATCTCGGGCATGTTTTTGACGACGGGCCCGCCCCCACCGGCAGGCGATATTGTATCAACTCCGCATCACTAAAATTTATTCCCCGAGAGAAAATGGAGACGGAAGGCTACGGTGAGTACTTGTCGTTATTTGCTGCTCCATCCGGCAAATCGACCGAAACGGCCATTTTTGCCGCCGGCTGTTTCTGGGGCGTGGAGGAGTATTTCAGCCGGGTAAAAGGCGTCGTCAACAGCGAATCGGGTTACACCGGCGGAACCGTTAAAGCCCCCTCTTATGAACAGGTCTGCAGCGGCAAAACCGGACATGCCGAAGCTGTCCGCGTTACCTATGATCCGACAATCGTAACTTATGAACGGCTGCTGCAACACTTCTGGGAATTGCACGACCCCACCAGCCTTAACAGGCAGGGCAACGATGTGGGCACCCAATATCGGTCGGCGATATTTTATACCAATCCGCAACAGGAAAAAGCGGCAAGAGCCTCTGCAGAAAAACTTGCCCGATCCGGCAGATATACCAGAAAAATTGTCACGGAAATTCAGCCTGCAAAAGATTTCTATCCGGCGGAAGATTACCATCAGGACTACCTGAAGAAAAATCCCCGCGGCTACTGTCATATCGATCTGAAAAAAGCGAAAAAGGATTAAGCAAAATAATATTTGAGCCGTCGGCAGGAACGGATTTTCTTCAGGCGAATCATTTATCCATGCGCCCGTAAGGAATGCGCCCTTGAAGACATCGTTTTGCGATCTGAATAACGGCCCGGCATAATTGCCTGGACCCGGAGTGTAAATGTAAAATGTCCGTTCGGGATTTTTCACGATGCCGGGGCAAATCGTTCCTTCCCGACGGGAAACCGTCTCCCCTTCAAAAACAATTGAGCAGGGCCGGCATTCACCAATACGGTCGAACCATCATAGAAATGCACTATCGGCTGTCAGTTTCCTGAAACCGGAGTTAAAGCCGTTCATCGTTTTTTCCCGACACTCTTTTTTTCGAAAATACTTTTTTTGTTTTCTAAAAATGCGATGTTTTAAAACGGTCTGACGTTAAAAAAAGGCACCATCCCTCCATTGCTGGAGGGATGGTGTTAAAGGAACCTGCCGTCGTAACCCAGGGGTTACTTAGGACAGGAATAAGAAGAAGCGGTTTTAACCGCTGGAGGGGCTTTTTTGTGTCGTTCGATTGCCTCCGGATTTTTTATTTTAAGCAACCATGATCCATTCATTGCCGATCGTGTCATAGTTTGCTTTTCAGGTTCTGTTGAAAGGATTGTTTCTCCCCTTTCATGTTGCCCGCCTGCTTTTCGAGGGCCGCGCTCCGGCCAATTATTTTGTTCAAATGTCAAACACATGTTGATTTTTGAACATAAGTACAATATAAGGCACTTGTGTTTCAGTCAATACTCAATATTTGAAGATATTGTATAAAATTGAACACAAAGATGAAATTTGTCGTACTTTAGGCAGATTTTTTACAGGAGATCAAAAATGAGCGGAAAGACAATCCACGAAAAAGCAGAGTACCGCAGCGCTATTCGATCCAGAAAATTGATCAAGCAGGCGTATGTCTCATTGATCAAGGAAAAGGATATCGATAAAATCACCGTCATGGATATTGTCACAACAGCGGATATTAATTGCGGCACTTTTTATGCCCATTACAGCAATGTAAATGCCGTCGGAGAGCAGATTGGCAATGAAATCATCTCGGCATTACTGGAGTTTCTTGATGAATTTAAAAACAGCAGACTGATCGAAAACCCTCTGCCATTTTTGATGAATATTGCCCGTTTCCTGGAAAAAGATTTGGAATTTTACAGAATTCTGATCAACTCCCAGCGATCGATAATTTTTTTGAATAAATTGAAGGGAATTTTTTTAGATAAAATAGTAAGCGATGAAAAAAAAATGTCTGCCATTAAAAACAAAGAACAGTTCATGGTTTGCGTCAATTTGTATGCTTCCGGATTTGTCGGTCTGTATCAGGACTGGTTTAACAACCGGATAAAAATGTCGCTCGATGATCTAACTCTGCACTTCAGTGAAATCATCAAAAACGGGTTCCATGCGTTTCTGCCGAAAAAAAACCGCTAACTGACTTTCCTCCCTTTTTCTTTGCGTCGAAGACAGGAGCCGGGATAAAGGTCTCAAAGAATTCAGCCATAACGTTCAGGTTATTTTATTTCTCCAGCAGCAACGCTTGTCGCGGCTGCCGATTTATGTCATTTTTCATGTCGGCAAGGGAGACGGCTCAATCCATGGGTTTCAACACGCTTTGTTTTTGAAACGTCGCTTTCATTTTCGCGCTGTGTCCGTTTTTCAGCGCGGATCATAAAAACCGTTCCGTCATGAAGATGAAATCGTTGACCTTTAGAGTCGGGAGTTATTCCCGGAAAGAGATTCCGACTTTGGTAATCTGGTTTTCCAGCTTTTTAACCCAGACGATTTGGGCTTTTGTTTTGGGAAGCGTTCCACATTCGCAAAACACTTCCTGTCCCTGTTTGAAATCCACGTCGCCGACAAAAACGACACAGCACCCCTTAAAACTTTCATTCTCGCCTAGCCCCACGCGTTGTCCGGTCTTTGTGGTTTTCTCGTCCATATAGTAGACCGTAACCAGTTCGTTCGGCTCCGCGGGATACCGGATGTATTTTCTCTTGTCGAAATCGCCCATAAAATACACCTTCCTGACTATTTACAGTTCAAAAGCATTGTAACGACAAATTTGATTTTGGGAAAATTTCAGCGAAACCTTTTTATGTCATAAAAGTTTAAGGCAGCCGCGTTTTTCTGTCAAGAAAATCTTCGATATAAAATTCCGGGAAACTTTTTTTTCTACGGGGGGACAAAACGTTTTCTGCCCACGGGGATCAGATACAACGGCTCATGATTGACGGGCAGATGTAGCGCCTGTTTGACGTGTGCGTCCTGAAAAGCGCCAACCGGAACAGCGCCCAATCCCAGCGACACGGCCTGCAGCAGAAGATTCTGACCGGCATGACCCGCTTCGATCTCCACATATCTTTTGGCGCGGTTTGAGTATTTTTCTGCGGTTCGTTTATAGACACCGGCAATAACAAAAACCGCAGGCGCCTGCCGGATGATGTCCTGACCGAGCGCCGCCGCAGCCAACTGCCGGCGAACGTCTGTCTTGACGACACGCAAAATCCGATGGTCTCCGGATGAATAACGGAAGACGCCTTCCCGGATGACAACATAAACCTCCAGGGGAAACAGGGCGCCCGCCGACGGTGCGGTCCTAGCTGCCCAGTCACGCGTCTTTCCCTGCGCCGCCCAGAGAAGTTGGGCCAATTCCTGCTCCGTTAATGGGCTTTGTGAAAATTGTCTTACCGATTCACGTTTTCTCAAAGCTTCTTCCACCGACATCCTGCCTTGATACACGGGAGCGGGAAGCGTGATGACAGACCGATCCGGCAGGAGACTCTTTTTTCCTGTCTCTGCCGCGCCGGTGATTGCGCTGTAATTCGTCACTAAAAAAACCGTCAGGAGGACGTGAAGACTTATTGTTTTATGCGCCATGGCCTTGCGGATGATGTTCAACTCCATAACACTTTCTCTCATTATTTAATAAACGGAGGTTTGGAAGAGACGGCGAATGGCATCATGTCCGTTCAGGTGAATTTCAGCACTTTCGGTTTTACGAGCTCTTCGAAGTCCCGATAAGACATTCTGTACAGTTCCAGATGACCGCCGGCATTGAAGGCAATTTCCTTATTGCGGGTAAGATGCTCATCCACATAAACGTCCATTCCGTAAAGATTACCGAAGGGCGGTACGAAACCGATTTCACAATCCGGAAACATATCCTTAAATTGCGCTTCAGACGCAAGTTCCACTTTCTTTGCGCCCGTTTCCTTCCGGAGATCATCAAAATCGATGGAATAGCTGGCCGGCAGAACCGCCATGGCCATCTTGCCGTCTATGTAAACGATAACGGTCTTGGCCAGCTCCGTTCCCGGAATGTGCGCAGACTGCGCAATTTCCTGTGCCGTGTATGCCGTGGAATGGGCAATGATGACGTATTTCACCGATTGGCTGTTCAGAAACTCTTTGAGTTTTTTTGATGGCATGGCAGGCCTCCTTATTATCCTTGTGCATGTGGGTTTGTTATGGACTTCACTAACGTACCTTGCCGGAAAACCAGGGGCGCAAATATCCGAAGGAGTTGTAACAGGGACACCGCTATATTAAACCTTATCAGTCAATAACACAATAAAAAGAAAAGGGCTGTTCCCGGCAAACCGCCGGCAGGTTGCGGTGAAAAAATCATTCGTTCATGGTTTGATCGGTCACCATCAAAGAGACGAAACGATACGTTATAAACCGCCCCGCAATGGCATCTTCCGACGTCCGCCGCTATTTGTTCTTCAACACCGGGAAAACCAGCCTGCCGCCGTGCTCGCCGATAATGGATGCCAGCGGGAGCCCCAGAAAGATCAGAACCGGTATCATCCACTCGCTTCCGGACGGATCCTGCAGGATTGCGGGGCTGATGATGAGCGCCGCCATCACGATTCCGTCGCAAAGCAGCAGCAACAGGGAAAATATCGTTTTGCGTATAATCAGAGGGTTCGGCTGTCCCGAATAATTAACCAGCCAGGCCAGCAGGCCTGTCGCAATGGCTGCCGGCAGCGACAGCGTACCCAGAATGTAGAGATAAAAAACAGCAGCCGGCAGTCCGGGTACCGGATTGATCAGGTAATACCAGGCAAGAAAAAGAGGAGCGATGATAAAAATGGCCATGGGGAAATGAACAACCATCGGATGCGGATGCCGTTTAAAAAATGGATAGGCCTCAAGCCAATGATGCATCCACAGGGGAATGAACGGCGGCTTGGCCACTTTTTCAGGGCTCATCTGCCCCATGTCCTGAAGTTTGGACAAAACGTCCTTTCCATGCGGCGAGGCTGCAATGGCTTCCGTCAGATCGGTCCCGGCCTGATGACGGTTCATATGCACGCCGTTTTTCCAAAGGCGGTTTCCCGTAACATCATAGACCCTGCCTTCGACGGCAACATACGCTTTGTGGCCTTCCCTGCCGTCATGTTTCGACAAGGTCTCCTTGTCCATCTTCATAGCATACCCTCCCCGTATTAATTATAATGATTGTAATGTTTTCCCGCCCGGCTTTCAAGACCGAATGCGACTGGATATTATCATGCTTCAGTGCGGCGGCCATCCGGCATTTTTTTAAAGAAAATACTGATCGCCGCCGGCAGATAAAAAGCGGACAGGATGACCGCGGCAAAAACAACCGGTTGAAACACTTGACGATCCTGGAGCCCCTGAATCAGGCAGGCAATGATCAACAAGATTCCGATGAAATTATGAACGCGAATGGTCAGTAAATTCGCAGGCGCCAGTTTGTCCGGTTCGTTGCCGTATGCTTTCATGATTAAAAATGCGCGAACGGACCACGGCAGGGTCAGCAAGCCCAGATAAATCCAGTAGCCTGCCATGTTCAGAGGAGGTGCAAGCAGAATGACCGCGTAGGCCAGCATCATTGCCACGCCGTAAAACCGGGCTGCCGCCTTTAGGCCGAATCGCACCACCAGCGTGTTTTTACCGGCCGCGGCATCGTCGAATCTGTCCGGGATTTCATTGATGACGATCATAGCAAACATCATGAACCCCAGGGGCAACAGGATCCAGAAAATCTCCCACGAAAAAGAAACAGTCTGCACGACATAGGCGCCCATGCCGATGGTAAAGCTGAAATTGATCAACTGGGAGAATTCTCCCAGGCCGCGATATCCGTACCGGATGGGCGGTGCCGTGTAAAAATACGAACACCCCACGCCGAACAGGCCGAAAACGATGATCCACCAGGTCTGCGCCGCGCACAGATAGAGGCCGATCCCGATGGTGATCAGGTAAAATAACGTGAACATCAGGCGCATGTGCCCGTGTTTGATCAGGCCGCCGGTCAGGGTCCCGCTGCCGCCGGTATAAGGATTTTCCCGGCGTTCACCGCCTTGATCGACGGCGGCGTGATAATCAAAATAGTCGTCGGTCATGTTCAGGGCGATGTGATTGAGCGTAACGCCCAGCACCGTGAGAAAGAAAAACCATCGGTTCATGAGACCGGTCTGCACCCAGGCGCCGACAGACCCCAGGATAGCCGGAAGAAAACTGGCGGGAACAAAATGATAGCGAAACGCAATCCACCAGACACGGAACGATTTTCTTTGGGCTCCGGCAAACGACCGGGTATCGGGAATGGAAACGGATAAAACGTCCTGCGACCTGACTTCTGTTAAGAAAGGTTTTTTGTTTTTCACGTATCGTTTTTAACACAGGGTTCATCCGTCTGTCAAAAATGTTTTGCAGGCGTTGGCCGTTAAAAGTTCTGCCCTTTTCCGTCGCCTTTATGCTAAAATTACTCCGAGTGCCGGAAGAAAGGAGAGAGGATATGCGCAGTGACATTCAAAAAATCATTCAGGAAAACAGGATGTGCGTGATGGCCACGGTCGGCCGGGATGCCCCGCATTGTTCTCTGATGTCGTATGCATCAGGGCGGGATGGCCGTGAAATCTACATGGCCACCTTCAAAGATACAAAAAAATATCACAATCTCATCGCCAATCCCAATGTCAGTCTGCTGATCGATACGCGTGTTGTCGATGCCGAAGGAACTCCCCGGGCATTGACGGTCACCGGCATCGTTGAGGCTGTGGATAACGATAAAAGTATTGAGGAAATCCGGGAAACGCTTCTCCGGAAGCATCCCGACCTGAGGGATTTTTTCAATCATCCCGACACCCGGATGATTGTTGTCCGGCCGACCACCCTGCAGCTGCTGGATAATGTGACGGATGCTTATTTTGAAGAGCTGCGACAGCCTAAGCGTTGAGACGAAACAGAAGGTTTCCCGAAAAAAATTCTATTCGTAGTAGTGTATTTTTGTCAGAACTTCATTGATCGTGGTCAAACCGTGTTCAACCTTTTCACAAGCGTCTTCAATGAGGGTTTTCATGCCGTTTTCGCGGGCAACGATGCAAAGGTCCTGATCGGAATGATACAGGGGGATGGTCCGTCTCAGATTGCCGTCGACCCGCAGGAATTCGAAAATCCCTATCCGTCCCTTATAGCCCGTAAAGCCGCATGCTTCGCACCCTTTCCCCTTATAGGATATTCCGATTTTGAGCTTTTTCAGATAAGGGTAGTTCTCAAAAAGATACTGCGGTATTTCGAATTCCACCCGGCAGTTTTCACATATTTTTTTCACAAGCCTTTGTGCAAGGATGGCATTCAGAGCGGAACTGATCAGATAAGGTTCTATGCCCAGATCCCTTAAACGGGAGATGGTTGCAATGGTATCATTGGTATGGACCGAGCTGAGTACCAGATGGCCGGTCAGCGCCGCCTTCGTGGAAATTTGAGCGGTCTCGGAATCCCGAACTTCGCCGACCATGATGACGTCGGGATCCTGCCTGAGAATCGAACGCAGAGCCGCGGCGAACGTAAACCCGACTTTTTCATTGACCGGCACCTGCTTGATGTTCTCCAGCTCGTATTCGATCGGGTCTTCGATCGTCACGACGCTCTCCGATTCCAGCGAAAGCTGTGTCAGCAGGGAATAAAGCGTGGTGGTTTTTCCGCTGCCTGTGGGACCGGTTACAAACAGCATCCCCTGAGGTTTGTTGAGCATCTCCAGAAGATCTCTGATGATGTTATCCGGCATCCCCAGCTTGCTCAGCGGGATGAGTCCCTTGACCGAATCCAGAATCCGTATGACAATGGTTTCTCCGTGAGCCGACGGGATGGTGGAAACACGCAGATCGATCATGCGTCCTTCATATTTGACGGTACTCCTGCCGTCCTGCGGCATCCGGCGGATGGTAATGTTCATGGTGGATATGATCTTGATCCGGGAGGTCATCGCCTCCTGATACGTTTTGGATATTTTGAGAACGGTGGACAGGTCCCCGTCTATTCTGTAGCGGACACTGACATATTTTCCATGGGGCTCTATGTGGATGTCCGTTGCCCTTGATTTGACGGCATTGACCAGAATCAGGGTCACCAATTTGACAATGGGCGGTTCTTCTCCTATTTTATAGAGGTCATCGGCTCTGAGCGCGCTTTCATCTTCCTCTTCCATTTTATGGAACTCGATACTTTTATCCAGATTGAACTGCATTTCGCCGTCCAGATGGATATCGTTCAACGGCTTCCATATTTTTTCGATGGAGCAATAGCCGTAATTTTTCTCAATGGCTTTCATGAGCGACGATTCTGTGGTCAGCAGGGGGGTAATATTTTTTCCGGTGAGAAATTTCACTTCATCGATGGTGGAATAATCAAGAGGATTGACCATGGCCAGGAAAAGCGTATTCCCCGACACATCGGTCGGCAGGATCTTTTTCTTAACGGCCATGGTCATACTGACCAGTTTAAGAAATTTTTCCGGCACAACCACGCCATCACAATCGATATAGGAAATAGAAAATTTCTTTCGGAAAGCCTCGACAAGCTGTGCTTCCGTGATGTAACCGAGCTCAATAAGCGTCTGACCGATCATCTTGCCGCTTTTCTTCTGAAGGGCAAGCGCACTCATCAACTGGCCTTCGGAAACAATGCTGTCCTCGATTAAGATTTCACCCAGCTTTTTTCTTTTATTCATAATGTTTGAGATATCTGATTAAGTTGCATTATAGCACGTCTTTAAAATATTAAAAATGAATAAAATTATACGATTTTCCGGCGCATGGCTTTGACGGATATGTCGTCTGGAATGATCAAAGGCTGTTTTCGAACATCGATATGCAAAATCCGTATGGACAGATCCCCCGCAGCAAAACCGCAATAAGGCAAATTGGTCTTCAAGACCGGACGCATTGCCTTCCAGAAACTTCACGATCCCTGCGGGTTTCTTCGTTTCTGAAAAACAGCGGGCGTTTGAAATGTACTTAATGTAAACCTATTGTAAAAAACCCGAAAGCGCTTCTTTTTCTGAAGCTTTTAGCGTCGGGATAGCTCAATGAAAATGCCTGTTTCCCTTCCGGGTATTTCTTATCGTGAATACCCCTGGACTCAAATTCGATGCCCGGTTATGAAATTTGTTCCCCGTGGAAATTGGACAGACCTGTCAGGATGTTATTGAGGGCATTTCATCCTTCGCTTAAATGTGCGAAGATATTGACGAATCTAGAATTTCAGAAGGTTATTTCCACTCCATGCTCTCTTGATTATGATATTTTTTTATTCCATGACAAAATTTTTATTGACTTTACCCATCAATCATACTATTGACCGAACATTCAATTCAAATGATTAATTTGAGGATATCGCGTTTTTTGTGAAAGATTATTCATAAAGAGGTCGTTTGCGTGCTCTTTATAGAATATATTTACTAAGTTGTTATGCAATAATACCAAGCAGTACGTTGTTTCGCGTTCATGATCAAGCGGTACGTTGCCTCCTATCTGAAGAGACCCGGCATTCAACCAGAGATTAGTAAAAATCTAAACCAGATTCGTCCATGAAAATCTGTCCGGATAACGGATCGGATTTGACGACGAAAAGTGTCAGCCGATAGGTGTCATCTATTGGCATTCAAACTCTTTAGAATAACTGCATCATTAAGAGGAGGAATACACATGAAAAGCATGTCTGTTTCGTCAGCAAGTGAGCAGAGGGGGCATCAAAGCGATTCAACGGACCCCCTACCGGTAAACGCTCAGGATTTTTTCATTCAGAGCCACAAGGGATTCAATTACTACCTGATCGATTTGAATACAGCCGAATGGAATCGTCTCGGAGATATCATTCGGGGATGTGAAGCGGTTGAAAATGATTGCTGGAAGGCGCAGGAGGAATTCTCAACCTATCTGCGGAAATGCGATGTTCTTAGCTATGTGGAAAAAAACGGCCGGATCGTCGCCTTTGATGCCGTGTCCATTCTCAACAGCGGTCCCCATTGCGTGTACAATAATGAAGAAACGATGGTGCTCAAAGCATTCCGGGGAAGAGACCTTGCTCAACGTCTGGTCATTATGACGGTGGAATGGCACCTCACGAAAGCCGCTTCAATCAAGAACAAAGATTATTTCATTTTTACGTCCATCTCGGCTAATCCCGCAGTGGTCAACCGGTATTTCAATAAATCATGGCTGCGGGTACTGTTTGACTCCTCTTTCTCCCCGTCGCCCGCATTAATCGCTCTGAAGGAAGAGTATTGCCGTAAATACGGGATCGGACTTGTGGATCAGAGCTATCCTTTCTGCCTGAAGAACATGTTTCCCGGCTCAAACGGTTTTGATCCCAATGATCCGAAGTATCAATTCTCGCCCCATGTCCGGGCAAACATGCCGGCGGATTTCGAACATATGGACAGGGGCGACGCATTTGCCTTTATGCTGATGATCCCCATGAAAATCGTACGACTGGTCACCTTCGTTCTGATGATCAAATGCTTCGGCAAGGAATACTTTTCCAGCAGGGGTGTCGGACTGTTCAGCAGCAGAAGACCCCTTATCCCGTCTTTTACCGACCGGCGGGTCCCGGGTCTGTCCGGAGAACCTTTTTCAGTCAAAACTGCGGATCACGGATAAAATGATTTGCAGAAGAATATACGATATTCAAAACTAAACGTAAGAGAATTAACGTTTGAAACAACCAGTAAATGAGGAGGCTCCAATGATTAAGTTACAAAAGGGTTATTTAAAAATTTCCTGCGTCTTGATGTGCCTATTGGCCCTTATCTTCGCGACGCGGACATGGGCCTGTGATGTGGCCGTTGTCTCCGGCAAGGTCACCACAGACGGCAAACCGCTGATCTGGAAAAACTTTGACAACTCGTCAAGCGACCGCCAGCAGGTTGCCTACTTCCCCGCCAAAAAGTCCGGTCCCGGCGGATATTTAATGGTCTACCGGTTTGAAAACGGGATGAAACTGCTGAACAACGGCTCGGCGATCACTCCTTCCGGCGGCGTCAATGAATCAGGTTTTGCCATTGCCGGCACGTCCGTGTACCAGGATTATAATCTTATGGCGGAACCGGTGAACATCAATACCGTTCTTATGGAGGAAGCCCTGGCGACATGTACCACGCTCGCGGAGTTTGAATCACTGCTCAAAAGATGGCCTTACTATCACTGGGGCACCGTTATCAGCGCCAACTTCGTTGTCATCGACGCCAAAGGCGGAGCCGCACTGTATGAATGCTTCACCGGCCATCTAAACACCGGCCTCAACCTGATGCAGTTCAGAAAGAACGATGCCAACACGGGCAAGATCACCAATCAGTATGGATGGACGCTCAAACGGGCTCAGAGCAACTTCATCGGATTCCACATTATGACCAATTACAATTACTACATTCCCTGGAACGTGGGACAGGATCGCAAGTATAGAGCCGAAGCCCTCCTGACCCAGTTGGCAACAGAGAAGCGGATCAATTACCGCACCGTTATGCGAGAGGTGGCCAAGGACGTTGTCGGCAAGCAGGTCCAGACGGATCTTTCCAGCGAGACCAATTACAGCACAACCTATTGCCTCAGCCGCAATGCCACCCGCAGCTCGATCGTCGTCAGTGGCGTTGCATCCGGAG